>Ga0265798_10006899_pt1 | contig 14840 bp, 16 predicted proteins | sample P3T30metagenome_FD_192430 | JGI IMG/M metagenome (GOLD analysis project Ga0265798, IMG submission 192430) | Plant litter microbial communities from East Loma Ridge, Irvine, California - P3 T30 | ecosystem: Environmental > Terrestrial > Plant litter > Unclassified | place: USA: California... | reverse complement strand
CCGTCGTGCACCAGGAGACCGCGCAGGCCGCGGAGACGATCGGCGTCGTCGCGCGCCTCGACGAGACGGACACCGCCGGCACCTACTACTCCGCCCGCTACGAGCAGGCCGAGCGGCGCTGGGCCCTCGCCGCGGTCGTCGGCGGCACGCGCACCGTCCTGGGCACCGCGCCCGGCACGCTCGTCGACGGGGGCACCGCCCGCGTGTCGCTCGACCTCGCCGGGACGCGCCTCCGGCTGCTCGTCGACGGCGTCGAGGTGGTCGTGCTCAGCGACTCCCGCATCGCGGGCCCGGGCCGGGTCGGCGTCTCGATGGGCGACCCGGCCCGTGGGGCCTACGACGTCTCGACGACGCGGGGCATGCTGCTCGACGACTTCGGCGTGCAGCAGGTCGCCTCGAACGCGGGAGCCCGCGACGTCTCGGGGCGTTCGGCGACCGGCCGGCGGCTCGGCTCGCACGTGCTCGGGCCGCCCGTGGTCGGGGGCGGCTGCCCGCGCGACGGCGGCGGGGCGACGGTGCTCGACGGCGCCGCGAGCGCGATCGTGTGGCCCACCCAGCAGTCGGACCCGCAGACCTTCAGCATCGAGCTGTGGGTGCGGACCACGGTCGACGGCGGCCGTCTGATCGGTTTCGGCGACCGTGCCTCGGGCCCCTCGACGACGACCGACCGGCACCTCTACGTCGACGCGGCGGGTCGGGTCGTCCTCGGCGTGCGCCCGGTGAACGTGCAGACGGTGACGAGCCCTGGGCGGGTCGACGACGACCGGTGGCACCACGTCGTCGGCACCTTCTCGCGCAGCACGGGCCTGCGCCTCCACGTCGACGGCGTGCGCGTGGCGAGCGACCCGAGCGTCACCTCGGCGCGCTCCTACTCGGGGTACTGGCGGGTCGGCTACGACGACCTCGGCACCGGCTGGCCCTCCGTCGCCGGATCGGCCCTCGCCGGGCAGGTGCGCTGGGCGAGCGCGTACTCGGTCGTGCTCACCGACGAGCAGGTCCGCCAGCACTGGGCGTCGGGGCGGTGAGCGCCGCCCCGTCCCGGCGCAGGAGGTGCGCCCTCCGCCGTCAGGACAGGTGCGGGGAGCGGTCCTGGAACCACCGGACGAGCTCGCGCAGGGCGGGCGCCGGGCCAGCGCCCTCGACCGTCCCGTCGAGGTCCGCGAAGGCGGTGCGGTAGCCGGGCACCTCCGCGAGGTCGTGGTCCTCCGCAGTGGCGAAGGCCATGGTCCACTCGGGGAACCCGCGCTCGACGATCGGCTCCTTGAGCAGGGTCGTCACCTTCTCGTGGCGCGGGTCGTGGCGGATCGCGTCCATCTTCGCGAGCACGGCCGCGTCGGGTCCCTCGAGCAGCTGCAGGAAGTACCCGTTCTTCGCGAAGAGCACGCCCGTGACGCCGACCCGCTCGTTGCCGGCACGGCTCGTCCGCAGCAGCGCCTCGAGCTCGGCGTCGTCGAACGGGTGCGTGGCGATGCTCGAGTAGACGACGGACAGCATGGGACCTCCCGGTGGCGACGGCGCCCGCTGCGCGGGTGCCCGCGCGGATCGGCCGTCGTGCCCATCGTGCTCTCCCGAGGGGTCGGCGCGGCCGGTCGTCGTCCGTGGGGCGCAGTCGAGGAGCGCCGTGCGGCCAGGTCCCAGGCCGCCCCCAGGATCGACGAGCACGGTCGGAGGACCATCCCGACGTCCCACGAAGGAGACCCTCGTGCCCATGATCACCGTCCCCGCCACGGCGGAGGCCCCCGTCGCCCTGCACTACACCGACGCCGGCGCCGGCAAGCCCGTCGTCCTCGTCCACGGCTGGCCCCTCAGCGGTCGCTCGTGGGAGGGCCAGGTCCCCGCGCTCGTCGAGGCCGGCCACCGCGTCATCACGTACGACCGTCGTGGCTTCGGTCAGTCGTCGCAGCCGTGGGACGGCTACGACTACGACACGTTCGCGGCCGACCTGAACACCCTGATCGAGACCCTCGACCTGCGCGACGTCACCCTGATCGGCTTCTCGATGGGCGGCGGCGAGCTCGCGCGCTACGTCTCGACCTACGGCCAGGACCGCATCGCGAAGCTCGTCTTCGCGAGCGCCGTGCCGCCGTACCTCTACAAGAGCGACGACAACCCCGACGGAGGCGTCGACGACGACCTCGCCGCGTGGTTCCACGACGGCATCGTGGCCGACCGTCCGGCCTTCCTCGAGGAGTTCGTCACGATGTTCTTCACGGCGGGCAAGCCCTCGCTCCTCAACAAGCCGAAGGTCAGCGACGCGCAGCAGGCCTACGCGCTCTCGATCGCCGAGATGGCGTCGCCGAAGGGCACGCTCGACTGCACCGTCGCCTTCGCGACGACGGACTTCCGCGACGACCTCACGAAGATCACCGTCCCGACGCTCGTGATCCACGGCGACAGCGACGCGATCGTGCCCTTCGAGGTCAGCGGCAAGCGCACCCACGAGGCGATCGCCGGCAGCGAGCTCGTCCTCATCGAGGGAGCACCGCACGGCGTCACCGTCTCGCACAAGGAGGAGTGGAACCGCCACGTGCTGGCGTTCCTCGCCAAGTAGGCGACGCCGCACCTCCTGACCGCACGACGACGGCCGGCGCCCCGCGAGGGACGCCGGCCGTCGTCGTGCCGGGGGCCGTGCGACCTAGTGACGGCCGCCGCGGTCCTCGCGGTCGTCCACCGCGCGCGTGACGGGCTCGTGGTCGACCGTCGCCCGGTCGCCCTTCGCCGCGTCGCCGCGGGTCTTGAGCAGGCTGAGCACCGTCGCGACGGTGATCGTCGCACCGATGAAGAGGAGCGAGAACCAGATCGGGATCTCGGGGACCCAGAGCAGCGGCTCGCCGCCGTTGATGAAGGGCAGCTCGTTGACGTGCAGGGCGTGGAACACGAGCTTCACGCCGATGAAGGCCAGGATCACCGCGAGCCCCTGCGAGAGGTACACGAGGCGCTCGAGCAGGCCGCCGATGAGGAAGTACAGCTGGCGCAGGCCCATGAGCGCGAACGCGTTCGCCGTGAAGACGATGTAGGCCTCGTTCGTGAGGCCGTAGATCGCGGGGATCGAGTCGAGCGCGAAGACGAGGTCGACGAAGCCGATCGCGACGACGCAGAGCAGCAGCGGCGTGACGAAGCGCTTGCCGTCGATCTTCGTCGTGAAGCGGTCGCCGTCGAACTCGTCGTGCACCGGCAGGATGCGCCGGGCGATCCGGACGACGAGGTTGTCGCCCGCGTCGCCACCGTGGCTGCCCTTGAGCTGCTGGTACGCGAGCACGAACAGCAGCGCGCCGAAGATGTAGAAGACCCACGAGAAGTTCTCGATGAGGGCCGCGCCCACGGCGATGAAGATGCCGCGCATGATCAGGGCGATGACGATGCCGATCATGAGGACCTTCTGCTGGTACATCCGCGGCACGGCGAACGCGGTCATGATCAGCAGGAACACGAAGAGGTTGTCGATCGACAGCGCCTTCTCGGTGAGGTAGCCGGCGAAGTACTCACCGCCGTAGCCCCACCCGCTGACGAAGCCGATGCCGACGCCGAAGAGCAGCGCCAGGCCGATGTAGAAGGCGGACCAGCGGGCCGATTCGCCGATGGTGGGCTCGTGCGGCTTGCGCACGTGGACGAAGAACTCGTACACGAAGAAGGCGATCGTCACGCCGATCGTGATCAACCAGGTGGTGGTGCTGACGTTCACAGGTGCTCCAGGGGAAGGGGGAGGGTGGTGGGGGCTGAGGGGGGCCGGCGGCGCCGGCTCCGGGCGGTCACGTCGACTGCACGGTGGCGTCGATCTCGCCGACGAGGATCTCGATGACGTCCTCGAGGTAGAGCAGGCCGACGGTGCGCCCCTCCGCGTCGAGGGACTTCGCGACGTGCGCGCCACGGCGGCGGAGCACGGCGAGCGCGTCCTCCAGGTCGGCGTCCCTCGGGACGCTCTCGAGCCTCCTGAGGCGCTTCGCCGGGATCGGGGCCAGGAACTCGTCGGGGTCGGTGAGATCGAGGACGTCCTTCATGTGCACGTAGGCCGTCGGCTCCCCGTCGGGGTCGGCGAGGACGTAGCGCGAGAAGCCGTGCTCGGAGACCGCGGCGTGCACGTCGGCGGGGGTGGCGCCCTCCGGGAGGAGCACCATCTCGTCGAGCGGCACGTCGACGTCGGCCACGTGCTTCTCGGTGAACTCGAACGCCCCGGCGAGGGCACCGGAGGCGTCCTCGAGGACGCCCTCGCGGCGCGACTGCTCGACGATGCCGGCCACCTCGTCGAGCGTGTACGTGCTGTTCGCCTCGTCCTTCGGCTCCACCTTGAAAGCGCGCAGCACGCCGTTCGCGATGCCGTTGAGCGACCAGATGACGGGGGCGAGCACCTTCGAGACGAGCACGAGCGGCGGCGCGAGCAGCAGGGCGGCCCGGTCGGGCACCGAGAACGAGAGGTTCTTGGGCACCATCTCGCCGAACACCACGTGGAGGAACGTGACGAGGACGAGCGCCACGGCGAACGCGATCGCGCTGATGGCCGCGGGCGACAGGGCCGTGAGGCCCAGCGGGATCTCGAGCAGGTGGTGGATCGCCGGCTCGGAGACGTTGAGGATCAGCAGTGAGCACACGGTGATGCCGAGCTGGCTGGTCGCCAGCATGAGCGTCGCGTGCTCCATGGCCCACAGCGTGGTCCTGGCCGCCCGGCTGCCCTTGGCCGCGCGCGGCTCGATCTGCGAGCGGCGCGCGGAGATGACGGCGAACTCGGCGCCCACGAAGAACGCGTTGCCGATCAGCAGGACGACGAGCCAGGCGATGCCCGGCAGGTACTCGCTCATCGTGCGGCCTCCCTCAGGTCGAGCACGGTCTCGTCGTGCGCCGTGGCGGCGTGGGCGACGGGGCGCGTGGCGGGGTCGGTGTCGGGGTCGTCGGGCAGGTAGCGGAGGCGCACGATCCGGGCGCCGTCCACGCGCTCGACGCGCAGGCGGCCGGCCTCGACCGCCACCTCGTCGCCGAGCTCGGGCAGCCGGCCGAGCAGGCCGGTCACGACGCCGCCGACGGTGTCGTGCTCGCCGTCGTCGTCGATCTCGACGCCGGCGCGGTCGGCCAGCTCGTCGGGACGCCAGGAGGCGTCGAAGGTCACCGACCGGCCGCGCCGGAGCATGCCCGTGCGGTGCCGGTCGTGCTCGTCCTCCAGCTCGCCGACGATCTCCTCCACGAGGTCTTCGAGGGTGACGAGGCCGGCGGTGCCGCCGTGCTCGTCGGAGACGACCGCGACCTGGTGCCGTTCCGCCCGGAGCAGCGTGAGCAGGTCGCCCGCGTCCATCGACTCGGGGACGTGCCGGGCCGGGGTCTGCAGCTCGACCGCCGTGACGCGGTCGCGCTCGGCGACGGGCACCCGGAACGCGCTCTTGACGTGCACGAAGCCCGTCACCGCGTCGGGGGTGCCGTCGACGACGGGGAACCGCGAGAAGCCCGTCGCGAGCGTGGCGGCGACGATCTGCGCGGCCGTGTCGTCGACCGAGACGGAGGTCATCCGCACGCGGGGCGTCATGACGCCCGCGGCATCGCGCTCGGCGAAGCGGAGGGTGCGCGTGAGCAGCGTGGCGTCGTCGGCCTCGAGCAGCCCGGCGGTCGCCGAGTGCTTGATGAGGTACGACAGCTCTTCGGCGCTGCGCGACCCGGAGAGCTCCTCCTTCGGCTCGATGCCGAACGAGCGGATGATGCGGTTGGCGGTGCCGTTGAGCAGCAGGATCACGGGCTTGAACACCGTCGTGAAGAGCGCCTGCAGCGGCACGACCAGCTTCGCCGTCTGCCGGGGCAGCGCGAGCGCGAAGTTCTTGGGCACGAGCTCGCCGATGATCATCGAGAACAGGGTCGCCAGCACCACGCCGACGATCGTGCCCACGACCGGCACCGCGCCCGAGGGCAGGCCGAGGTCCGTGAGCGGACCGGCGAGCAGGCGGCTGACCGCGGGCTCGAAGGTGTAGCCGGTGAGCAGCGTCGTCAGCGTGATGCCGAGCTGCGCGCTCGACAGGTGGGTCGACGTGATGCGGAGGGCCTGGATGGTCGGGCCCAGGCGACGCTCACCGCGGGCCTGTCGCCCCTCGAGGTCGTTGCGGTCGAGGTTGACGAGCGCGAACTCGCTGGCCACGAAGACGCCCGTGCCGACGGTCAGCAGGAGGCCGACGCCGAGGAGGAGGACGTCGGTCACGAGGTCCGCCCCCTGACACGGTCGATCGGTGCGGTCGAGAGGTCACGGGGCGGGGGCCTGTGAGAAGGGGGGTCGTCCATGGGGCACGAAGATATGGGAACAGCCTGGACGTGTTCCTCCAGGGAGCTGAGGGACAGCCTGCATCGTGCAGACCGCGCAGCGTTCACCCCTCGGTGCGGTGCTCGCCGGAGGGCTGCGAGGCCTCCCCCTCCACGACGACGACCACGACGTCCGGGTCCTCGACGGGAGCGTCCGCGCGGCGCACGTCCTCGTCGCTCACGCTCTCGTCGGTACCGCCCTCGCCGGCCGCACCGTCGTCGGCCGGGCGCTCGTCGGCCTCCGACCTCGGCTCCGCGGCGGCACCGGCGTCCTCGCCGCGATCGGCGCCCGCGCGAGCGGCGTCGGCGGCGGCCCGGAGACGGTCGGAGGCCTCGGCGAGCGCTCCCCGCGCGCGGGTCCCGGCGTCGGAGGCCTTCTCGGAGGCGTCCTGCGAGGCCGCGTCCAGGGCCTCCTGGGCCTTCTCGGACGCGTCGCCGGCGGCGTCGCGGACGCGCTCGGAGGCGTCGCGGACCTGCTCGGTGGCGGTGCCGGCCGCGTCGCGGGCCCGGTCGGCGAGGTCACGGCCGCGCTCCGACGCCTCGTCGACGGCACCGGAGGCGGCGTCGGAGACCCGGCCCGCGGCGTCCTTCGCACGGTCGGCGACCCGGCCCGCCGCCTCGGCGGCGGGCGAGGGCTCGTCGTCGGCAGGGGTGTGCACGTCGGCCACGACGACGTCGACCGTCACCGCGGCACCACCGAGCTGGGTGAGCGCGTCGCGGACCTGGTCGCGGACCTGGTCGGCGACGCGACGGACGGGAGAGGGGTACTCGACCACGACGGTGACCTCGACGACGAGGCGCTGCGGGTCGTTGTCGTCGACGCGGACGCCGGCCACGCCGGAGTCGCGGAGCAGGACGCGACCGGCCGCCGACGCGGCGCGACCCGCGGGCGTGCCCAGCGAGTGCACGCCCGAGACGCCGAGGGCGGTGACGCCCGCCACCGAGGCGGCGTCGGGCTCCGGGGAGCCGTCGCCGGTCCGGTCGCCGACGACCGACGACAGGTCGACGTGGCGCGGGGCGGGACGGTGGTCGTCAGGGGTGCCGGTGGTGGTGTCGCTCATCGTGGTCCTCGATCTGGTCTGGGGTGCGGGGTACGGCGGTGGCGCGCCCGGTGCGGGGCGCGGTGCGGGTCGAGGGGCGGACGCCGCCGTCCGGCGTCCGCCCCTCGTCGCGGGGATCAGGCCAGTCGCGTGGGCGAGGCCATGCTGGTGCGCAGGCCACCGGCGATCTCGACGACGACCGGGGTCTGCTGCCCGAGGGCCGCGTCCCACCGCTCGACGACGGACTCGACGGTGCGCCGCACGTCGGTCGGCGAGGCGCCGCGTCGGGCGTCGGCCTTGACGCGGAGCACCGTGGTGCCCCGCACGTCGTAGGCGACGACGTCGACCGAGACGATCGAGTCCTCCTCGGCGAGGGCCTCCTCGACGGCCTGGGCGGCCACCTTGGTCGAGACGACCACGCTGCCGGAGCCACGACGCTCGCCCTCGAGGGGCACGACGAGCAGCTCGCCGGTGCGTCCGCCACCGCGGTGGAGCACGAACCAGAGGAGCAGGAGCACGAGCACGAGCGCCACGGCGGCCGTGACCCAGAGGATCCACGGCTGCGCCGCGAGCGCGTCCGTCGTCGGTCCCGTGACCGACTCCGCGGCGTCGGCCACGGGGCGCTGCACCTCGGGGAGGAGGGCGCCGACCGCCACGACCGCTCCGCCGAGGAGCAGGACGAGGCCCACGACGAGGACGAACGTGCGGTTCAGAGCGCGGTTGGTGTCGTTCATGCGCCGACCTTCCCCTTCTTCGACAGGCGGACCTTCGCGGTCAGCGGCGGCTGGAGGTCGTAGCCCTGCAGCTCGTCGCGGAGGGCCGCCTCGATGGCATCGGCGTCCGTCGGACGACCCGCGGCGGTCTGCACCTCGACGTCGGCACGACGGGCACCGACCGTGACGCGCACGGAGTCGGGGTCGACCTCGCCGGCGTAGCCGGCCGTGCGGGCCAGGTGCCGGGCGATGACCCGGTCGTCCACGATCACCGCGGAGCGCCCGGAGGTGCTGCCGCGACGGCCCTTGCGGCCCGGTGCGACGGCGAGGACGACGAGCACGAGCCCGACCAGGGCGACGACCGCGGCGATCGCCGTGACGGCGCCGGTCGCGCCTCCTGCCGCTCCGAGCACGGCCGTGACCGCGTCGGTCGGGGCGACGAGGAGCGCGGGCTGCCCGAGGGCGGCCAGGACCGCCTCGGTGCCGAGCCAGGCGAGCGCGAGCATCAGGAGGACCGCCACGACGATCGCGAGGACGGACCGCGACGAGTGGGTCTCGCGCCGGACGATGCGCCGGTAGACGCTGGTGGTGTCGCTCACGAGACCCTCCTCCTCTGCTGGAGCTCCGCACCGGTGATGCGGAGGTCGACGCGACGCACGTCCGATCCCGTGAGGGTGAGGACGCGCTCGCTGATGGTGGACTGCGCGGACGACAGGCGCTCGACGAGCGAGCTGCCGCCGGTCGAGCCACCGAGGGGCGTGAGCCGCACCGGCGACTTCGCGACGATGCTCAGGGCCCCACCGAGGTCCTCGAGCTCGACGGACACGGAGGAGGCCGGGACCTCCATCGCGTCGGCGGTGACGGCCGTCACCACTCGACGCACCGCGCGAGCCGTGATCTTCGTCCGCCCCGGGAGGTGCGGGTCGGCCGCCACCGGGGCGGTCACGACGACCGCCGCCCGCGCAGGGCGTCGGCGACGCCACGGAGATCGAGCTCGCCGCTCGAGAAGCGGCCGACGGCCCAGCCGATCGCGATCGCGACGGCGACCAGGACGAGGCCCCAGAAGCCGAAGGCGAGTCCGGTCAGCGCGAGGACCGCGCCGATGAGCATGCCCTGCTGCGAGGCGGTCACTGGACGCGCGCCTCGTTCTTGTCGGCGTCGCCCTTGTCGGCGTCGTCGGAGGGGATGTGCACGTCGGAGACGGTCACGTTGACCTCGGTGACCTCCATGCCGACGACCTGCGAGATCGCGTCGGTGACGCTCTTGCGGACGTCGTCGGCGACGCGCTGCAGCTCGACGGGGTACTCGGCGACGATGACGATGTCGGCGGCGACCTGCTTCTCGCCGACCTCGACGCTGACGCCCTGGCCGCGGTCCTGCTGGTTGACGGCGTTGCGGATCGCGCCGAGGGCACGGGCCGCGCCGTTGCCGAGGTCGTGCACGCCACGCACCTCGCGGGCGGCGATGCCGGCGACCTTCTGGACGACGCCCTCGGCGATGGTGTTCTTGCCGGTGCTCGACGAGTCGGTGTTCGCGAGGTCCTTGCGGCTGCTGCTGGTGGCGGGGGTGACGTTCGTCATGGCTGCTCCTTGGTCCGTGATCTCGGCGGCGACCGATCGGCCGCCGCGGTGCCCGTACGAGCGGGTCACATCATCAAGACGCGACGGGCGCCTCCGGAGTCACGGTCGTTCAGGGAGCTGTCAGGTAGGCGATCTCGTGCTTCGCGGAGAGGACATCCCTGCCCTCCTGCTCCCCCCGGACGCGGGCCTCCGTGCGGAGCCGCCGGTGTACGCTCTCCGACGGCCAGGAAGGCGGCGACACATGGCTCTCATCGACATCGGCATCTACCGCGACGGGCACCGAGCGGCGTCGCCGACGGACGTCGGCGAGACCCAGGAGGCCCTCCGCACGCAGGGCGGCTTCGCCTGGATCGGCCTCGCCCAGCCCACCGCGGCCGAGCTCGACTCGCTCGCCTCGGCCTTCGACCTGCACGAGCTCGCCGTCGAGGACGCCCGCAAGGGCCACCAGCGCGCCAAGCTCGAGCGCTACGGCGACACCCTCTTCGTCGTGCTGAGGCCCGCCCGCTACCTCGACGACGACGAGCGCGTCGAGTTCGGCGAGCTGCACGTCTTCACCGGGCCCGACTTCGTCGTCACGGTGCGGCACGCCTCCCGCCCGGACCTGGCCGTCCTGCGCCGGGTGCTCGAGGCGGACCCGGACGACCTCGCCCAGGGGCCGCACGCGGTGCTCGCCGCCGTGCTCGACGAGGTGGTCGACGGGTACGCCCCGGTCGTCGCGGGGTTGCAGCACGACATCGACGAGATCGAGGACGACCTCTTCGACGGCCAGGTCGACCCCGCCTCCTCGCGCCGCATCTACCAGCTGCTCAGCGAGGTCATCGGGTTCCAGCGGGCCATCGGGCCCCTGCCCGACATGCTGCAGGCGCTGTTGCGCGGCGCCGCCAAGTACGGCGCCCACGACGACGTGCAGAACTCCCTGCGCAACGTGCTCGACCACGCGCTCCGCGTCACGGAGCGCGCCGACACGTTCCGGGTCCTGCTCGAGAACGCCCTGACGCTGCACTCGACGCTCGTCACGCAGGAGCAGAACGACGCGATGCGCCGCATGACGAGCGCGAGCCTCGCCCAGGGCGAGGAGAGCCGCCGGCTCGCCCGCGCCTCGATCGAGCAGGGCGAGCAGGTCAAGGCGATCTCGTCGTGGGCGGCGATCCTCTTCGCGCCGACGCTCATCGCGTCGATCTACGGCATGAACTTCGACCACATGCCCGAGCTGCACTGGACCTTCGGCTACCCGATGGCGATCGGCATGATGCTCCTGCTGGGGCTCGTGCTCTTCGTCGTGTTCAAGAAGAAGCACTGGCTGTAGCCGCGATCGGGCGTCAGCGGGCGAGGGTCTCGCTGGGGTACTCGCCGAAGCGCTCGGCATAGGCGCCGGCGAACCGGCCCAGGTGCCCGAACCCCCACCGGCGGGCCACGTCGGCCACGGTCGCCGTGGCCGGGTCGAGGCGGCGCAGCTCGACGCGGGCCCGGTCGAGGCGCAACCCGCGCAGGTACTCGCTCGGGGTGACGCCCACGTGGCGCGTGAACGCCTGTTGGAGCCCGCGCACGGTGAGGCCGACCTCCTGCGCCACCGCGGTCGTGTCGAGGGGCAGGTGCGCCGCCGCGTGCATGTGCTCGATCGCCTGGCGCAGGCGGGCGTTGCGCGGGGCGAGCACGGCCTCGGGCAGCGCGAACGACTCGTGCGGGAAGGTCCGCAGCAGCGCGACCGCGACGCCGCGCACCGCCTCGGCGCGCGCGAGCTCGTCGCCGGGGGCAGGAGGCGCGAGGATCGCCCGCGCCGCCTGGCCGACCGCGGCGGTCCAGCCCGGCAGCGCCTCGGGGCGGGGGCCGGCCCCGTGGTGGAAGTGCAGGCGCCCCGTGGCGCCCTCCTCTTCGGCGGCGACGCGCTCGAGGAACGCACCATCGACGTGGAGCAGGTTCTGCTTGTGGTCCTGGACGTCGAACCGCTGGGTCTTGCCGGTCGGGAAGATCGCGGGCACGCCGCGCTCGAGGGCGACCTCGTCGCCGCCCACGTCGAGCGTGCCCCGGCCCGAGGTCAGCCAGGTGACGATGTACTCGCCCTCGGTCCGGATCTCACCCCGGACCCTGCCCAGGAACAGGTTGCCGTGCAGGGTGACCTCACCGTCGCCGGAGGTCGTGTAACGGTAGGCGAACGGCCCCTCGGTGGGCTCGATGCTGAAGTCGCGACCGTTGTACGCGTCCTCGTAGAGCGCCCGGGCCTCGTCGACGTCACGGCCGACGACTTCGGAGCGCGCGACGGAGCGCAGGTCGTTGGTCACCGGAAGAGCCTGGCAGCGACCACCGACAGTCTGCTGGTACCCGTGCGCTCAGCGGACATCCGCCCCGTGGAGCGGCGCCCGGGACGGGGAAGGACCGGCCGGCCCTCCGCGGGAGGCCTACGCCGTGCGGGGCGGCCCGAGGGCCCGGGTGAGCGCCAGGCGCAGGCCCGGGCGGGCGACCCGCGCCACGGGCGTCCGGGACAGCGGGGGCCCGTCGACGACCAGTTCGACCTCGGTCCCGTCCGACGACCGGTCGGCCAGCCACCAGGCACGGACGCCGACGGGGAACGTGCGGCCGTCGCTGCCGGGATCCGTGCCGACGGTCAGGGCGCCCTGCCGGAGGGCGATCCACCCGCGGCGCCCGCCCTCGTCGACCGAGCACTCGAACCCGAGGTCCTGGTCCGGCGCCGGCTGGTCGTCGAAGGAGACGAGTGCGGCGTCGAGACGGGGCGTCCCGAACCTGCGCACCCCGAGGTGGGTGCTCTCGGCCGCTTCGCTGCGACCCAAGCGGTAGCCCACGGTCGGGTCCGCCGGCCCACCGGCCAGGTCGTCGGTCCAGCTGTCGCTCATGGCCTTGCCTCCGTCCTCGCCCCAGGTGCCGTCGTCGATGTCCTGTCACAGCGGGCCCGGCTCCCTAGACCGTCTCGCTACACGGTCTAGCAAACCGCCTCCTGCCCGCGACGTCGAGCCGAGCAGGCGTCGGGTTCGCACCGGGGACAGGCCCCGCCCCCGCCAGGACGGCGATCGGACGCCCTCCTGTGGATCCCCTGACCGTTCTGCACGCGACCAGCCGCTAACGTTGCCGACCGTCCCAGACCGGGCATCCCCCGGTAGGCCGCACCAGGCCGCCCGCCCCACCACCGAGGCGGCCGTGTCGCAGCGACGCGCCGCCGGAGAGACCGAGGACTCCATGGGCACGCCCCCGAGCCATCACCCCCCAGCAGCAGCAGCACAGCCACGGCGACGACGCCGCCTCCGGGTCGACGACGTGACCGTCGTCGACCGCGGCATGATGAAGCGCGCCATCGGCGGCACCGTCGTCGGCAACACGATGGAGTGGTACGACGTCGGCATCTACGGCTACCTGGCCGTGACCATGGGGCGCGTGTTCCTGCCCGAGGCCGACCCCGGGCTGCAGATCCTGTTCAGCCTCGGCGTCTTCGCGTCGACCTACGTCGCGCGCCCCTTGGGCGGCATCGTCTTCGGCCGCCTCGGCGACCGCGTCGGCCGCCAGAAGGTCCTCGCCACGACGCTGATCCTCATGGCGGCCGCGACGTTCCTCATCGGCGTCACGCCGGACTACGGCACGATCGGCGCCGCCGCACCCGTGCTGCTCGTCCTGCTGAAGCTCCTGCAGGGCTTCTCGACGGGCGGCGAGTACGCCGGCGCCACCACGTTCGTCAGCGAGTACGCCCCCGACGCCCGCCGCGGCTTCTTCGCGAGCATCCTCGACCTCGGCAGCTACCTGGGCTTCGCGCTCGGCGCCGCCGTCGTGTCGGTCGTGCAGCTGCTCACCACCGAGCAGCAGATGCTCGACTGGGCCTGGCGCCTGCCGTTCCTCCTCGCCGGCGTGATCGGCTCGGTGGCGATCTACTTCCGGCTCAAGATCGAGGAGTCGCCCGCGTTCCAGGCCGTGCAGGACGCCCAGGAGCAGGCCACCGAGGAGATCGCCGAGGCCGAGGGTCGACCGCGCTCGACGTTCGAGCTGATCCGTCGCCACTGGCGGCCGATGGTCGTGGCCGTGGGCCTCGTGGCCGCGTCGAACAGCGTCGGCTACGCGCTCACGAGCTACATGCCGACGTACCTCACCGACTCCCTCGGCTACGACCCCCTGCACGGCACGCTGCTCACCATCCCCGTGCTCGTGCTGCTCGCCCTCCTCCTGCCGCTCGCCGGACGACTCTCCGACCACATCGGGCGCCGACCGGTCATGTGGGCGGGCGCCGTCTCGGTGCTGGTGCTCGGCCTGCCGGCCTTCCTGCTCATCGGCGTGGGGAGCATCGCGACGACGCTCGCCGGGCTGTCGCTCCTCGCGGTGAGCGTCGCGCTCTGGGTCTCGAGCCAGGCGTCGTCCCTGCCCGCACTGTTCCCCACCGCGAGCCGCTACGGGGGCATGGGCGTCTCGTACAACATCGCCATCGCCGTCTTCGGCGGCACGACACCGCTCATCATCCAGGCACTGCTGCAGGCCACCGGCGACGAGCTCGTCCCGGCGTACTTCCTCATGGCCACGTCGCTCCTCGGGGCCGTCGCGGTCTTCTTCATGAAGGAGTCGGCCCAGCGCCCGCTGCCCGGGTCCATGCCCAGCGTCGCCACCGAGGAGGAGGCCCGCGAGCTCGTCGTCTCGCAGGACACCAACCCGAAGCTCGACCTCGGCAGCCTGCCGTTCCTCGACCGGGAGCCGTCCGACCGCTGACGAGGGCCGAGCGCCCCGGGGCGGAGCGTCCCGCGGCGGCCGCTGCTACGGTCGCCGCGTGGACCTCGTCTCGATCGACCCCGCCTCCCCCGTGCCCCCGTACGAGCAGCTGCGTGCCGGAGTCGTCGAGGCAGTGCGTTCCGGCGCTCTGGCGGCCGGCGACCGCCTGCCTCCGGTGCGCCGGCTCGCGGACGACCTCGGCCTCGCCGCGGGCACGGTGGCCCGCGCCTACCGCGAGCTCGAGGCAGGAGGCGCGATCGAGACGCGAGGACGAGCCGGCTCGTTCGTCCGCCCCCAGGCCGACATGACGGAGCAGCACGCCCGGGCCGCCGCTCGGGCGTTCGTCGCGACCGTGAGGGAGCTCGGCCTCGACGACGCGCAGGTGCGCGACCTGGTCCGGAGCGAGCTCGGGGATGATTCGCTATGAAATAGCAGATCGTCCCGGAGAGGATCTGGGGACGGTCTGGGAAGAGGACGCCGTGCGCCGTGTCGTCGACCTGGCCTCCGGGTACCCCTACTTCCTCCAGCTCTCCGCGAGCGAGGCC
>Ga0265798_10006898_pt1 | contig 14840 bp, 10 predicted proteins | sample P3T30metagenome_FD_192430 | JGI IMG/M metagenome (GOLD analysis project Ga0265798, IMG submission 192430) | Plant litter microbial communities from East Loma Ridge, Irvine, California - P3 T30 | ecosystem: Environmental > Terrestrial > Plant litter > Unclassified | place: USA: California... | reverse complement strand
GGGCTTCGAGCAGGCGGCCATAGGCAGCGGAGGGATAGCTGTTCCCGTGCGTGAAATGCAGCAGTGGTTTGGTCATCGGAGGGGGCGCACGGAAAAAAACGACGGCGCCCATTGTAATCCCGATATCGCGTCACCGCACCGCCTTTAGAGGGAAACGCCTACAGTCGGCGTCACCGTATAGCCCTCGGTCGCGGGAAGCGCTGGCGCTGTTCTTCGCGCTGCTGCGGCGTCAGCAGCGCGCCCACCTTGGCTTGCGTGCGGGCGCGCAGCAGGGCTTCGGCGCCGAGGGCCTGGCCCAGCTCGTGCGAGAGCGCGACCGCCCTGGCGTCGTCGAAGGGCTCGGCGCGGCCGAGTTCGCGCAAGGCTTGCGCCGCCTTGCGGATCGCCTTGTCCAGCGCGCGGCGCTGCGGCGCCTGGGCGTGCATGATGGCGAACAACTGGTCCTGCTGGTCTTCCGACAGCGCCACCCCATGCGGGTGAGCGAACGGCATGCCCGGACCCGGCGCGCCGGGTCCGGGTGGGCCGAAATCGTCACGCGGGCCACCCGGGCCATGTTCCGGCCCATCGCGGCGCTCCGGCGCATCGCGGCGGTCCGGCGCAGGCGCTGAAGCAGCATCGGGTGCAACGGCCGGCGCAGCGACGGCCGGCGCGGCGACAAGGCCAAGACCGGCGGCGAGCGTGGCGGCGCACAGGGCGGCGGCGGATTGGCGGGTGGGTATCATGGCGTGCATCCTGGCAGGTTCGGAGAGCGCATTCTCGGCCGCGGCCATGTAAAGCGCCGTAAATCCGGTGTAAAAACCGGTAAAGACCCGCCAGCCGACCGCCCCCGCCCCACGCGCTTTGCTAAGATGCGAACATGAACCACGTACTGCTCATCGACGACGACACCGAACTGGTCGGCATGTTTTCCGAATACCTGGAACAGGAAGGCTTCCGGGTCGCCTGCGCCCACGACGGCGAGACCGGCGCGCGCGAAGCGCTGGGCGGCCAGTACGCGATCGCCATTCTCGACGTGATGATGCCGCGCATGAACGGCATCGAGACCCTGCGCCGCATCCGCGCCGCCAGCCGCATGCCGATCCTGATGCTGACCGGGCGCGGCGACGACGCCGACCGCATCCTCGGCCTCGAACTGGGCGCCGACGACTACGTCACCAAGCCCTGCACCCCGCGCGAACTCACGGCGCGCGTGCGTGCCATCCTGCGCCGCACCCAGGGCGCCGGCAACGACGGTCCCGGCATCACGCTCACGGTCGGCAAACTGACCATGCTGCCGGAACAGCGCCGCGCCACCTGGGACGGCCAGGCGCTGGAACTGACCAGCACCGAATTCAACCTGCTCGAAGTCCTGGCGCGCAACGCCGGCCGGCCGGTCAGCAAGAACGACCTGTCCGAACAGGGCCTGGGCCGCCCGCTGGCGCGCTTCGACCGCAACATCGACGTCCACCTCAGCAGCCTGCGCCACAAGCTCGGCACCCTGTCCGACGGCCGCTCCTGCCTGCAGACCGTCTACCGTCTCGGCTACCAGCTGATCCGCGAGTGACGATGGGGCGGCTGTTCTGGAAGTTCTTCCTGTCCATCCTGCTGGCCCAGGTGGCGGCGACGATCGGCATCGGCGGCACCATCTGGCTGCGCGACCAGGCGCGCCAGCGCAACGGCGAGCCGACGCTGGACGCCAGCCCGCCGGCCACCATCATGCTCGACGCCGCGCGCGCCACCTACAAGCACGCCGGCATCGACGGCCTGCGCGAACTGGCCGCCACCAGCCGCCGCATGCGCCTGTTCGTCCTCGACGAACAGGGTCACGAACTGCTCGACCGCCCGGTGCCGGCCAAGCTGCGCGAGGAAGTGGTGCGCAGCCTGAGCGGCGACGGCCCGACCCAGGCCGTCACGCGCCTGTCCGGTCCGGACGGCCGCAGCTACCTCGCCTTCGCCTCGCGCATGCCGCGCAACCTGGCCACCGAACCGGGACCGCCCGGCTTCGGTTTCGACGGCCCCGGGATGCGGCCGAACATGGGACCGGGCATGGGACCAGGCATGGGGGCCGGTGCAGGCCCTGACCCGCGTGGCGGTCCCGGCATGGCGATGCGCGGCGATCCGCGCCGCGGCCCCGGCGGTTCCTGGTTCGGCCTGCCGCCGGAATTCGGCCGCCACATCGGCCGCTGGCTGCCGATCGTCGCCGCGACCCTGGCCAGCCTGCTGTTCGCCGCCCTGCTGGCCTGGTATTTCTCGCGCCCGATCCGGGCGCTGCGCAACGCCTTCGAGGCCGCCGCCGCCGGCGACCTGGCGCCGAAGTTCGCCGCCAGCCGGCCGCACGTGGGCGGCGACGAACTGGCCGAACTGGGCCAGGACTTCGACCGCATGAGCGCGCGCCTGCGCACGCTGATGGAAGGCCAGCGGCGCCTGCTGCACGACGTCTCGCATGAACTGCGCTCGCCGCTTGCGCGCCTGCAGGCCGCGATCGGCCTGGCGCACCAGCAGCCGGAACGCCTGCAGGCCAGCCTCGAACGGATCGAGCGCGAAAGCGTGCGGATGGACCGCCTGGTGGGCGAGCTGCTGACGCTCTCGCGCCTGGAAGCCACCACGGCGCTGGCGCCCCAGGACATGGCCGACGAGCCGGTCGACCTGGTCGAGCTGGTCGACCAGATCGCCGACGACGCCCGCTTCGAGGCCGGCGCCCGCATCGACGTGCAGGCGCCGCTGCCGGTCACCGTGCGCGGCGCCCCCGACCTGCTGTGGAGCGCGGTCGAGAACATCGTGCGCAACGCCGTCAAGCACGGCGGCCAGGAGAACCAGGTCGACATCGCGATCCGGCCGGACGCCGGCCAGGTCCGCATCGAGGTGAGCGACCGCGGTCCGGGGATCGCCACCGAACACCTGGGCGAGGTGTTCGAACCCTTCTTCCGCTCGCATCCGGCCCGCAACAACGTCGACGGCCACGGCCTGGGCATGGCGATCGCCAAGCGCGTGGTCGAGACCCATGGCGGCGGGATCGCTGCCGCCAACCGCGAGGGGGGCGGCCTGCAGGTGACGATCAGCTTGCCGCTGGCGGACGACGCCGCCGCCCCGTCCGTTTAAAACGCAAAGCGCACGCCGGCGCGGTACATGCGGCCGAGCACATCGTACAGCGAGGGATTGAGTCCATAGCCCACGTTCGGTCCCGGCGCCGTCGGCGCATTGCGGTCGGCCAGGTTGTCGATCTTCGCATACGCCATGACCTTCTCCGTCAGCTTGTAGGTCGCGCCCAGGTCGAAATACAGCACGCCCTTCATCTGGTTGTTGTCGATGGTCGGATGGATGGTCGTGGCGACCGGGCAGTCGGTCTGGCACTCGATGTACTCGTTGCTGTAGACACCGCTGCTGACCCAGCGTTCGGTCAGTGTCACGCTGGCGCGATCGCTCGACCAGCCCTGCGTGGCCAGCAGCTTCCAGCGCGGCGTGGCGCCCAGGTTGACGCCGGCTCCCTGCGTCGGGATCGTCCCCGGCACGCCCGAGTCGGTGATGTTATCGATGGTGTGCGTGGCCAGCGCGCGCAGGGTGAACATGCCGGGCAGGCCCAGTCCGGCCATGCTGCCGCGGTACGAGGTCTCGATGTCGAAGCCCTTGAGCTTGAGCGAAGCCAGGTTGAACTGCTGCAGGCGCACGTAGTTATTCGTCGGCACCGGACTGTCGAGCATCATGGCCGCGCACATGTCCTGGTTGCCGGCGTCGCACAGGTCGACTTCCTGTTGCAGGCCCAGGGTCGAAATCACGCCGTCGACCTTGATCGTGTAGTAGTCGAAGGAAGCGCTGAAACCCGGCAGCCAGCGCGGCTGCGACAGGACGACGCCCAGCTCGGTACTGCGCGCGACCTCCGGCTTGAGCGCCGTGTTGCCGACCACCTGCTGCTGCACCGTCAGGGTGGTGCCCCGGTGGTTGACGATATTGTTGGTGGTCACCGCCGGCGCGAACAGTTCGCTCAGGTTCGGCGCGCGCACGTCGCGCGAGGTCACGGCGCGCAGGCGCAGCCCGTCGACGCGGGTTTTCCAGGTGCCGCCGACCTTCCAGGTCCTGGCGTTGCCGGCGGTGCTGTAGTCGGTGCCGCGACCCGCCACGTTCAGGTTGGCTTCGCCCAGCCCCTCCGTCTTGAACACCGGCAGATTGACTTCCAGGTAAGCCTCGCGCACCGAATAGCTGCCCTGGCCATTGCGGTAATTTCCCGCAAACCAGTTCCCGCCGGTCGAGGCGTTCAGCACGGGATCGGCCGGGAAGGCGGTCGAATTGGGACTGTCGGCCGTGACGCCGTTGCCGTAGGGGTCGGCGCGTACCTTGTAGGCTTCCTTGCGGTACTCGAGACCGGTGGCGACGGCGAGCGGACCGGCCCACAGCGCCAGCGGCTCGCCGCTGAGGTTGACGCTGGCCACGTCCTGGGTCTGGCGGGTGTGCTGTTCCGGGCCGTTCGAGGGCATCACATAGGCCAGCGCGCCCGTGCTCTGGGCGACGTTGCCGATGATGTTGAGCGGCTGGCAGCCCGCATTGCGCGCGGCCAGGCTGCGGCAGACGATGCTGCCGTCGGCCAGCCTGACGGCGTCGATGGCGGCGTTGTAGCGCGGCGACAGCGTGATGTTCTTGACGTAGAGCTCGGTGTGGTTGATGCCGCGCTGGTAGTAGCCGTTGTAGGACCAGCTGCTGCCGCCGGCGTCGAAGCGGCCGTCGGCGCCGATCACGAAGCGGTTCTGGCGGCGTTTCGGCTCGACGCTGATATTCCTGGGGAAGCTGGCGTTACCGGTGCCGTACTGGAAGCTGCTGATGTTGTTGGCCGCGCAGCCGGCCACGATCGACGCGGGCAGGAAAGGATTGTCGCACTGGATGGTCAGGTTGGCGTTCTTCGGCGCGCCGGCATTCGGCGTGTTCTGCGAATCGACGGTGGCGACGTTGGCCGTCAGGTAGACCTCGTGGTCGGCATTGATCGCATAGCCGACGCGGGCATAGACGTTCTCGCGCTTGAGCTCGGAAGCCAGGCTGGTGCTGTTGCCCGAGGTACCGGACAGGTCGCCGCCCACGCAGTAGGGACTGATGCAGCCGCTGACGCCGCCTTTACCGTCGGGCACGCCGTTCGAGCCGTAGTTGAACCGGTAGGGCACGCCGCCATCGCCGAAGGCCGTGCCTTGCAGCGGGCCGGAAGTGATCAGGCCGTAGCGGTTGTACTGGTAGGGCTGGGCGTTGCGGATGTCATACATCTGCGGCTTGCCATCGGTGGTCTGGGCCAGCGGGCGCGTCTGGAAGGCCGGCGCATTGAAGGCGGTGCGGCCGTTCGGACCGGGACCGATGCCGAAGCCGTGGGGCGGCACGCCATCCTCCTTGCCGTGCTCGGCGCTGAGCACCACGTGGAGCCTGTCGTCCAGGAAGCCGCGCCCCCAGGCGCCCTGCAGCGTGACGTTCCTGTCGTCGTGGTAGGTGGTCTGGCCGCCCTCGATGTTGGCCTTGAAGCCGGTGAATTTCTTGTCCGTGATGAAGTTGACGACGCCGCCGACCGCGTCCGAGCCATACGAGGCCGAGGCGCCGCCGGTGACCACGTCGACGCGCTTGACCAGCAGCTGCGGGAACTGGCTGATGTCGGTGATGCCGCTGACGTTGGCCGGCACCACGCGCTGGCCATCGAGCAGCGTCAGCGTGCGGTTGGCGCCGAGGCCGCGCAGGCTGAACGCGCTCAGGCCCTGCTGGCCGCTGGAGGTGCTGTAGGTCAGTACCGAACTGCCGGTGCTGCCCTGCAGCGCGGGCAGCTGGGCGATGGCATTGAAGATGTTCGGCTGGGCCGCCTTTTCGATATCCTCGGAAGTCAGCGTGGTGGTCGGCGTGGGCTGGTTGAAACCGCGTGCCGAGATGCGCGAACCGGTCACGGTCACCACATGCTCGTCGCTCATGGGCGCTGGCGCGGCTTCCTGCGCCCACACGGAGGCGGGACCGACCAGACCCGCGCCGAGCAAGGCGGCGCTGGATAATTTCAATCGGAATGGGCGTGACGCGGCCCCGGAGCGGCTGCCGGCTTGCTTGATCATGGTGTCTCCCTTATGATTTTTTGTCGCACCTCGCTGATGCGTAAACACATCGTATAAATGTTGTAAGTCGCAATCCAATCGTTTTTTTTCGGGCCGCGATACTGTTTTGGGTATCAAGCGCTGAAACCCGGCGCGGGCGCTGCGGCATGGCATCTAACGCCCGTGCCAATAACGCGGCGCGTCGCGGCGCCAGGCGCGCAGGTTTACGTCGTCGCCGACGTCGAGCGTCAGGGCGCCCGCCTGGTCGGTGCGCCAGCGCGCGATCCCGAGTTCGCCGTAGCGCTGCCAGACCTCGGCTTTCGGATGGCGATAGCGGTTGCGGTGTCCGACCTGGAAGATGCCGATCTGCGGCCGTACCGCCCGCAGGAAGGCCGGCGTCGACGAGGTGCCGCTGCCGTGGTGCGGCGCCAGCAGCACGTCGGCGCGCAGGCGCTGCGGCGCGTCCAGCAGGCGCGCTTCCTGGGCCGCCTCGATGTCGCCTGCCAGCAGCAGCGCGCGCCGCCCGTTCGAGACGCGCAGCACGCAGCTTCGCGCATTCGTCCTGGGTCCCGCTTCCGCATGGCTGGCCGCGCCGGGATGCAGCATCTCGAAGCGCACGCCGTCCCATTCCCAGCGCTGGCCGGCCACGCACTGCAGGTGCCGGCGCGCCGCGCGCGCAAGCGGGTGGCTGCGGTCCAGCGAGGACGCCACCCAGCCGATGTCGGTCTCGTTCAGCAGTGCCGCCGCGCCGCCGGTATGGTCGGTGTCGCCATGGCTCAGCACCATGCCGTCGAGCCGGGCGATGCCGCGCATGCGCAGGTAGGGCAGGATCACGCGGCCGCCGGCGTCGGCGCCCGGCGCGTAGGCCGGACCGGCGTCGTACAGCAGGCGGTGGCGCGGCGTCTCGACCAGCAGCGCCATGCCCTGCCCCACGTCGAAGGCCACCACCCGGAAGCTCCCCGGGGGCGGCGCGGCCGGCAGCTGCACCAGCAGGGGAATCCAGGCAGCGGCCCCGGCCCAGCGCTGCGGCCAGCCGCGCGGCGCCAGCAGCCACAGCGTGCCGCCCAGCGCCAGCAGGAACACCCAGGGCTGCGGCGCCGGCGCGCGCCAGACCGCCAGCGGCAGCGCCGCCAGGGTCTGCAGCGCCAGGGCCATCAGCGCCACGCAGGCGTGCGCAAGCCACAGCAGCCAGCCGCACAGCGGCTCGGGCAACAGGCTGCCGGCCAGCGCCAGCGGCGTGACGACGAAGCTCACCAGCGGGATCGCGAAGGCATTGGCGAGCGGCGCCACCAGCGAGACCTGGCCGAACAGCAGCATGGTCAGCGGTACCAGTCCGAGCGTCACCGCCCATTGCGTGCGCCCGCCGGCCAGCAGCGCGCCGCGCATCCCGGACGGCGCGGGCTCGACGCGCCCGACGCCGGCGAACAGGATCATCGCCACCGCGCCGAAGGACAGCCAGAAGCCGGGCCACAGCACCGCCCAGGGATCGACCAGCACGACCGCCAGCAGCGCCGTGCACAGCACGTGCGACACCGCGCTCAGGCGTCCCAGCCACAGCGCCAGCGCCACCACCGCCAGCATGTACAGGGTGCGCTGGGCCGGCACGCCGAAGCCGGCCAGCAGCACGTACAGCAGCGCCACCGCGGCCCCCGCCAGCGCCGCGGCCTTCTGCGCCGGCAGCAGCAGCGGGAGCTGGCAGCCGGTGAAGAAGGACCGGCGCCACAGGGCCCCCACCGCCAGCGCAGCCAGCCCCGCGATCATCGTGATGTGCAGGCCGGAGATGGAAACCAGGTGGCCGATGCCGGTGCGGTTGAACACCTGCCAGTCGGCCTGGTGCTGGTGTACATTAAAGTTCTGCTCTCGAACACATAGTTTTGTCCTCAGCGTTTTCGTACACTTAGTTCAGCCCTATGCCGGCACCAAACGCGTTGCTTGGCGCTCAAAATGTAGCGCGAGTTCTCATAACAGTATGATTTTGCAGCTTAAGCTGGAAATCATGCCCATCTTGTCTGTTTACGACACAAATTTCCTGCTGCTCAAATTTCTTTCACGCGTACGCTGGAAATTAGCTCACTATTCCCTGTGGCGGTGGCTTTGCTAGTGCACGTACAAATAGTTCTGTCCTAGGCGCGCTTGATGGACACTAAGTTCTGCCCCGAGCACTTGATGGTCAGCATCTACCCGGTGGCACGCGTAAATGCTTGTACATTCGCCGCAAGGCTACGAAAACCCGTGGAACTGTACGGTCTGCCACCATTTACCCAAGCCGTCGATACTCTATTTTTGCGTTACTGCTTGGTCAACCCCTGGGCTGGATGTCTGAAATATGTACGGTTCCAGCTAAGTTTGTCGGATGTTCTGCTGATTCATCCAGTAATTTTGCAATGGCCGGTCTCGACAAGCCGGCTACGTATCGTAGACGGGCACATGACGCCAGCTGTCGTCATCTGCAGCACGCAAGCATCGGTAGTGCCGGCTAGCTCGAACCCGGCCGACCGGCCGATGCAGGCTCCCTCACTGCTCTAACTTCCCGTCACCTACCATAAGCATCCGTAATGCCTTGATGTGAAACGAAGTTTTTACGTTGATTTGTTGACCACTCGGCCAGCAAAACGATACATTTGTGCCATGGAGAAGCCGGAAAACCAGATGATGCAGAACGACAAGAGTTACGCGGAAAGTGCGGATGTCCCGGAGGACTTCCCGCGTCCAGAGGTCGCTGGAGGAGTTGGCGGTACCCAGCCGAAACTACTATTGGTGCAGCACAAAGGGCGGTTTTATGCACCAGGTTGTACGCCTCCAGAGCTTTACGCCCGTTGGAAGCACTGCGAGGATTTGGCGCACCAGCTAGCGGCTAAAGCAGTGGAGTCCAGAAAAGGAAAGCGTTCGCACATGACCGAAGTCCAGATACTCGAGCAGTACTTGCCTCGGCTAGTTGCCACGCGCTGGACCTCTGAGGCAGAAGCCCGGTTCATTATTCGGCGTGTTGCTCAAATTCTAGGATGGCCCGCACCAACGGAGTGTCAAACCTAGGACGAGTAAATCAGCACTTTGGATTTTTCTGCCACGGAAGATGTCGCACTGCCAAGAACTGGTACACTAGGCGATTGCCTATTTGCTAGCTGACGCATGCGTACCCTTGACTCCCGAGATGAGACTACCCGAGATTGGTTTGACCCGAAAAAGGTGACGATGACCGTAGAGCCCGCCTTGGAGGGCTGGTTCACTGTCGACGAAATCATTCGGCTGTCCGGCGCGCCTTCCGGAAGTCATATTGTCATGAGCACCCTGGGCGACGAGGCTGTCGAGCTGCGAGTGCAAAATCCGGAGCTTCTCAGCGAAGATATGGTGCGGCTCATCTATCAAGGTCCAGACCAGTCATACCGCTTTTTTGTCCAAAATTCTGTTTTCGTGCTGAAAAAGGCATACAGGGGCAAGGGGCTGGGCGCACGCAGCTTCTGCATTGAGGCTACCGCCGCAACTGCTCTTGAGCTCTTTGACTTCATTCGAGTGCATGCAGTCGGGGACTACGCGTCAATGACGTCGAGCAACCCGGACACTGAGTACAGTGGCCCGTACGCCTGGGCTCGATTCGGGTTTGACGCGGATATTCCTGCGCATGTTCTTGCTCACTGCGACGGTGAATTAGCCGGGTTGACGCGGGTCCATCAGCTGATGACCTCCGAACGTGGACGGAAGGTCTGGGCTATACATGCGACCAGTTTGTGGTTAGAATTTGACTTAGACCTGAATCATGCTTGCTGGAAGACACTCAACAGCTATATGTTGGAGAAAGGAATCAAGGTGACGTCATGAGCAACGAACGACTCGACCGGATGCGCCAGCTTCTCAAACCTATCTCCCATGAGCGTGCCCAAGAGATTATGGAAGAGCGTACTAAGCCGGGCGTGCAGCACCGAGGTGCTGTCAACCCGCTGGGCATTTCCGAGGTTGTCGAAATAATTACTTCCAAACGCGACAAGCGTGTAGCCAGGCCCTGACTCGACGCTGATGTAAAAAAAGCAGACCGCCTGGTCTGCTTTTTTTTGTCTAAATCGACGAACGTGGCTCCAAGTAAAAAACGATAGGGACCACCATAGCGAAAATGGCCTTAACGAAAACCCTACCCGTTGTTAGCGCATATATATATTTTTTTCAAAATTTTAGCAATACAGTCATTACTGCTAAGTTCTTACCCGAAACTTGATATCTCTCGTAACGATGGGTCTGACATAGCAACAGCCGGAAGTAACTATCTACCAATGAAACCTATGGTATGAGGTCAATAACGTTAGTTCCTAATTCACGGCCCTGTTAGCAAGGTCTGCGGCAGCAAGTTCAGTTTTGCCCGCATCCTTCCGTTTATGCAAGCACGCAGGGTCAATGGCAGACGGTTACGCGATTGCTACATGCATTAGGCACAGCCAGGTCGAGATTGCTGTATTAAAATACAGTGGCGACAAGATTTGAAGTAGAAGCAACAACTTGCTCACCACACATGTTCAGACTGAAGATGTACCCCGCCAAGAACGGCGATGCCTTCCTAGTTAATGCCGGCGGCAGGTATCTCCTCATTGACGCTGGTTTTGCCAGTACGTACCAAGACTACATTGCCGCGGACCTGTCGCAGCTTGCAAAGGCAGGGGGTCGGCTTGACCTGGTCGTCTGCACGCACATCGACGCGGACCACATCGGCGGGCTCTTGGATTTCTTTACACATAACGGTCCTCCTGTCAGGCGCGGCATTGAGGTGAACGCAGTCTGGCACAATAGCCTACGCTCGTTGCCCGCACCAACTACGGTGCCGGACAGCGTTCATGACCTCATGATTCTTGAAGCAGTTCGACGGCGTGGCTTTCCAAGAGCCCCGACATCTTCGGCGGCCCCCATAAGTGCTCGACAAGGAAGTTCACTCGCGAAGCTCCTTCGGGAGCATGCCTACAACTGGAACTCGGGGAACGGCTCGACTTGCATCAGTGAAGGTGACGTGCTTTCGTTGTCCCAAGATGTGCGCGTCGACGTTATCGGCCCAATGACTGCCCGTCTCGAAGAACTTCGCGGCCTGTGGCTGGGAGAGGTCCGGAAGCTTGGCTACAAAGGTTCGTCTCAGCCTAGCGACCTTACAGAAGATGCTTATGAGATGTGGTGCGCCAGTGTGCCGGCTCGTTCCGCTCCACAGGTCAAGACCATAGCAGCCAACCGAAGTCTGCGGCTAGCAGAAGTTTACACGCCAGACGCCTCTATCCCGAATGGCAGCTCCATTACGCTCATCATCTCCACGGGGAACAAGCGAGTTCTCTTCCTTGGAGATGCTTGGGCTGAAGATGTCGTAGCGAAGCTGCGGCCGCTTCAAACGACAGCTCTACCAATTATCTTTGATGCCATCAAGGTTTCGCACCACGGCAGCCTTCACAACACGAGCGTCGACCTGCTGTCCGTTGCAGACTCGCCCTGTTTTCTCATCTCATCCGATGGGGGCCGCCATGGTCATCCGGACTTTGAGGTGCTGGCGGAAATCGTAGACCGACCGGCGCCATTCAAAAGGCACCTATTTTTCAATTACGAAACGGCCGCGTCCAAGCAGCTGGAAGCGCATACATCGAGGTCCGGCACAGCTTTCAGCGTCCATGTAGCTGAGCACGATTGGATTCAAGTGGGGTGAGAGTAACGATGACCGAAGACGAAATCAAGCAGGCTACGTGCCAAGTGGTTAGCAAGGACGATTCGGGGACCGGATGGCTTATCAGAGCGGACCTCGTCCTCACGGCATATCACTGCGTCAAGAATGCGGTAAGTGCTGGCGCCCTCATCAGCGTTCGATTTGGGGTTGGCTCATCCGCAGTTGAACACATGGTCGTCGCAGGCCCACATGACGAAGACCTAGATATTTGCCTGCTACAACTATCCACCGCACTCAGCGTGGAACCCATATCCATTGATTCGGATGGTTTGCGTCCTGGCGAAAAGTGGTTCGCCTTTGGCTACCCGGTAGCAAAGCTACAGCTCGGCCACGTCGTCAGAGGCGAGATTCAGCAAGTGCTGCCTGAACGCGTACATGGCGTAGACCTAGACCTGTCGGTAGAGCCAGGAACACATCTGTCAGACTATCACGGACTCTCCGGTTCCGCGTTCATGGTCGGCACTGTCTGCAAAGGTCTGCTACGACTTAACGTAGATAGCGCAATCGGAGCCCTGAGCTTCTCAAATCTGAAACCGTTCCTGCGCACAAATGGCCTGCTACCTGACGAGCCAACTGAAAAAGAAGACCTCGGCCCAGTCGGGACGCGACCAGCCTTTGACGCGCTTTTCGAGACTACCATCGTCAACAAGCGCGGCGGCTATTTCTTCGTTGATGGCTCGCACGGCGTCGGGAAGTCTACGTATTGCCAACAATTTAGCCCAGATTCACCAGAGCTGGATGCTCTCGGTGTGTACCAGTTTACTGAGCGCGCCCGTGGCTCAACGCCAGCACACCAAGCCCAACCAGAGGTCTTCTTCGACTGGGCAAACACCCTGCTCTCTCAAAGGGCGACTGGCCAGCCAGCCAGGTTGATGGAACTCTCATACAGCGAACTCATCGAGAAGACCGACCAGGTACTTCAATCTTTGGGGAAGCGTTGTGCGAAGGCGAGAAAGATAGGCGTGCTTTTCATCGACGGCATCAATGAGGCTGCCGCTGCAGGCGAAGAAACGCTGAAGCGATTCGTTAATCTGCTACCACAAAGGGTGCCTGACGGCCTGGTGGTGGTCATCACCGGGGTCGGAATAGATTCGCTTGCAAGCAGCATCGGAACAATCCTTCAAGGTGCGGAACGCTTGACTCTGCCCCCTCTCGAACGCGACATCGAATACGGAGTGTGTCGCGAATTTCTGGATGAGGACAAGGCGACCGCAGAAACTGTAGGAGCCCTTTGTGACCGAGCGATGGGCCATCCCCTTTACCTTCGCTACCTCGCCGACTTGGTGAACAGCGGAGCCACTGAAGGTGATATTGCTGAGCTGCCGGTGTTCAGCGGGTCGATTCAGGATTACTACTAGACTATCTGGGCCAAACTTGCGCCCAACGCCGACGTCGTCAATTTGCTCGGCATTATTGCGCGCCTGCGTTGGGGAATCCCGGCCAGCAATTTGACAGGTATGTTGAGCTCTGCTGAATCGGGAGTGTTCCCCTCCACACTGCTCCGCATTCGGCATTTGCTTGCCAATCCCGAGAACACTGCGATTTACCACCCGTCATTCTCAGAGTTCGTCGTTCACAAGACAGCACACATCAACGAACGGGTGCACGCGCGTCTTGCAGTCTTTTGCAACGCTACGGCGAGCGGCGACTATGGAGTTCTGAACAGGGTCTACCATGGGCTGAGGGGCGGCCGAGAGCATCAGCTGCTGGCCATTCAAAGCTGTGACCAGGCATGGGTTGACGACTCTGTGCTACTTGGCGCAGAGCCGGACGTTCTGCTCGCAGATATTGACGAGACCCTCGCTACGGCAACCCGCGTCGGGACCGCGACCGACATCATCCGATTGCTGCTTCTCTCGCAGCGTCTAACTTTCCGATACAACACCCTGTTCGTGCAGTCAGCCGAACTTGTGGCTCTGGCGCTCGTATCACTTGGAAAAACTGAAAGCGCGCTTCGGCACGTCGTCCGCAACGGTCGCTTGGTCGTCTCTGCAGGTGAGGCCTTCGCCGTGGCGAACGCCCTGACGCAACAGGGCAGTCCTAAGCAGGCTATAGAAATTTTGGAGCTTGTTCAGCATGAGCTAAATACAGTCTTTGAAAAACTGTTTTCTAATAACAGTGCTCGCGTCGATGAACTCGTTAACGCAGTGAGTCTGCGACTGCATGGTTATTCGCTTGCACAAGTCGCGGGTGACAACCCACCGGTCACCAGATTCCTTAGCTTCTTCATCGAACGCATCTTGCGCCACCCCGATAGCAACGTCCCTGAGGATGCGGTGGCCGAAATACTTCAGTTACTTACCGGCGAGATGATGGGGGCGCAGGTCTGCCTCAAAGGGACCTATCGAACGTTCTTGAACCTAGAGGTGCCAGCCGACGTAGATTTGCGCGACCAATTGCTTTTCTTTCTGCACACCCTAGCACATGCCGAAATGTACTCAGAACAGTATGGCGTTGCGCTTAAGCGAGAGGTACTCAACCTCGTCCTATCGGACGTTGAAAGGGCTATCGACGCACCTCTGCGCATCGAGGACCGACGGTTCCTGTTCACGGATGCCTTGATTGAAGCATGCGCGGCTCCCGGCCTCGTCGAGACATACTCTGCCGGCGTAGATATGGGTGATGGGGCACTGCCCTTCTTCGAGAAGAACCGGGCGGCCCCTGATAAGGACCTCTTCGAGAATGCGATGCAGCGCTTACGAGCCTCCTCGTTCCTTGAAAACGGATATGTTGTGCCTATCGTGCAAATACCGAGCACTGAGGATTGGGAGGAGTCGCTCGACGGCATCGCACGAGCTGTTGCATGGTGCGACGGCAAAGGCCGACGGGCCATGGCGACAAAAGACCAAGCTGGCTTGGACGCTGTATGGTCGTTCATCGCCCAGGCCCTACTTCCTTGCCTCGCGTTCACGCTGGAATCGCGTATTCACTGGGAGTCGAGTTACTACATTCCTGAGACCGTAGTTCCGCAGCTGTACCGGCGCATCACTAAGCTGGTGCTTGACAGTTTCCCAGCGAACGCAGCGGTCTTACTCAACGAAATAGAGCGCAGGTTCGACGTACAGCTTGGCCTCTACAACGAAGGGTTTCGGCGTGCGCTACAAGAGGTACTGCGTATCTTTAGTGAGCGCGACCTTGTGGGA
>Ga0265798_10006897_pt1 | contig 14840 bp, 13 predicted proteins | sample P3T30metagenome_FD_192430 | JGI IMG/M metagenome (GOLD analysis project Ga0265798, IMG submission 192430) | Plant litter microbial communities from East Loma Ridge, Irvine, California - P3 T30 | ecosystem: Environmental > Terrestrial > Plant litter > Unclassified | place: USA: California... | reverse complement strand
CAGCGTCAACGTCTTCAGTTGGCGCCACAACACCGACAGCCTCCGGGACACAGACACCGCGAGGCAAGAGGTGGCTTTCGGGCACGGGCAGTTGGCGGTCGAAAGCGCCTGCCATAGTCCAGACCGCAAAGGAAAGCATCGGAGTCAGCGGGGGTGCGACAGGCGAACTACCCGATGATGAAGCGAAGAAGCCAAGGGACGAGTCGCCCAAGAAGTTCCTCACCAAGCGCAAGTCGAGCAAGGGCGATGCCATACCCGCCTCCATCACCCAGGTGAACGTATCCTCAGACGGCCTCCTCGACGAAGCTCCAAAGCCAAAGCCACCGCCACAAGACGTCGAAGAGACGCCAGCACCCCAAGTATCCGAGCCGCCATTACCCCCCGAACCGCCCAAATCACAAGTGGATGCAGCTGCTAGTGCATGGGGATGGAAATCTTGGTGGTCACGCCCCGACGGGTATGCAGACCCGGCCAAAGTCAAAAGCGAGGCACACTCAAGTGTTGACGAAGCTTCCACCACGCCACTTCCTGGACCGACACCTTCAGAAGAGCCAGATGCGCAAACGAAGGGCCTAGATGTCGGCACTATCCAACCCGACACCGACCAGGTCGCAGACGCAGACAGGAAGGATACGCCGAAAGAAGCGGCACCTCGTTCGGATACAGAGTCAAGGGCTATAACATCTACAACTGCCAAAGTCCTGGCGCGAGCTGCATCTGGCTCTTGGTTTTGGACGTGGAGTAGTGCGCAGAATGCGCAGGCGAATCCACCTCCGGTCGAGCCTCCCACTGAGAATAATGACTCGGCCAATGTCGATACCGAACCGCAGACTCTCCCCGAAGCACCTGCCGAGATCGAACCCACTGCGCCACAAGAGACAACAGCATCCACCGCCCCGGATGCGCCCATCGAAACTCCTCAAAAGAGTACTACAGGAACCTCAAAAACCTCCGCATGGGCGTTTTGGTATAGAGGCAAGCCAGATGACGAAAAGAAGCCAGGCGAGGCTGGACCGCAGAAACATGTCGGCGAGGTCGCAGTGTTCGATACCCCCTCACAATCGAACCCAGAAGCAGCGCAGTTCAACGAGCAAGAGCAGCCCAAAACAGACACAGAGACACCCAAAGAACTACAGCAGCCACCGAAAGAGGAACCGGTGACTAAGAAATCGTTTGCATCGTTACGAGGCCGACCGAAGACAAAGCCTCCCGCTAAAGACACGCCAGCAGATACTCCCACGTCAAGTAAGCCCGCTACGCCGACGAAGGCCTCACCAGTGCTCGAGCCCACGAAACCCGAGACGGAACCCGACGCGAAACCCGAGACAGGAACTGCTGCTAAGCAAGCGCTCAAGCAGGCAGCGAAGGCCAAGCAAGGACCGGCGAACCTCCTGCTACCAGAGTTCAGGACCACCTACCAAATGGTCCAGCAACCAAACTTCTGGAAGCAGATCCGGCGATACTTCCTCGGAGGCGAGCCTGCGACCCCCCACTTACATATCAACCCGGCACCGCCGAAGATCAAGAAGGCTGTGGCCATCGGTGTACATGGCTTCTTTCCTGCGCCCATCATCCAAAAGGTGCTTGGGCAACCGACGGGAACATCAATTCGATTCGCGAATGCAGCGGCAGCAGCGATCAAAGACTGGACCGAAGCGCGGGGATACAGTCCAGAGATTGAGCAGATAGCATTAGAAGGAGAGGGCTTCATTGCTGAGCGCGTCAACTCTTTGTGGAAACTCTTGCTGAACTGGATCGATCACCTGAAGCAAGCCGACTTCATCTTGGTCGCCTGCCACTCGCAGGGTGTGCCGGTAGCTATGATGCTCGTCGCGAAGCTCATACAGTTTGGATGTGTCAACGCAACGAGAATCGGAGTATGCGCCATGGCCGGTGTCAACATGGGTCCATTCATCGAGTACAAGACGAAGTACTTTGGGCCTACAGCTGCCGAGTTGTTTGAGTTCTCCAACCCGAAGAGTCTTGTTAGCCAGATGTATCTTGCGGCTTTAGATGAAGTCCTTCGATTCGGTGTGCGGATACTGTACGTTGGTAGTATCGACGACCAACTGGTCTCTCTTGAAGTAAGCACTCTTCTCGAGAAGTATTTTTTGCACCACTAACACATACCAGTCATCAACCTTCTCTACGCTCTCGCACCCCTATATATACCGCGCTGTCTTCGTCGATGGCCGCATCCATGCGCCAGACTTCCTAACTCACCTCGTTGGCTTCGCGCTGAAGCTACGCAATCTGGGTCTCCCCGATCACGGCCTCATCCGCGAACTCTCACCCGCCCTTGCAGGCTCACTATATGGCGGCGAAGGCCACTCTCGCGTCTACGAAGACCCTGCCATCTACTCCTTAGCCGTCCAACACGCCCTCGAAACAACATCCCTACCGACACCAACAACGACTAAAGAGCGACCGAATACCGCGGGCAGTTTCCAGGGCATCAACATACCCATCATTGGTGAGAAGCTCGCAAACAACGGTAAGAAGGAGGATGTGTTCAAGCTCCGGGTGAATCACTACGAGCCGACTGCCACCACAACAAACCCGAACCCTTACTTCTTACCGTGGGCGATGAGGGGTTTGCTAGAAGAAGACTTCGTCAAGAAAGAACTTGGAGATGAAGTGGAGAAGTTGTTGGGCATGTTTGAGGCATGGAAGCCAACTGGGAAACAGCTCAAGGACGTCAAGTTTAGACTCGAGGGAGTGCGAAGTAAGCTCTGAGCACCTGATCGAGACGGCAATGTTTAATGTAACTGTATGAATATGCGAGCGTTCTCTGGTTTCGGTAGGCGTTCACGAGGCGCTCAATTTACGTGGCGGGAAGATACCATACATGGGGCGTAGAACACATAGTGTATTGTATTCTTGCAATTGGTTTACATAAATAACATCTGATCATGACTCTCCTTTTCTCCTTCAAGATACATGATGAGCAGTCGACGACGAACAGATCTACTGGTTTCATCTTCAAACAGCTCTGCTAGGCAAGGATCTAGTTGTCATCGTAGAAGATCTCCTTGTACCGATGTGTAGCATCCACAACAGCATTTGCGGCATTGAAGTCTGCTCTTGCGTTAACATGAATCCCACTGCGTAAGGGAGGGCACATACCGATGTTCGTCCCAAAGTCTGTAGCAGCTTGCACCTTGACATGTAGATTTTGGTCTACTTTGCCGATGATCTCTACTGCGTGACCGACGGCTAGGTGTGAATCCTATTCGATCAATATTAGCTTGAAAGATGTGACACCGGAGATGAAATTACTCACCCTGTTCAGAATAACATCAACATTGCCTCCTGCATCGATAACTGCTGTCTCGCCGCGCAGTTGTACGACTTTGCCTAGCATGCGCACGATGCGGTGTTGGAAGTTTGATAGGTGTGGGGCGAGGATGCGGGGGGTTTGTGGGTGGTCCATGGTGAAGCTTGCTTTTTAAAGATCTTCTGCGGAGATAATCTGTGGGCGCTTAATGCAGTATAGATGTGTTGTGCTTCTGCCGGATGGTTGTGAGTGGCAGGCGGAGATGGTGCTGCGTGTTGTGGTGTAGTATGGGCAAGACAGCAAGGTGGAGATGAAGGAAGGTTTGACGCGTCGCGTGGGTTAGCGTGATGCGCTAGCACGTGCTCAGGTGATGGCGCCTGAGCTCCAGATCGTTTCTTAGCTGGCGGCAGCGACGCGTCATGATGAGACGAGAGCTCACCACGATATCAACACTCGGCAGACTAATGAATCCAAACCAGGAGTTCTCTTCTTTGCGATGCCTTCATTGAGTTGGACCAGTGCTCTTAAATTCTTTCCTCACGTCAGCAAAAGGCAGGATGCGCGATCGCTACCTGAGAGCACCTAACTGAATGTCCTTTATGGGACTGCGCGACTATGACACGGTATAGAAATTCGTAAGTATGTTATCTTGTCCGTTATGGGCGATGCGCGAATTACTGTAACATTTGTGAGCGTCTTACATGTCTAGATACTTTGTCTCGGTCCCCAAAGCTACCCCGAATCGCTCTCCGACCTCAACAATCAGAGAAGGGTGATGTATTCGAAGGGGCCTCCGAATAGCTCACAAGCTGTTTGTCTGCGCCATTGGCTTGCATGATGATATACTGGCTTGACTTTGCGGAGGCACGATTGCTTGCCTTTGCTATTTCTCGCAGCATGTCGAACTGTATGGCGATGCTCGTCATTTTTGGCGAGGAGAACATGGTATTTTGCACAGGAGAATTGCGTCTTACTGGTCTTACGTCTACAGCTACATCCTTTGGGAGTTGTTAACCAGCTATCCGCGCGACAAGTTTCACAATCTTCGGAAACTTTACCAACCGCAACCGTGACTGGATGCCTAAAGATCGTGGTTTGACCAGAGGACGACAATTCCAATCTACTTGACAGACAAGCGGCTTGTAGCTCTTGGATTGCTGAAAGACGAAGTATAAGTTGAGGCGTGCGTACAGGTATGAAGGAGCACCAGCAGCATCTGAAGACATCCGAGTCTTCTGCTCATACCTACACTCCTCCTATTCCAACCTTTGGTTACATCGCTTTTGGTCACACCAGTATGCCACTTTCGCAAGAGATCAAAGATGAGATTGATGAAGGGTTTCTCACGAAGCCTTGCATCAAATGTGGCCTCGACCATCGTGCGTACAATCATAAAGGCACGGTTCCATTGCATGGTGAGGTTTGGAGAAATCTCAAGGGTACCGACGTGGCGGGAGCGGAAGCCCACCTGGCAACATTAAAGACCGCCCACACTAAAAAACTACTTGCTGCACAGAAAGCCGGGAGCTCAAGTGCTCAAGTGTCCACTCCGCAGACCGTTCCGCAAACCGTTCCGCAAATCGTTCCGCAAACCGTTCCGACTAACATCGAGCCTATCATCGTCCCAACTGGATTTTCCGTTATCGACACTGCCGGTACCGACCCTCATGCAAGTTTGACGACCCCTCAGCTTCTGGTAATTCAAGATCAAGCCAAGAGCGAGCCAGCGGATACTGTACTTCGTCAAGCCAACAACGCACCCACTGTAGATCAAGTAGCAACGGGTCACGTCCACGAGCCTACAACGGAAAAGCTCTCGATTGTGAGCGCAAAGTTCCCCCTGAGAAAGCAATTCGCCAAGCCCACCAGTCACGTTCTCACGAACTACTTCGAGGTGTCATGGAACAATGATACCAAGTTCTTCGTATACGAGATCACTGATATACCTGCTGGTAACAAGCGCAAGACCAAAGCCGTCGTCAAAACAGCGATCCAGGCTTGGGACTTTCTCCGGATCAACCAAACTCACTTTGCCACGGATTATCTGAAGTTTATTGTGGCTTGGACGGACCTCCATACGGGTATCCAGTGCCCTCGCAAGAGCACACCCGCGGAAGAGGTTATGTGGACTCCAACCCCAATTGCAGATGGAGACCGTCGCGTTCAACTATACTTCAAATATCACGGTGAGATGAACCTTAATCGTCTGCAGGACTATGTCAATCCCAGATCCAAACCCGACGACTCAGCTTTGCCCGACTTCAACTTCAACCCTCTAGTGGCATATTTAAACACGGTCATTGCGAAGAACCTGACTGACGAGGTATTTCAAACATCCTCTCACAAGTTCTTCTTCAAGGATAGCCACGAGGTTCTCGGTAAATCAAAGTCGCTCTGTGTCATGCGAGGATACGATTATACCATTTCGCCAGCTATGGAAAAGGTCTTGCTCAACGTCAACGCCGCAACGAGTGCTTTCTATCGCCCAATCACGGTCGCAGAATTTCTTAAGGACAACACCTTCCATCAGAACGAGCGTGAGCGACGTATCAAGCGATTGCGAGTCTACATCATCCCGGAACGACTAGCCGTTACTGATCCTGAGGAACAGATCCGCGTTGACAACCTGAACAGGCCCCAGAATCGCATCAAGACTGTCAAAGCTTTTGGTGGAGACATCGGAAATCGTTCAGACGACGCGTTGAAGTTCCGCAAATGGTTCAACAATGGAGGCCAACTACAGCAGGCAAACGAGGATACACATGTCGTCGACCATATGAAGTCAGTCTTTGGTCACGCACATAGATTTGATGAAAACCTTGAAGCGGTCAACGTCGGCTCCGATGATGAACCAGTCTGGTATCCACAGGAGTTTCTCCGAATTCTGCCGTATCAGCTCTACAACAATCTTCTTCCGGATACACTCATCGACTCGATGCTCAGGCTCGCCTGTCAAACTCCCGACCACGTTCGAGCTAGGATCGAAGCTGAGGGCCTAAAAGGTCTTGGCATAATACAAAAGGATGGAGCGCAGAAATTTGTAAGTAAATCTTGATCTTGGTTTGATCACAGCTAACTTGCTCACAGGACAAATGCGATGTGTTGACCATCGACCCGCGCATGCTTCAAATACCCTCTACTCGAATGGAACAAGTGCACGCCGTTTACGTCAAGGAATCCGGCTAGCCGGAATACAAGAAGCCAGACATGGACGGCAAAGCTCAGTGGAATCTCGACGGCAACTTCAAGTTCTTTAAGACGCCGACGTCTGGTAGCTCGCTTGAATACTACATGATAAACGGCAGCGACCTCTCTGATGAGAAAGTAGCTGAGACATACCAGAAAGCCATAAATGCGGGTGTTTTACAGTATGGCATCGCAAAGAGTGCGATCTGCTGTGGTATTTCCACCTTACCCAGTTACCGCAAGACGATCAAGAAAGAGGAGCCAGACGAGACGGTGTCTGAAACCGACGAAGAGCTCAAGGAACAGGAGTCAGACATAACGCGGGCCAAAACCCACGAAGAACTCAAGAACGATATCAAGGAGGCTATCGAAAGATGCAAAGAGCAATCTGCCAACGGGAAGCTCGTCATTCTTGTACTTGAACGATACAACATTCCTGTCTACTCGGCCTTCAAGGACGTCGCTGATCGCATAGCTGGGCTTCAATCACTCTGCGTCACTGCCGAAAAGAACTCGAACAAGCAACTTGGCGACAAGGGGCTCAGCCAGTACTTCGCCAACGTCATGATGAAGGTCAATCTGAAGCAGGGAGGGCTAAACCATACCTCGTGTGACGAAAATCCTGGCGAAGGAACTATCCGCAATTCGCTTTTCAAGAAAGCGCCCGCCAGGAGCGTAATGATCCTTGGTGCCGATGTTACCCATCCAGGTATCAGCTCACTTGTTGGCTGTCCCTCCATTGCGGCTTTGGTCGGCTCTGTCGACCTGGATGGAGGCAAGTTCCTGGGTTCTATGCGTCTCCAAGAGAAGAGCAAGAAAGAAGTAAACATTTTGAGGCCATTTCGATCATTCAAACGCTAACATATACCAGATGATTGACGATATAGAGGGCATGGCCGAGGACAGGTTTCGAGCATGGTTGGTAGCTCAGAAATCTTTTCCTGATGTGCTCTACTACAGGGACGGTGTTTCGACAGGGTAAGTTTGACAATATACACGCCAATCGGGAATCGAATGATTAACTTGACTAACATTCTTTAGGCAATACGAGCAGGTCGTCAAAGAAGAATTGCAGGCTATCAAGAAAGCATGGAACAAAGTGTTCCCCGGCGAACCAGCCGGCTCTCCTAAAATGACGGCTGTCGTTGCGGTCAAGCGACACAACACACGATTCTTTCCCATGGCTGGAGAAGCTCATGCGAACGGCAACTGCAAGGCGGGTACGCTTGTTGATAGTGGCATCACATCGCCCTTCTTCTCGGAGTTCTACCTGCAGTCTCACCATGCTTTGCAGGGCACGGCCATACCTACAAAGTACTTTGTTCTCGAGAATGGCCTGAAGTTCTCCGACACGGAAATCCAGCGCCTGGTAAGTTTTACGGGTCTACCCACAGAGCTGAAGATTGCTAACCTGATGCCTAGACACACAAGCTCTGCTTCACCTACGTACGCGCCACGATGGGCGTCTCCTATGCCCCACCAGCCTACTATGCGGACAGGCTCTGCGAACGTGGCCGCAACTACCTGCGCGACTGGTTCACACCCAACTATGAGAGCGATCACTTCAAAGCCTACCAGAACCGGAAGGTCACGATTGAGGACGATGCTAAGACCGCTTTGAGAAACACAATCTCGCGACTTCCTGTACAACCAATTCCCGCGGGTCGGCGAAGGGCTAGGAAGTCGGTTGAACAGGTCGATGAGGAACGCAAGTCGCGCAAAGGTGCCGAGGACCTTCTCGAGAGTGAATACCTCCTCGCAGCAAAGCAGTACTTCCAAGGTCAACGAAATGATGGGCCTGGACCTTGGGCCAAGGCTCTCGATGAAACGATGTTTTGGATGTGAGTCTTAGTTCACAGGACGGAACGGTAAGTCGGTGTTGGATGTCTTAGAACGTCACGGTGTATTTTCTTCTTCCCTCCCCGTTTGATTGGATTTCCCTTCTTTCCTTTCGTCATCATGTCAGTTCCTCGGTACTAGACAAACACTGGGTAGGTACGCTGCTTATCAGCCGGTGACGTCCATTGCAACGTCACGCTGCTACATCACCTGCCCCCCTCGTCAATACCATCTTGTCGGTACCATCATGTTTGACTAGCGCCAGCTTAGCGCCGCTCTTGGGTGCATATAAACTTCCTCTCCCGTCCTCAAACCTCTTCTTCTTCTCTTCATTCATGGCGGCAAACTTGTGAGTTCGTCGACCGAAAATTTAAGCAGTTGGAAGCAATGGCTGTGTCTGGTCTGAGTATCCGAAATTGACAGATTGAAAGATGATGTTCGCTGTGTCGGCGTTTGGGGAGTTCAGGTGCATGATTTTCACCTGGCTGTCCTTTTGAAATGTATACGAGAGGTCTCCAACACCCGTGTTCGATAATTTGGGTTGACATAGATTAAAAAGAAGTGTGATTCGAGGCTATGACAGCTGCTCGATCGAGTCTCTCGGGGTATTTGCAAACGTGAAGCATCTTTGGATGGCCTCGACCGAAGTCGTACATCGAGAAAAGCATGGGCGGTGTATGTAGCCTCGACATGTTATAAGTTTGTCGACAACTGGTGAAGATACTCTGAGTATTGAGCGTGTCGTCATACTCAGCACCACCACAGCCACGGAGAATTCGTCAGCGATGGTATTGGTTCGCTGGCTGCATACAGCCTCGTTCTGTATCAAAGAGCTTATAATGTATGAGTCATAGGAGTTACTTCGACTGCCCAGGGCCACTTATACGTCAAGGATTTGTATTAGGGTAGATAAATCATTATTTCAGTCCTCAAGCTTCTCCAACAAGGCCTTCATCTTCGCCAAGAGATCCGGAATCCTGAACGGCTTTCCAACAACATCATCCATACCCGCTTCCTTTGCGTCATCCATCTGTCCTCCCCGAATGTTCGCGGTGACCGCGATGATTGGCACATGTTTCGTAATCTCTTTCCGTTCCTCCATCTCTCGTATCTTCCTGCAGCAGGTGAGGCCGTCCATCTCCGGCATCTCGCAGTCCATGAGAATGATGGTGAGTGGCATGCCATTAGCAACGCAGAATCTCGTTTTCGTGAGGTGCTTCAATGCCCAGACGCCGTTATCGGCGGTATGTGTGACACAGCCAGTTTTTGTGAGCTGTTTCACTAGTACCTTTTGGTTGACTAGATTGTCTTCGACGACAAGAACGTGAAGTCGGTCATCTTCTTCTTCGTCTTTCTTGTCGTTTGTGGGCCGGGGAATCTGTGCTTGTACCGGGGTCTCAACTTCCTTAGGCGTGGCAGCGGGCGCGGTGGAGTTCTGGTTCGCAGCTGCGGCGCTGATTTTGCGCGAAGATGCCGCGTGTTCGGCGTCTGGAGAGTGCTTCACTGTATCCGTTGAGATCGTAGGCTTTTTTGCAATCATGCGTTTGCATTTCAAGTAGAATCCGAAAGTACTGCCGACGCCAGCTTGTGACGAGACGCCGATTTGACCGCCGTGAAGCTCGGCAAGTTGGCGCGAGATGAAGAGTCCGAGACCGCTACCGCCGTACTGCATATGCGTCCGTGGAGACTTCACATTGAGAACTCTGTCAGCCTGATTTTGGCAGTGGTTCGGGGTTGGTCGCTCCTTACAGCTTGCGCAAACTTCTCAAATAGCAGCGATATCTGCTGAGGCGACAAACCGCATCCAGTGTCTTGGACATTAAATCGAAGATAGACGAATGAACCTGAACCCCAATCCTCGCCGTTTCCGAATTCGTTCACGATTTGTCTTTGCGGAACAACTAATGGCGGGCGCATAGAATTAGCGCTTCACCTTCAGGATATTCGACCAATGCATCTACGTACATTGGAATCCTTCTGGTACGCCAAAGTCTGGCGAATTCGCATGAGCACAGACATGAACTGTGATTGAGCGAACTGGTGAGTCCATAGTGAACTTGATGGCATTGGTAATAAGGTTGACGATAATTTGAAGGAGTCGACTTGGATCAAGAATGACCCAGTCAATGTTGAGGTCCCGGATACTCTGATGCGGAACGAACTTGAAGTCGATGTTCTTCGCTTGTATTTCAGGACGGAACCTGTTAGGATCATGTCAGCCCAGCTTCCGTATATATTCGACTAGAGGCTACCAACATTGCCATGGACCGCTGTACAACGATGATAGGCTGCGCTGGCATTGGCGTGATGCGGAGAAGATTTGAGTCCAGCTTTGAGACCGTGAGAATATCGTCGACGATCGACTTTTGATGCTGAACACAAAGAGCGATGTTTTCAGCAGCCTCGATACAGTCCTGGGCCATCTTTCGATCGCCAGTGCATGAGAATTTATAGTGCGTCAGAGTATCTTTGATATCGTCGGCACATATCAAGATCGCGGAAAGCGGGTCTAGATATTGATAAACGCGTCAGTAGACATTTCGAATGCAATCTGTATAGGGAGGGATATCGCTACTTCTCATCTCGTGCGACGTGATGTCGATGAATTCGTTTTGTTGACGCTTCGCCTCTTCTGCCTCTCGTAGTCTTCGTTCTTGCAGACCCTGCGCCCACTTCAAATGTGAAATGTCCGTGAGCGAGCCCATGATGCTGATCAGCTCACCATCGGGGCTTAGCTCTGGCTGACTAGCAGAGAGGACCCAATATTCGATTAGTGAACCGTCGATATCTCGGGGCTGGAATGTCGAATTGGCGAATTGTAGCTCACGACTTGCTGGCTTATGGTGAGTTATCATATCTGGATGTTAAACTTCGTGGTTAGCGCTTGAAACATGCGACTGGCATGGCAATATCGCGTACAGTTCCACATGTCTTGTGCCACTTGCTTGCTCTCACCCACCATCATCTCAATAGTCCAAGGTAGTTTGGTTCCTGTAGGTGAGACACCTGTCATCTCGTAGTATTTCTCGTTCGCCTCCAATAAAAGTCCATCCGGATTGAATAGATACATGCCCATGGGCGATAGTTCGGTCATTCGGCGCATTCGTCCGGTCTGAAGTTGGAGCTGTCGAGACATCTGTTCTCTTTGTAGGGTAGCCATCTCCGCGACTTCTTTGCTTTGCCGCACTTCACCTTCGAAAAGTAGTACTGACGCCAACGACGTGGCGATCTGTCTATTGAGCATGGCGATGAAAGACCTGTACTCATGATCATAAGCCCTTCGTGGATTGATGCCTATTAGTAATAAGGCACACACGTTATCTGCATTGGTTGGTCGAAGAGGTAGAACTATTGCCTCTCTACAAGGATCCTTGTAGCCGCGCCATTCGATGATGTCCAACAGTGGCTGTGGAAGCGTATGGTCTTTGATGCTCAACATCCTGGGCTCCAGGGTCTGCGTAGCTGCTCGAAAAGCAGGTGTCAAGATACCGTCGTAGTTCTTGAAGCTGAATTTGTCGGGAGACACTGCATGCCCTCTCGGCACGCCGATAGATCCTTCGAACACGCATGACTTGACAGACGTTGGCGTTGCATCTGAATGTGAGGAACCATTCTCAATGTCGTCTGCCTCGGTAACGGTATATAGGAGCGCAAAGGGTACGTCGTATTCGTTGTGGTTCAGGCCTTCCAGCACTCTTATCCAAAATTCTTCTGAAATGTGGGTGCGCGGTTAGCGTCAGTCTCACATGAAGGATTGTCCATATTCACTTACTGACAGTACGTGTGGCGTTCATACGCTCGCCGAGGGATCGCAGTAACCACATTCTTCTACTGCTGATCGACTCAACCGTGGTATCAAAAGCATTGAGATAGACTACAGTTCGCATCTCAGTCAGCATTTCCAGTATCTTTGGCTCAAACCCGCTTGCTTTCGCTGATGGGCGGTACGGCAACGCTTTGCAGCATTACTTACACCCCAAGACCCGCTCAGTTCCACCAAAGACTGGAACCTGCCCATGTGTCAGTACACATTCAAGTAGCTAACGATGGCATCAATACTGACAAAAGACCAAGTAAAGAAAGACTCTTCCATGTAACCGTAACGCATGATGGGTAGCGGCTGGTTGTGGTTTAGCTGCGCATGGCCTGTCCGAGCACATTCGCGAATCACAGGACCAACCGCATGCCACATTTCACCGAAGGGGCCTGAGAAACCGGTTCCCATCAAAGCCGGATGTTTATCGCCCGTCACGTCGTCTCGATAGGCCTCATTGTAAAGCATGGTCAGGTCCTCGCCCCAAAAGACAGAAGACGGGTGAGGGTTGCGCATGACCAAACAGACGATCTCTCGGAACTGGATCGACCATCTGTTCATAGCTCCTAATGGTGTATTTGCCCAGTCGATGCCCCGTATGAACTGTAGATGATCCGAGAGAGCACCTCTGGGGTGCGGTACTGTCCAGTCAGGTACAGACGAGTCAGGCGTAGACAGAGTGATCGCTGAGATGCTCGACTTGCTATTCTTGTCACGGTCCTGGCCGAGGGAAACAAACGGGAACTTGGGTTGTTGCACATCTTCAATAATCTCCCGCGTCGGTATTGCCTCTGCGGAAGCTAAACGCTCCGCTGCGTCGGCAGTGAGATCGCTGTGTCCTTCTTTCTCGAGTCGCGGCGCTGATGCACACAGCGGATCCCCTTCGGGAACATCTTTATTCCGGAACAGCTTGTGTGCGCTAATCAGTCGCCAATTGGGATGGATCGAAACACCAAACCACAACAAGCTCTCAAACTCAATAGTGATGGGAAATATATCCCGCGAGTCGTTGAATCTGCTGAGGATTGTGGCCCATATCCGAAACTCGTCATGCGTTGCTCCACCATCCGCTGAGTCGCGATCGCTTGGTGAAGTGCCAATTACTTTGTCCAAAAGCTGGTGTTGCTCCCGGAGTGCTGCATTGCAAAAGATCGGTCGTATCGGAATTCGGCACCCCTTCGAATATTCGTCCATGTTGAGCACGAACGTGGGCCTGTCATCGAGATCCAATAGCTGCGGAAGGGTGCATGTGTTGAGGACGTCAAGAGCAGCATCTTGCCGTTGGGCCTGGTGTAGGGTAGAAGGAGCTGTAGGCAGCGGTAACTGAAAGAACGGGCTGCTCATTAGGGTCCAGATAGGAGGTAGTGTCAGCCCTGCGCGATGAGGCAGCAAGGTACATTAGAAATAAGAAAAGGCGTGTGTTCGTAGGGTCGATGCGCGATGTCCAACGAGAGAAAACGCGACGAGTCTGTGCCTAGGCCATGGAAGATGCTTGAGCGGAGTAGCGACGGATCGTGTGGACGTGACTACCAAGACTGCGAGGATCAGAGTCTAAGTGGCAGGCACATCGTGATGAAGATGTCTAAAGATATTACCATGTCGAAGATACGTCGCATATTGCTTAAACACATTAATCTCTGTCGCACTTAAAACAGGCCCTCAGGCGATCTGATGGAGCTTCTCTATGCCGATAGACATCATATAGATGGCACCGCGACAAACTCATATGGAGTCCAAAGAAAAAGGAGACGTCAGTCGCGTGCACGCGGTATGAACGCGTAAGGCGAGCGCAGTGTCGTTCAGACGACAGCGCGCTGGACTTGAAGTCGCGTTCGTTCGATGTTCCCCAGGACGGTTGTGAATCGCGCTAGTAGATGATGACGTCACGCGTCACCATCACCAACACGGAACGTTCTACGCATCGCAGAACGGACATGCAGATTGCTGTATTGCACGATCCACAAACGACAATCATGTCTGATGCCTCGGCTGTAAGGCTTTCTGAGCTGACGTCGTTTGTTTGAATGGCGGCCAAGAGCCACTATTAATTGTTGATCCGGTCCTGATGGAGCTGATGATGGCCAGACTCCCGAGGTCCCGAGGTTTTCCTTTCATCGCAGGCATGGAACGAAGCTGCACGGCTGGCCATATGGACGCCTCAAGATGGACTCTCATTGCCACGGTGTTAGTAGTGCACACCTAGGCGAGCCGAGGAAACTCAGTCACACTCTACGGCTTCTACGACTCCGAGAAGCTCGTCAAATCAGGCGCCATGGAACGCGCAGAATTGAGGGGGAGAGAGAAAAAGACAAGAGAGTCGAGACCAAATGCTTGAAGTTGTGGCGGGGTAGAGGTGATAGTATGCGGTTCAGTAACTTTCCAGATGTTAACGCAGTAGTAGTGGTGCTCTAGCCACAGATTAGCCCGAACGAGGGGTCTTAGAAAGAACTACAAGTTTGTTCTGGTGTGATACGCTAGCATACGCCTGAAATATACTCCCCGTGGTTGAGAATCGGAAGGAGAGATTGTGCGGGCTGGAAGAGGAGAAGTACGGGAATAATTTCCGCAGGGCGGACCGGGTGTTTGGGCCGCGCTTGGATGTGCGGAGTGTGGGCCCACGGACATTTTATCAACGTCAAAAACACCCATCTGACGGACAGAATCCCTCGTCTCTGAGAAGAATTGCATGTGTATGTCTCCACAGCGCGCAAGCCTCATCGCCGA
>Ga0265798_10006895_pt1 | contig 14842 bp, 14 predicted proteins | sample P3T30metagenome_FD_192430 | JGI IMG/M metagenome (GOLD analysis project Ga0265798, IMG submission 192430) | Plant litter microbial communities from East Loma Ridge, Irvine, California - P3 T30 | ecosystem: Environmental > Terrestrial > Plant litter > Unclassified | place: USA: California... | reverse complement strand
CAACAAGCCTGTCACCCTTTTGTAATCACGACGGCCAACAAGCCCGTCGCCCTTTTGTAATCACGGCGAACAACAATCCCCGTCGCCCTTTTGTAATCACGGCGACCGACAAGCACCGTCGCCCTTGCGCAGGCAGGAGCGACGTCAACGATGCCGGTCGCCGTATTAACTCCGCTACAATTACCCGGTCCTCATCCTCGAGACCCATCCCGTGCAAGAGCAACACGCCCTCCCCTTCCTGCGCGAAATCCTGCTGTTCCTGGCTCTCGCCGGCGTCCTGATCCCGACCCTGCAGCGCCTGCGCATCAACCAGGTGCTCGGCTTCCTGGCCGTCGGCGCCCTGCTCGGTCCCTTCGGACTGGGGCGCATGGCGCAGGAGCTGCACTGGCTCGGCTGGTTCACCTTCCCGAATAACGACAACGTGGCCATGCTTGCCGAACTCGGGGTGCTGTTCCTGATGTTCACGATCGGGCTCGAACTCTCGGCCGCGCGCCTGTGGGCGATGCGGCGCTGGGTGTTCGGCACCGGCCTGGCCCAGGTGGCGCTGTGCGCGGCCCTGATCGGCGCCGCGGCGGCCCTGCTGCTGGGCCAGCGCCTCGATGCGGCGCTGGTGCTGGGCCTGGTGCTGTCGCTGTCCTCCACCGCCGTGGTCATGCAGTTGCTGGGCGAACGCCACGCAACCGGCTCGCGCCTGGGCCAGGCCGTCTTCGCCATCCTGATGCTGCAGGACCTGGCGGTGGTGCCGATCCTGATCCTGATTGGCGCGCTGGCGGGCGGCGACGCCGCCAGCGGCGCCGGCGTCGCCTGGCAGGTACTGCTGGCGATGGCCAAGGCGGGCGTGGCCATCGCCCTCATCTACCTGGTCGGCGGGCGCGTCGTGCATCCGCTGTTCCGCGCCTTCGCGCGCCACCGCCAGCCCGACGTGTTCATGGCGCTGATCCTGCTGTCGACCTTCGGCATCGCCGGCCTGTGCTTCATGGCCGGGCTGTCGATGGCGCTGGGCGCCCTCATCGCCGGCCTGCTGCTGGCCGAGACCGAATTCAAGCACGAGGTCGAGCTGATGGTCGAACCCTTCAAGGGCCTGCTGATGGGACTGTTCTTCATGACCGTCGGGATGGGCATGGACGCGCTGCAGATCGTCCAGGCCCCGCTGTGGCTGGCGGCCGCGGTGCTCGGACTGGTGCTGCTCAAGGGTGCGGTGATCGCGCCGCTGCTGCGCCTGTCCGGCCTGTCCTGGGGCCGCGCCGTCGAGGGCGGACTGCTGCTCGGCCAGGGCGGCGAGTTCGCCTTCATCGTGATCGGCTACGCGGTCGCGGCGCGCCTGCTCGACGCCGCGCTGGGCGGACGCGTGATGCTGGCGGTCGGCCTGTCGCTGTTCATCACGCCGCTGCTGGCGCGGATCGGCCGGGCCATCGGCGCGCGCTGGGAAGACGCCGCGCGCGCACAGGAACTGGGCCAGCTGGACGGCGAACTGGCCTCGGCGCGCGGGCGCGTGGTGATCGCCGGCTTCGGGCGCGTCGGCCAGCAACTGGCCAAGCTGCTGGGCAGCCAGGATATTCCCTACGTCGCCTTCGAGAACGACGCGCGCCTGGTGGCGCAGCAGCGCGGCGCCGGCGTGCCGGTCTATTTCGGCAATGCCGCCCGTCCCGAACTGCTGCGCCGCGTGCATGCCGACGAGGCGCCTGCGATCGTGCTTACCATGGACAATCCGGCGGCCGCGCTGCAGGCGGTGCGCGGGATCCGGCGCGAGTTCCCGGATGTGCGCCTGTTCGCGCGCTCGCGCGACGAAAAGCATGCGCGCGCCCTCAAGCTGGCCGGCGCCAGCGTGGTGGTGCCGGAGACCTTCGAGGCCAGCCTGCAGCTGTCGGCCTTCGTGCTGGGCGCGATGGGGCTGGACGAACGCAGCGTCGACGCCGTGGTCGAGCGCGAGCGCGACAGTTTCGCGGCCACGCTCGACGTAGCGCCGGCGCCGGCCGGACTATAATCCGCAGCGACAAGAACATGGGAGACAAGATGGCAAATCCGAACGGGCTGCCCAAGGCACTGGGCCATATCCGCGTACTCGACCTGTCGCGCGTGCTGGCCGGGCCCTGGTGTTCGCAGAACCTGGCCGACCTCGGCGCCGACGTGATCAAGATCGAGCGTCCCGGCGCCGGCGACGATACGCGCGCCTGGGGTCCGCCCTACGCGCCCGGCCGCGACGGCCAAGCCGGCTCGCAGGCCGCCTACTACCTGGCGGCCAACCGCGGCAAGCGCTCCGTCACGGTGGACATCGCGAGCGGCGAAGGCCAGGCCCTGCTGCGCGAATTGGTGCTGCAGTGCGATGTGGTGCTGGAAAACTTCAAGGTCGGCCACCTGAAGCGCTATGGCCTCGACTACGATGCCTTGAAGGCGCTCAAGCCCGACCTGGTGTACTGCTCGATCACCGGCTTCGGCCAGGACGGCCCCTACGCCCACCGCGCCGGCTACGACTTCCTGATCCAGGGCATGGGCGGCCTGATGGCGATCACCGGCGAGGCCGACGGCCTGCCGGGCGGCGGGCCGCAAAAGGCCGGCGTGGCGATCACCGACCTGATGACCGGGATGTACGCGACGGTGGCGGTGCTGGCCGCGCTGACCCACCGCGACCGCAGCGGAGAAGGGCAATACATCGACATGTCGCTGCTCGACACCCAGGTGGCGATGCTGGCGAACGTGGGCAGCAACTACCTCAACAGCGGCAAGCGCCCGCGCCGCTGGGGCAACGCCCACGCCAACATCGTGCCCTACCAGACCTTCGCCTGCAGCGACGGCCACATCATCGTCGCCACGGGCAACGACGGCCAGTACCGCAAGTTCGTCGAGGCCGGCGGCTGTCCGGAACTGGCCGAGGATGCGCGCTTCGCCACCAACCCGCTGCGCGTGCGGAACCGCGACGTGCTGGTGCCGCTGCTGGCCGACATGGTGCTGCGCCAGCCGCGCGACGCCTGGATCGCCATGCTGGAAGCGGTGGGCGTGCCCTGCGGGCCGATCAACGAGCTGGACGAGGTGTTCGCCAACGAACAGGTGAAGGCGCGCGGCATCGAGATCGCGCTGCCGCATCCGGATGCGGGAGAAGTGAAACTGGTACGCAGTCCGATGCGGCTGTCGGCCACGCCCGCCACCAGCAGCATGGCGCCGCCCATGCTGGGCCAGCATACCGAGGAGGTGCTGCGCGAGGTGCTGGGCAAGAGCGGCGAGGAGATCGCCGCACTGCGCCAGAAACAGGTGTTGTAAGGCTTTTCAACCACGGCTTCGAAGCGCCTCGAAAACCGTAGCGAGCGGCGGCATTTCCGGGAGAGAAGCGCAGCTGTACGCATGTGCAGCGCGCATCGCAGCCCGAAAATGCAAGGCGCGGCAGGTTTGCGAGGCGCTTCAGTGCAGCTTGTGCTTCAGGTCGGACAGCTCCGCATGCACGCGGGTGACGGCCGCCTCCAGGTGCGCCGGCATCTGCGGCAGCGAACGGCTGATGCGCTTGGCCTCGTCGCCCATGTCTTCCAGGCGGTCGACGCATTCGATCACGCGCTGCTGGTCGTTCGACTGGATGATGCTTTCAGCCTGCTTCGATTCGCGCTGCAGTTTCTCGATGCAATCGCGGATTTCGTCCGGCGCATCGCCGAGCGCCTGCTGGGCTTCGCCGATGGTTTGCTGAATATGAGTGAATCGCTGCTGGATTTCGTTTGCTTGCAACATGACGTACTCCTTCGCATTGATGGGTCTTTTCCGCGCGCTACGGCGCGGGACTGGAGAAGCATCATAGACCACTCGACAAGGAAATGGCGCACGAATCATATGGATGAGCACGATTACTCAGCAATAAAATACCCCTGTAATCGCCGGAATTGACGGATCCTTGCGCATCGAGATACGCCATTCCAGCGAACTCTGAACTCTGGCCTAGGGGTACTCCGCGTCGATCTCCGAGCCGGCGTAGTTTTCCAGCTCGACGAACAACTGCATCATCGGCGTCTTCTCGAGGATCGCCTTGAGGAAGGTGCTGTTGCGGTAGGTCTCGATGCGCTTGGCCACCACCGCGTTGTAGGGCGCGGGGATATTCGCCAGCAGCGCGGTCCAGCCGGCCTCGAAGTCGGGCTTGTTCTTGCGCACCGCGGAGACGAAGCGTTCGAACTCCTTCTGCCCGGTGCGCGCCACGATGCGCCCGCCGCCCTCGATGCCGAACACGATCGCCAGCGCGATCACGCCCTCGGCGTTCAGGTCCGGATCCTTGACCGCGCCGTCCCAGTGATTGCGGCGCAGCCACTGGGCGGTGCGCACCACGGCCTGCACTTCCTCGCGCACCCTGAGCTGGCCCAGGTAGCGCTGGTGGCCCGACCAGTTCTCGCCCGGATCGGCGGTGCAGATGTCGACGAACAGCTCCTTCAGGCGCCGCTGCGAATACACCGGGTCCTTGTCGTATTCGCTGACGAGGGTGTCCTCGGGCAGCGCCGACAGTTCGCGGATCATGCGGAAGCCCTGCTGGAACACCAGCTCGGCGCCCTCGCCGACCAGCACGCCCAGCGCGGCTTCGTCGCCGACTTCCTCGTCCTCGTCGCCGACCAGGTCTTCCAGGCCCAGCGAGATGCAGCCGATGGCCAGCAGCTGGGCGCGCTGGATGCCCTCGGCGGTGCGGTCGTTGGTGAACTTTTCCGCGACCATGGCGGTGATGCCCGCGAGTTCGTCGGCCAGGCCGGCCGCCGCCTGGGCGTCGGCGCGGCCCGGGATCATCCGGATCGCGCGCACCAGGCGCGGCAGTTTCTCGATGACGAGGGTGGGCAGCATGTGCGAGGCGGCTCCGCTCACGAGAAGATGTCCGTGCCCATGCTGCGGCGCTGGCTGCGGCGCTGCAGGCTGCGCACCGACGGCACCTGCTTGCGCAGGCGGTACAGCAGCTCGCGCGTGCTGCGCTGCTGGAATTCCGATTCCTCGTCCGGGTCGTCCGGCAGCTCGACGTCGGCCAGGTCGGCGGTGTTGCGGTATTCCGGGAACAGTTCCAGCAGCGAACGCTGCCAGCCGTCTTCGCTGGCCTTGGCCAGGTCCACCGCCAGCGGCACGATGTCGCTGTCGGAAGTGGTATGCACATTGATGTGCGGACCGCGGTTGTTGATCTCGCCGGCGACCTCGAGGATCTCGCGCGGCGCCAGCGACCACAGGATCGCGAACGCGGTGGCGCCGTGGTCGGTGCTGGAAGCGGCATCCAGCAGCGCGTGGCGGCGGTCCTCGTCGTCGGTCGCGTAGACCACGCCGTGGATGTGGTTGAACAGGCCCTCGGCGATGCGCTCGGGGTCGTCCTCGATCATGTCGTCAGGCCAGGTCGCGGCCAGGTAGGCCAGCGATTCGGCCCAGGCCTTGGGCGGCACCAGCATGGTCGCCAGCGAGGTCTTGGCGCCGTCGAAGCCGGCCAGGTGCAGCGCCGTCACCTGCGGCGGCAGGGTCGACAGCACTTCGGCCACGGCGTAGTCGCCGTGCTCGTCGGCGGCCTGCGAAAACGCCTCCTCGGCATGCTGCAGCGAGCCGGACAGCACCAGCTCGGTGACCTGCTTGCTCAGGGCCGGCAGATTGGCCTTGTTGTCCTCGCTCATTGACGCTCGCCTCCATCCTGGTCGAAGATCTGGGCGAAGTCGTCGCCCACGGCGCCCTCGTCCAGCTCGTCGTCGTCGCCCTCGTCGCCGCGGCCCAGCTGCTCGAGCGACTGGTCGTCGTCTTCCCAGCGCGCCTGGTTCTTGTACAGGAAGGCGGTGACGATGGCCTGGCGCGCCAGTTCCGGATGGTTGGCGCAGATCGACGCATACATGGCGCGGCCTTCCTCGTCGCCGTCGCAATTGGCCATGGCGAACACCGGCGCCGGATCGCCGCCCTCGTAGTCATGGGCTTCGCGGATCAGGCCCTTGGGGTCGGAAAAGCGGATGCGGTCGACCAGCGCGAAGGCCATCAGGTTGACGTCGTCGAGGCCGTCGCCGCCGGCGTATTCGGACACCAGGGCCTGGACCATCATGTCGTAGTTCTTGCGGTTGGGCGGGTCGCCCAGGGTGCCTTCGATCTGGCCTTCCAGTTCGCGCGACTGGAACGCGAATTCGGGGTGTACTTTTTTCATGTTGAACTCGTATCCTGTTGAAAATGTCGGTGCAGCGTCTTGCCGGCTCAGACCTGTAGGGTGACGCCGTTCAGCGCGAACAGGGAACGCCAGAGCTCGAACGCTTCCGCTTCGGCGTCGAGCACGATGCGGTGGTTCACGCTCTGGTCGTACTCGGCGCGCCTGGGCGCATCCGACAGGATTTCGTAGGCCTTGGTGACGGCCTTGAAGCGCGCTTCCGCGCCCGGCGCCTGGTTGCGGTCGGGGTGGTAGCGCATCGCCAGCGAGCGATACACCTTCTTGATGTCGTCGTCGGTGGCGTTCGGCGCGACGCCGAGGATCGCGTAAAGATTTTCCACTTGAAACTCTCTGGCTGCTTGCCGATAAAACGTTAAACCACGATTATCCTATAGAAAACGCCAACATGACAGGCTCGCCCTTTCTCCGGCCTGCTTGTCGGCTGCCAAGTATCCGCCGCGGGTCGGCTGCGGACGGTGCGCTTGCCCACATAGGAGGCACCCAGCCCTGCATCTACGGTAAAATGCCGGCCATCTTACCCTTCCAAAACACCTTTTCATGAGCAACGAGAAGAACTCCGCAGCGGCACCCGCCCCGTCGTCGAATTTCGTACGCGCGATCATCGATGCCGATCTCGCCGCCGGCACCCATGCGCGCGAAGGCATGCCTTCCGTCATCACCCGCTTCCCGCCGGAGCCGAACGGCTACCTGCACATCGGCCATGCCAAATCGATCTGCCTGAACTTCGGCCTGGCGCGCGACTACGCCGGCCGCTGCCACCTGCGCTTCGACGATACCAATCCGGAAAAAGAGGACCAGGAATACGTCGACACCATCATGGACAGCGTCAAGTGGCTGGGCTTCAGCTGGGAACAGGGTGGCCAGGAATACCTGCACTACGCCAGCGACTACTTCGACAAGCTGTACGAGATGGCCGAGTACCTGATCAAGACGGGCAAGGCCTATGTCGACAGCCAGAGCGCCGAGGAAATGGCGAAGAACCGCGGCAACTTCGGCACGGTCGGCACGAATTCGCGCTTCCGCGACCGTCCCGCCGAGGAATCGCTGCAACTGTTCCGCGACATGAAGGCCGGCAAGTTCAAGGACGGCGAACACATCCTGCGCGCCAAGATGAGCGAAGACGCGATGTCCTCGCCCATCATGACGAACCGCGACCCGGCCCTGTACCGCATCCGCCACGCCCATCACCACCGCACCGGCGACAAGTGGTGCATCTACCCGATGTACGACTACACGCACCCGATCTCGGATGCGCTGGAAGACATCACCCACTCGCTGTGCACGCTGGAATTCACCGACCACCGCCCGTTCTACGACTGGCTGGTCGAGACCCTGGCCGAAGGCGGCTTCTTTACCCGTCCGGTGCCGCGCCAGTACGAATTCTCGCGCCTGAACCTGACCTACGTGGTCACGTCGAAGCGCAAGCTGCGCCAGCTGGTGGACCAGGGCGTGGTGGCCGGCTGGGACGACCCGCGCATGCCGACCATCGTCGGCCTGCGCCGCCGCGGCTATACCCCGGAAGCGATCCAGCTGTTCTGCGAGCGCATCGGCGTGTCGAAGGCCGACGGCTGGATCGACATGGGCACGCTGGAAGGCGCGCTGCGCGACGACCTCGACCCGAAGGCGCCGCGCGCCATCGCCGTGCTGCGTCCGCTGAAACTCATCGTCGACAACTTCCCCGAAGGCGAGACGGTCGAGTGCAGCGCCCCGGTCCATCCGCACCATCCGGAATGGGGCAGCCGTTCCTTCCCGTTCAGCAGGGAACTGTGGATCGAGCAGGAAGACTTCATGGAAGTCCCGAGCAAGGGCTACCACCGCTTCACCCCGCCGACCGCCGACAAGCCGGGCGCGCGCGTGCGCCTGAAGTACGGCTTCGTGGTCGAGTGCACCGGTTTCGACAAGGATGCGGACGGTAAGGTCACCGCCGTCCATGTGAACTACTTCGAGGATTCGAAATCGGGTACGCCGGGCGCCGACAACTACAAGGTCAAGGGCAATATCACCTGGGTCAGCGCGAGCCAGGCCCTGGAAGCCGAAGTACGCCTGTACGACCGCCTGTTCCTCGATCCGCAGCCCGACGGTGGCGGCAAGGACTTCATGAGCGTGCTGAACCCGAACGCCCTGGAAACCGTGAAGGCCTACCTGGAGCCGGGACTGGCGGCGGCGGTCGGCGACCAGCGCTTCCAGTTCGAGCGCCATGGCTATTTCGTGGCCGACCGGGTCGATTCGCAGCCCGGCAAGCCGGTATTCAACCGCGTGACCACGCTCAAGGATAGCTGGGGCAAGTAAGCCTTATCCGGTATCATCCCTCGCCCCTGCGCAGGCAGGGGTCCGGCTCCTGCGCCGCATTTGCGCGGCCAGCCTGGACCCCTGACTGCGCAGGGGCGATGTCATTTAATGCATCATATTATCCCCACCCTGACAACCATCTGGTCTGTCAGGTAATCGGCGCCCCCGGACCGACGAAGTTGCAATAAATTAATGGATTGACCGGCTGCATGCCGGAATCATTGTTTCGGGGGAAGTTTCATGTCGACGGTGCTGAAAGACGCGTTTTCGGTCACCCGCCTGTCATTCTGGACCGGCGCCCTGCTGTCGTCCGTGATCGGCAGCGCCTTGTACATGTTCACCCATCGATCGATCGAGAGCGATGCGCGGGAACGGTTTCTCAACCATACGCGGTATGCGCAGAGTGTGATCGAGGTGCGCGTGAAGTCGTATACCGACCTGCTGCGCAACAGCGCAAGCATGCTCCAGAGCATGGACGTGCTGACACACCGCCAGTTTCACGAGTACGTGCGCGGATTGGACCTGAAGCGTAACTTCCCGGCGATCGACAGCATCAATTTCGCGCTATACGTGAAAGAGGCGGATCGCAAGAGGATGGCGGAACACTGGGGGAACGAGATGCGCACGCAATTCGATACCGACGTGCGCCTCAACATCACGCCGGCGGGCACGCGCCCGGACTACCTGATCACCACCTATTTCGAACCGGATTCGGCGAATCCCGCGCTGTATGGCATCGACCTGCAGGCGAACCGCTATTTCGGCTCCCAGTTGCAGGAGTCGCGCGATCGTGGCACCGTGCATGCGTCCGGCACGCAGATCACGCCGCTGTCGAAGCCCAACGACATCTACCTCGGCTTGCGCATACCGGTTTACCGCATCGACATGCCGCGCGATAGCATCGACCAGCGACGCGATGCCTATCTCGGCTCGCTGGGCATCGCGTTCAGCGTGCCGCGGCTGCTGCATGGCGTGATGGATGAAATCCCGCTGTCCGGCATGCGCATGACGCTGTACGACGTCGGAACCCGCTTCGACATGTACGGACACGAAATCGTGAGGACGTCCACGCTGTTCGACAGCCACGGCACCAAGGCCGATCCGATCCCGACGCTCGACCGTGGCGAGGACGTGTTCACGGCGACGATCGCGCTGGATTTCAATGGGCGTCCCTGGAAAACCATCTACAGCGTGCCGAAGGCGGCCCTGTACACCGAATTCGACGCTTATTACCCGAAGCTGATGATGCTGTTCGGCTTCATCGGTTCGATCCTGCTGTACGCGCTGCTGCACATGCTGACGTCCTCGCGCCGCGCCGCGCTGGTACTGGCGCAGGAAATGACCAGCGAACTGCGCGCCAGCCAGAACAAGCTGCAACTGTCGCACCAGAAGCTGCGCCGCCTGGCCGACCACGCCTACCAGATCAAGGAAATGGAACGCAAGCGCATCGCGCGCGAAATCCACGACGACCTCGGCCAGAACCTGCTGGCCCTGCGCATCGAGACCGAGTTCCTGACCTCGCGCACCAAGACCAGCCACGGCCTCCTGCACAAGCGCGCCCGCGCGACCCTGCTGCAGATCGACACCACCATCAAGAGCGTGCGCCAGATCATCAATGACCTGCGTCCGACCGTGCTCGACCTGGGCCTGTCCGCCGCCGTCGAATGGCAGGTCAACCAGTTCGAGCGCCGTACCGGCATCCACTGCACGGTCAATGACGACCACGGCGAGATCGCCCTGCCCGACCATTGCGCCACCGCCTTTTTCCGCATCCTGCAGGAATCGCTGACGAATATCGTGCGTCATGCGAACGCCACCGAAGTCATGGTGGAGCTGCGCCTGAACGGCAACTGGCTGTCTCTGGCCGTGCGCGACAACGGCTGCGGCCTGCCGCCGGGCGTACACAACAAGTACGGCTCCTTCGGCCTGGTCGGCATCGAGGAACGCATCGTCATCCTCGGCGGCACCTGCGCCGTGTTCAGCGAACCGGAAGGCGGCACGACGGTACTGGTGTCGGCGCCGGTGATCGGCGCTCAGGATCCGGCCTGCTACCCCGAAGACGAGCTGCAGCACGGTTCGGCGGTCATCTGAGGGCTGACAGGGCGCAGCCGGGCCGGACCTCGCTCTTTTGACTAAACGCAATCTTATCCAGAATTAGCTACATTACATTGAGTGCAGGTAACGAACATCAATGCCGGCTTTCACTCCTGCAGCCTGACGCGGCGGAAAAAAGACCTGCCTTGAGGATTACCGTACAACTGCAGTACCGGGGAAGCAGTCACCATGAGATCAACAAACCGATGAGGATGACCATGAAAACGAAGAATATGTTCAATGCTGTAATGGAACTCGACCTGGAACCCATCAAGAATAAATTGATGCACGTCGAATCGGGCCAAGGCTGGAGCCAGGAAAAAGCCAATGCCGTCGAAAAGGAATACCGTCGCTTTTTATGCCTGATGAAGCAATATCCAGGAGAAGATACCGCGCCGATGGTCGACGTCGACACCTTCTGGCATTACCACATCCTCGACACGATGAAATATGCGCGCGACTGCGAACAGGCCTTCGGTTACTTCTTGCACCACTATCCTTATGTCGGAATGCGCGGTGAAGACGACGCTCTGTTCCGCATCGACAGCGGCGAGCGTATGCGCATCCTCTATGAAGCCACTTTCGGCGAAGCCTACCCGGGCCTGCGCGACGGCGTCGCAAGCGCTTTCTGCGCCGGTCCCTCCATCGAGGCCGGCGCGTCGACCGCCTTCTGTGCCGGCCCTTCGGACAAGCAGGCCAGCACCACGGACGGCGCCGCCACGGCATTCTGTGCCGGTCCTTCCATCGACGCTGGCAAATCGACTGCCTTTTGCGCCGGCCCTTCAGGCAAGCAGCTCGGTGCAAGGGATGGCGCCGCGACGGCCTTCTGCGCAGGCCCGTCCGGCAGGCACGACGGCGCAATGGCTAACCGCGCCGTAGCGGCCGCCAAACACGCCAGCTGAGCTCCGCCCGCAGCGCCCCTGATCAGGCCGCCACGCGCCGCGGCCGGGCGGCCTGGCCCGCTCCGCATGCGGAGCGGGTTTTTTCACTGGCAAGCCTCACGCCGCCAGCGCTTCCACCCCGTACGCTCCCTCCTCGCGCACCATCAGCGCGCGCAGCTCGCGGATGCTGAAATCCGATACCTCGTGCATGCGCAGCAGGATGGTGGCGCCGATCGGCAGGGTATTGTGGCGAATCTTGCTGATCACCGGCGGTGCGACTTCGAGCACGCGCGACAGCGCGGCATCGTTTTTCAGGCGGAGCTTGCGGATGATCGCGTCGAGGACGCGGTTGGGGTCATAGTCCGAGCCTTCAGGCAAACGGCGAATTGGCATGATGGTCATCTTTCAAAAATAACAATCCATGTAATATTTTTCACAACCCTCATTGGGTCATGGAAAATACGCTAGTTTCTGGAATTACGTAGTATTTATATGGTCGCTCTACGGCGTTCCCGAATCATACATGGACCACTTATTATTTGCTTAAGCCGGCCTTATTTCTGCCCTTTCGCCGCCGCCGCCATGGCCGCCACGGCCGGCTCCACACGCGGATGGCGCAGGCGCGCGCGCAGCTCCCGGCGCAGGCGGCCGTTCTCGAGCTGGCGCGATTCCGACATGAAGGACAGCAACATCGGCGACACCTGCCGCTCCAGCGCTTCGCGCGCCAGCCGCGGCGGGCGCGCCAGGCCGAAGGCGTCGGCCACCAGGTCGAAGTAATCCCCCATCTTCAGGCGCGAATCGTCGCTGGCGTTGTAGACCCGGCCCGGCAAACCCCGGAACAGCGCCAGCGCCGCCAGGTAGGCCAGGTCGTCGGCGTGGATGTGGTTGGTGTACACATCGTCCTGCGGCGCCAGCGCCGGCGTGCCCTTGTGCAGGCGCTCGAGCGGCAGCCGGTCGGCCGCGTAGATGCCGGGCGCGCGCAGGATCGACACCCGGCCGCGCGCTGCCAGCGCCCAGGCGCGCAGCACCTGCTCGGCGTCGACGCGGCGTCCGGCGCGGGCGTTCTTCGGCGCCACCGGCGTGGTTTCCGGCGTAGAACGGCCGCCGCGGTCGCCATAGACGCCGCTCGTGCTGATGTAAACCACCTGCGCCCCCTCGGGTAAAATGGCGGTCAAGTTGCGCGTGCGCAAATCGAGCGCGCCCTGTTGCTGAGGCGGCGCCAGGTGGACGACCCGCCCGGCCAGCCCGGCCAGGCGCTTCAGGCTGTGCGGCCGGTCGAGGTCGGCCACGATCGGGATCGCCCCCGCCGCGCGCAGCTCGGCGCAGCGCGCCGGCTGGCTGGTGACCGCGAACACGCGAAAACGCCCGCGCAGCAGCGGCAGCAGGCGCATGCCGACATCGCCGCAGCCGACCACCAGCAGGCGCGGCCTGCCGAATCCGATTTCATTGTTGTGTGTATTCATTCGAGGATTGTATGACGTTCCAGATCACTGTCCAGCCCAGCGGCCACCATTACCCATGCGAGGGCGAGGACACCGTCCTCGGCGCGGCGATCCGCGCGGGCATCGGCCTGCCCTACGGCTGCAAGAACGGCGCCTGCGGTTCCTGCAAGGGCAAGGTCGTCGAGGGCAGCTTCCACCACAAGCCGCACCAGCAGCGCGCCCTGTCCGAGCAGGAAAAGCTGCAGGGCTATGCGCTGTTCTGCTGCGCCGTGCCGGAAGGCGACCTGGTGATCGAGGCGCGCGAAGTCGGCGGCAGCAGCGAGTACCCGGTGCGCAAGATGCCCACGCGGGTGCAGTCGATCCAGCGCGCCGCGCCGGACGTCGCCATCCTCACCCTGCAGCTGCCGGCCAACGAGGCGCTGGCCTACCGCGCCGGCCAGTACGTCGAATTCATGCTCAAGGACGGCAAGCGCCGCGCCTACAGCATCGCGGTGGCGCCCTCGTTCAGCGGCCCGCTCGAACTGCACGTCCGCCACCTGCCCGGCGGCCTGTTCACCGACCACGTGTTCGGCGCCATGAAGGAGCGCGACATCCTGCGCTTCGAAGGCCCGCTCGGCACCTTCTTCCTGCGCGAGGATTCCGCCAAGCCGATCGTGCTGCTGGCCTCGGGCACCGGCTTCGCGCCGGTCAAGGCGCTGGTCGAGCACATGATCCACCTGCAGTCCGAACGCCCGGTCACGCTGTACTGGGGCGGCCGCCGTCCGCAGGACCTGTACATGCAGGCGCTGTGCGAACAGTGGGCGCGCGAGCTGCCCTGGTTCAGCTACGTGCCGGTGGTGTCGGACGCGCAGGACGAAGACAACTGGACCGGCCGCACCGGCTGGGTCCACGCCGCCGTCATGCAGGACATCCCCGATTTGTCCGGGCACCAGGTGTATGCCTGCGGCGCGCCGGCGATGGTGGACTCGGCGCGCAGCGACTACGTGGCCCGATGCGGCCTGCCGGCGGACGAATTCTACGCCGACGCCTTCACCACCGAAGCCGACACCGCCCAGCCTTGAGGCCTGCGGGGCGGATCCTGCGGAGGACGCGGATTTGCGGTATGTTGCAGCCTGTTCCGGTACTTGCCGCCGGCTGTCCAACCACAAAGAGCCACCATGCACACACCGCATCGTTCCGCCGCCCTCCTGCTCGCCCTGTCCGCCACGCTGCTGGCCGGCGCCGCTCCCGCCAGCGCCACCGGCCAGGCCGACGCCTGGCAGGCGGCCATCGCCAGCCCCTCGCGCAGCGCCGACGACCGCGAGGCCGACGCCCATCGCAAGCCGGCCGCCTTCCTGTCCTTCGCCCAGGTCCGCCCCGGCATCAAGGTGCTCGACCTGGCCTCGGGCGGCGGCGCCACGGCCACCCTGCTGGCGGCCGCCGTCGGCCCGCAGGGCGAGGTCTGGGCGCAGAATCCGAAGCCGAACGAGAAGCTCGAGGCGCGCCTGGAGCAAGGCAAGGTCGCCCGGCTGCATGCCGTGGTGGCCGGTTTCGCCGATCCGGTCCCGGCCGGCACGCCGCCGCTCGATCTCATCACCATCAACCTGTCCTACCACGACATCGCCAACACCCCGACCGACCGCGCGGCGATGAACAAGCGCCTGTACGAGGCGCTCAAGCCGGGCGGCGTGCTGGTCGTGGTGGACAACAGCGCCAGGAAGGGCGCGGGCCTGGGCGCCACGCGCACCCTGCACCGCATCGACGAGGACACGGTGGTCGAGGAAATCACGCGCGCCGGGTTCAAGGTCGACGCGCGCAGCGACGCATGGCGCGTGCCGTCGGATCCGCGCGAGCAGGCCTTCTTCAAGATGAACGGAGCGCCGGACGACAAGTTCGCGATCCGGTTCAAGAAGTAAGCCGCACCGGATCGATGGCGGGCACGGGGCGCCCGCCATCGTCGCCATCGTCGTCGTCGTCGCCGTCGCCGTAAGGACAGCGCATTCGCCTCACATCGGGCACAATGGGCCTTG
>Ga0265798_10006894_pt1 | contig 14843 bp, 22 predicted proteins | sample P3T30metagenome_FD_192430 | JGI IMG/M metagenome (GOLD analysis project Ga0265798, IMG submission 192430) | Plant litter microbial communities from East Loma Ridge, Irvine, California - P3 T30 | ecosystem: Environmental > Terrestrial > Plant litter > Unclassified | place: USA: California... | reverse complement strand
TTGGGAGAAAGCGGTAGTAGGAGCGGCAGTGTATCGGGTGAAAGCAGTAGCAACGGTCGTTGCATTGGTCGCGACATCCACTCCCTCGAGAGCAGGCTCTGTGTCGACAATGTAAAACGTATCTAGATATTAGCTTTGAGCCACTTTGATCTCATCAAACTGACCTGGATCTTCTTCAAGTACCTTTCTCAATTCCGCTATACGCTTCATCTCCTTATCCAGCTGACCCCTCATCTCCTCAAAGACCTCTGTCAATTCCTCGTGAGCATCCTCAAGTCCAGGGTATATAGTTGAGTCAACCAGATCCGATCGATCATGTAAAGCAGTCTATATGTCAACGAGAGTCCATGAGGACAAGAGCAAAGGATATACGAGACGATGTGCTTCGGCAAACTCCAGTCCCCTGGATAGAACTTGGACCGCGCTGTCCACGTCGTTTGCGTAGTCCATGAAGACCTGCGCAGCCTCCAAATTCTTGCCACGACTGGATAGGTGATCTACTGGTCAGCTCTGGCATGGTAATTGAGTTGTTGAGGTCACCAGTGACGCGCTCGACCATAGCTGCAATTGCCTCTGCATCGAGCTTCTGCTCATTCGCCAGAGTGAAGAGTTCTCTCCAGGCATGGGCTTTTTCGTAAGCCTTCATAGCCTTGGCAGGGTATTGAGCCATTGTATAAGCTATTGTCAGCACGGCCATTGGTCGAAACATACAGATAGCGGCGTGATGGAATTCCCTTCGATCATATAGGTAATCGCCATATAGATCATGTACGACCTGTGTCTCAGCATATGATATTCCACGGAACAATTGAACTCACCAATGACGATTCTGGCTTGTCGGCGTATAACCTGAAAGCCTCGTCGTATAGCTCATACCGCGATAGGTAAGATGTCGCATCGTCGAATCGATCATCCCCTCCGGCAACCAAATTTCGCAAAGCGCTCTCCCTTCGACCGAGATGATCATCGATTCTGAAGCGTTGTTCATGCTGATCAAGCGCACGAAGTTCCCTCAGGAATGGCAAATATTCCTTTGGATCCTGCCCATCAGCACCGGACAACGGAACAATTTACCTTTTGAGAGTATTGAGCGACCATCAGAACCAGCTGGAAGTTATACATTCCCAATGCCACATCGTAGAGCTTATTCACGTCCGACAAGAAGATGATGTATTTTACAGCATCCTCGACAATCTCGGCGTGGTCGGCTTCTGTATCAGCTAAATCTGAGAGGGTAAGATGACTCGAGAGCTCACTTTGCAATTGCAACAGGAGCCTGAGAGCAGACTCGTAGTCGGCAGGTTGTTTACACGCGTGTGTAGTTAGGATTGTTTCGACGTATTTGACCAGATCTTGCGATTCCAGTAATTGACGTAAGGCATCGCAGATAGAGTTCACCTTATTCGACCTATTTGTCAGAATCTGGCAAGTTCGATAAAGCCAAAACACGTACGAAGAAGAGCTCGCCTTGTTGAGATCCCGGAAGATTTCTGCTGCCGAGTCCTTCTCCCTGAACCGGTCAGCGAAGGCAGCAATCTCAGACGAGAGGACTCACTCAAGAGACGAGACGAAAAGGTTGAGATAATCGACTTCCGGCACCTGCTTGACAAAGTCAGGAAGATTCTTGATGAATCGCTCAGGATCAAGGTCGTAAAGCATATTGAGATCCAATCGATGTTTTCGACACTGCACGAAAGCTGATCGATATCGTCCACTGCCTCATCAGCTTGGACATACGAGCAGTGCAAAGTAGCTTACGCAAGTACATCCCGCCTTATGACAGCAAGCACCAATGGCCTTGGATAGACGGTCTCCAAATTACCTCTTGGCATCTGGAGTACCAGGCTCATACTGCTAGGACAAGCGACTACTGCTAGAGCGCCTCTCTCAATCCTTCTTGTCTCCCATTCTTGCTCAACAGAAGAGACCTCCTCCCCAAGAGCTAGACGGCGTAGGACGTTGAGTGGGGCGTAATGCGAGTTTTGGGCTGTGGTGGTATAGATCAGGAATTCGGGCGTGAGTGTGAAGGAAGTCACGGATGAGGCGAGAGGTGTCGCGTCGATCAAATCGGGAAGACATAGTGGGGCAAATAGCAGTTTTCCATTGGAGGAGAGGGCGAAAACGAGCTCGGACTCTTGCGAGACAGAGACTGTCTGGGCATTGGGACATAGCTGTGCCTCTGACTCTGGGTCGTCCGCTACAGTATTAGCGAGTTCTGACGTGGGAAAGAATAACACACCGTGTCTGATGGCTCCGGCCTTGTTGATGGAGAGTAGTGTTCCATCCGAGCTGAATAGGACTCTTTCCACATCTGCCTCCGCATCCTGGATGACCTCTTCCTGACCACTCGCTACCGTGATTACTTGCGTTCTCCCGGCACCGCTAGCGAGGACAGCAACCTGTCCCTTTTGGCCCATAGCCAAGCCCATTCCGACAAGACCTTCCGATCGTGTGGTCTGCTCCCAGGTAAGTTTCGGTTCTGCTACTTTCCCACCTCCCCTCAACTTCGAGCCCTTGCGATCCGGTACTCTAGTGTTGAGATCCCAGACCTGGAGCAGTCCGTTTCGGTATAGAATGCTGAGCGAGTCAGTACTATCTGACATAGCTACGTGGATTGGTGTTGCTGGAAGTGCGATGGTGTAGGATGACATTGGTGGCGGGGTGTTCTGAGTTCGGAATGGGGTTATTAGAAGACTGCTTCCATCGACGACAGCTACCGAGGCGGTATCGTTTGGCATGGGGAGATGGGCGGCGTAGGTGTCCCAGACGAATCGCCTGACCTGAACACAACCTACAATCAGCCCTGTACAAGACGGATGACTCACTCTCCTCCACGAGATAGATCGTCATTGGTTGTTCCGGGTGCCAGATAACGTCACTGAACCGACTTGATGTAGTCGAGTATAGCTCCTGCTTCAGGTAGTAATGGTAGTTCTTCATCGACCAAAGCTGAACTGCGAAGTTAGCGTGCTCTCTCCTACTTCTCTGACCAACTTACCGACGTCCTCTTCACTCCTGTCGATCCAGATAGCCAATATCTCCGAATCCGAATTCCAGCGTAACCCCTTGACTTTCCCATCTTTCCAATTGCCCATATCCTCCCTCAATTCGAATCCACCATGTCTCAATCCATTCCTTTCCAACATCGCAATTTCCCACCGTCCCTCTTTACCAGGCGCTCCACCTTCATATCCGTATCTCACTAATCCAGAAATGAGATTACCGCTGGGTCTCCAGTTAAGTGCGCCCTCCAATCCCGGTAGATTCTCTGAAGTAGCTGATAGTTTTGGAATGAAGCCTGAACTGGCCTCTCGGGAGTATATGCGTACTTGACGTCTAGCCTCGGTGGATGAAGGGTAGTAATCCAGTGAAGAGACTGCGAGGTAAGAGGCGTCACCGCGGAAAGTGATTATTGGTAGACCGTCATCGGTAGGATGTGAGTGATGTAGTGTAGGAGCTGAGATATCACGGGCTGCTTTGCCCACCGATCCATGGAATTGCGTTGACTTGGATCCCCATCCGACATTGATGAATTTGTCTACTTGTCAGCTCAGGTGAATTTCTGGGAGGAAATGGCTTGCCCTCTCCAAAGTCTTCTGTCCGTAATGGTTCCTCGTGCAGTGTATCAAGCTGTCTCGTCATGCAGACAACCATATCCTCACCTAGGTATCAGCTATATCTAGCAGTCGTCCCATGATCAGTAGACATACCAGTGACCAGGATCAGATGTTCCTCGTCCGGCGACCAAGCAGCTGCTTTAATTCCACTATCAATACTCCCAATCACCTCAATCTGCAATTAGCCTGTGCTTCGAGAGGGTCAAACAAGACGTACAGGTCCACAGCCACCATCTGGTCCTTCGAGCTGTACAGTGGCGATGTCTCCTCCATATAGGAGTATCACTAGACTCCTGTCGTCTGAGAAGTAATGTATATCGACTACCTGACCTAGATGTTCTGGAACCGGGAAAGGGCTGATCACGGGTGACGAGAATGAACCAAGCTGCTATCCAGGTCAGGCTTTGAGTTATTCAGAGGTGACGACTAGCTTACCTCGCTCAGTACGCCATCTGGAGTGATCTCATATTTCACCAATCCAACTACGACTCCGTCTTCCATCCTCTCGTTCGTTGCATACACCTCCCCAGTCTCCGGATCGACAGTACATTTCGTTATTCGACCTCCATCCTTCTCCGGTCGAGCAAGTATTGAGAGAGCAGTAGGCGTCAGACTCCTCATGGTATAGCTATAAGTGGTTTCAAGTGATGATTTCTGACAAAATTATGGTCTCGAGTGGAGGGTCAAGATAGAAGCGGCGTACTCCGCCTCCGCCGGCCATGCCAATGGAACCGTTCTATGCATTCTGAGGTAACGTCAAGAAGTCAAGCAATATGGGAGTTAAGGCTGTGTGAGTGGTCGGAGGCGTGAGAGGCTGGAGCTGATATTTATAGACAGGATCTGTATCTCGATCCGTCCATCCGGGTAAGCTGAAGCTGAAGGAGAATCGAAGGAAGAGCTAACCACTAAGGACTGGGTCCTGATTCCAATCACGATGATCATGGTGCGTTTGACCCAATCATACGCGATTACACTGATGCATAGATACTTGTCGGTCTACTGAGGCACTATGTGACAGTCCTACTCAACTCTGCACCAAAGAAACAGCCATCCGCTGCCGTCCGTGAACAGCAAGTCCACCGTTTCTGATCTCACACATAGCTGACGCGCAGACGTGCGATGCAACGGGCTATGATCCTCCGTTCATCTGCACCTCTATCACCTCTCCCTCCATCCACCTATCTCGCGTTCTCGAACCAATTTGCCCTGAACCTCGATTCTGGAGATTACCTGAAACCCAAGCCTGAATCGCAAGAAGGTTCACCACCTAACCCGTTCGAGGGAGGTCAGATGGACGGTATGATGGATGGAATGAAGAAGCAAGCTGTCATGATGTGAGTTCGGTCCTCTGGTTGTTGGGATTTGAGCTGATCTGAAGGGTTCCCAACATGGTGTTGATGCAGTACATTTCAGCTTTCTTTTCCGGATTCATCCTAAGTAGGTTTATCGTCTTGCTCCTCGAGTATAGCTGACATGCAGTCCGACTGCCGTTCCCGCTCACCCTTGGCTTCAAATCCCTACTTGCTCGTGATCTTGCCATGCCAGATCTGGATGTCAGATGGGTCTCGTACGTCCTCTTTTTCCCACCGCTGACCCCGCTAATCCGCAGTGCTCTATCTTGGTACTTTCTAAACCTGTTCGGTCTCAATGGAGTATTCAAGCTTATTTTGGGAGCCGATAACGGTATGTTGCTTCTGTGCACCCAATCGCCTCATCAAGCTAATTGCTTTAGCCGCTGTCGACACACGTGATGCAAGCTCCACAGCGATGCTTTCCGGGGCGGGAATGAACCCCATGGGACCGCAGCAGGATATGGTTAAGCCGTTCAAGGCAGAAGTAGAGAACTTGGCTCTTGCGGAGGGACTATACCGATGGGCGGGAGAAGGCGTAGAAGATCGTGTTTTGGCTAAATGGGGTAAAGGAACTGCCAAGTAGAACATGATTTATTCTTGGTACCTTTCATCGCTTGCATGCACGATGCATCAATGATCTTCCAGATCGGGCGGGGACCGGCCTAGGGAGCAGATGTTGGTAAATATGGGGTCAAGGGCGGAGTGGGGTAGTCGCAGTCCCGCCACGATCCCGCTCCACCCGATCAATTGTTGTTTGTGTTGGTCCCTTTGAATTGTACGTTTACTTTTCCACATGCTGTACCGCCCTTTCGATGTCCCGATCTAGTTGACCTTTTCAGACCTGCCCATTGATCGAACTTGCAAGTACCGACCCAATGTATCGGTCTGAGCAAGACATTGATTGATTAGACGGGAGCACGGACTGTTTACACGCGAAATAAGGGGTCGAAGCAAAGCTAATGGATCAATGCGGACTAAATAGCTTAATGAAACAATCCAAAACTCTGTTTACCAGTTTTAGATCATCGATCGACATGAGTGATCAACAATCCACCCTGACCCGCCCTCCTTTCAAATGGGGGAAGCGAAAAAGTGGTGCATACAGATGACATTATCCTGAAAGCGAGGCCAGTCGGGTCATCGATCAACTCCGCCCTCAACGTGTCCTCGTCCCGTCGTCATCGTCCAAGCGTCATGACGAGCGTTGAACGCCCTTCAGTGGAGCTCTAGTATCTATAAGAACCTCTCCATGCCACCGTCTTTTCTTCCTCATCCACTCACACTTCACTCATCCACCACTCCACTTCATTACTTTCAAATCAAACCACTCATCAGCAACAAACCAACACAATGCGATTCACTTCTATCCTACTCGCTCTTCCCTTCGTCGCTTCGGTGTTCGCTGCTCCTCTCGGTGGTGCCGTCGCCAACTCTGACCTCGAGGCCAAGACTGTTGGGACCTACCCCTCTCACTCTACCGATGTTATCAGCATCGTGACTGAGCTCCAGGCTTCCATCGTGAGTTCCGTGCTTTTCTTCCTTCTCCATTCTACATTCTCCAACTCGCCCACCGATCATCACTATCGAGGAAAGCTGACAACCAGTACGCCGTCAAGAAGATTGGCCCTACTTCCACCCAAGTCGAAGTAGAAGCTTGCCTGAACGCCGTCGTTGGCGCATTTGACAAGTGCGGCAAAGACCTCGGTATCGATATTGGACTCGATCTCAACATCGATCTCCACATCCAGTCCCTCTCTTGGTAGGTTTTCTATCCCATGCTCTGTATTTGTAGGCACTAATGATCAGCTCTCAACACGACAAAGATGTTGCTGCTGGTATCCTCACCGATGTTATCAAGGTCGTTCACGTTCTTATTGGCGGTATCGACAAGAAACTCTGCAAGCTCAATGTCATCGTATGTCTCCGTCTCTAGAGCCGATCATGACTGACATCCAGGCTGTCCTCCTCAAGAAGATTGACCATGCCGTCCACGCTATCCTCAAGATTGTCGACTGCCTCCTCGCCGGTGTCCTCAACCTCGTCCAGGGTCTCTGCCTTCCCCTCGGCATCCACCTCGACAACCTCCTCGGCTGTCTCCTTGGCGGTAAGTTAGCTTCTCTCCCACAAGGCGACGCTGACTTTTAGGCCTTCTCGGTTGGTGGTGTTAAGCTGATCGCATTTCCCTTCACTTTCTTTTAGATATGGTATTTAGCTGGTTAACAAATCCTTAGTCGAGCGTAGTCGTAATCCCCTTTTAATGAATCTCATCCTGTGCAGCTGTGTGATGAGACGTTGGCATGATTCTCGTACATCATTGGCCTCTTTGATGGGTCGAACGAACTATCCTTCACACAGTGTCATATGTCAGAGTCATGTCAGCAAGATAAGTGCATACTGGCTGGCCAATAGCGACCATCGCGATCCGAAAGGAACAGCACACCTGCCTGCGACAGTTGAGCACTAACATGGTTCACAAAGTCCCCGCGATTGTCGAGCCATTATTGATCAGAGTAGTCTATGTTCGTCAAGGCATGCATTACCGCATCTTTTGAATGAATGAAGGTCTACCAGAAGCAAGGAATATCTAGAGCTCGTCCTTGTTGGCATCGGGCTGGATATCAGCATGACCCAGTAACAGCAACGGAGTTTACTCACTCGAAGACCTCGGACGGTCTTTCCGGCCCTCCAGATTTCCTGGTTGTCAATCTCGTCAAGCTCCTTCTGGAGATCCTGTCGGTAGGTCTTTCGAGAGTTGAATTCTAGAGATCGTCGAGTCTCGGAACCGTCCTTGACGGACTTGTAAAGAGCCTCGAAGACGGGAAGGTTGGCCCTGAATGTTAGCTCTGCAACGATGATGGCTTGAAGTGAGAGACGTACTCCTTGAACTTGGGGGCCCAGTCGAGAGCACCTCGTCGAGCGGTGGTGGAACAGGCGTTGTACATGTAGTCCATACCGTATTTACCGATCAATGGGAAGAGGGACTGGGTAGCCTCCTCAACGGTCTCGTTGAAAGCCTCAGAGGGAGAGTGGCCGTTCTTTCGGAGGACCTCGTACTGGGCGAGGAACATTCCCTGGATACCTCCCATGAGCTGGTAATTAGCTCCATCCAATTACTCCAGACATGGGACTTACGACACCTCGCTCACCGTAAAGGTCGGAGAAGACCTCCTTCTCAAACGTGGTTTCGTATAGGTAACCGGAACCGACGGCGATACCGAGAGCAATAGCCTTCTCCTTGGCCTGACCGGTGACGTCCTGGAAGACGGCGATGGAAGAGTTGATACCTCGTCCCTCAAGGAAGAGAGTTCGGACAGTTCGTCCAGATCCCTTGGGGGCAACGAGAATGACATCAACATCCTTGGGGGGGATGACCTTGGTCTAACCATCAGCAATATCCTCCTGTGTCAAAGAGGTCGACGTACGTCCTCCTTGTAAACAACGGAGAAACCGTGGGCAAAGTAGAGGGTCTTTCCCTTGGTGATCAAGGGAGCGATCTCGGGCCAGGTGGAAGACTGGGCGGCATCGGAAAGCAAGTTCATGATGATGGTACCCTTCTCGATAGCCTCGGGGATATCGAACAAGGTCTCTCCGGGGACCCAACCGTCCTCCTGAGCCTGCTTCCAGGATTCTCCACCCTTTCGGACACCGACAATGACCTTGACACCTTGGTCTCGGGCGTTGAGGGATTGACCGTGACCTTGAGATCCGTAACCGATCATGGCAAGGGTGTCGTTCTTGAAGAAGCTATTTATTAGCACATGGACCCCGCTTAACGCAAGACAGGGAAAACATACTCCTGGAGTTTGTCGAGGGGCCAGTCGGCTCGCTCGTAAACGACCTCCTTGGATCCGGCAAAGTCGAGGGTCTTGACACCTCGAGTAGCCTTCATATCAGCTCGAATTCAAAGAAATCAAAACACGGTCCGACTCACTCCGAGTCGGGAAGCCATCATGGCAGCAGGAGCCTGCCTAGAGAGGAGAGAGTAGCTCCTCTGTGCGACCTGCTTGGAAGCCTTAGGGGCAGCGACCTTGACGGCCTGCCTTAGAGACTGAGAAGATGCTCTTGAGAAGGACATGATGTGTATGAGAGAAGGAAGGATAGATAGCAAATGGAATTTGGTGTATTATCCCGTTTTTCCCTTAGATCCTTTGGATTCACATTTCAGCGACTCAGTCAACTGCCACGGCCGAAATTCACCCGATCAGTTTGGGATAGTTTCGGGGGTAGGGGTAATAGGGGGGAGTGTTTAGTACTGGGGACTTGGCATGAGTCATGGTATAGTACCTATGCAACCATACCACCCCAATACTACGCACAATGTCAGACCCAACAATCAAAGGCTTAGGAGCTGCTCCAACAAAGTACGATGGATCTCCACTCCGAATTGCCATCATACACGCAAGATGGAACGATGTCATCATCAATGCACTCGTCGAGGGATGTATCAACAAGCTAAAGGAGCAAGGTGTCAAGTCAGAGAACATCGTCGTTAAGAGTGTACCTGGGAGTTATGAGCTGCCCTTTGCATGCAAGCAGTAAGCAGATTAGTGCCCATATCTTTGGTGTAGCTGACACTTAGACTGATTTCCGGTGGCCAGACACAATCTGCCAACAACGCTCCATCAATGCTACCTTCCACCACCAACCTCCTTTCCCTAATCGATACCGACAAGCCCACGACCCCAACACCAGAATCTCAATCTACCAAGACCGCTTCCACTTCCGCCTTTGACGCCGTCATCGCTATCGGATGTCTGCTAAAGGGATCAACGATGCACTTCGAGTACATTTGCGATACAGTCTCGCATGGTCTGATGAGGGTTCAGTTGGATACTGGGACTCCAGTCATTTTCGGTGTTTTGACTTGTCTGACAGAAGACCAGGCTTTGGAGAGGGCAGGTGTAGGAAGGAAGGGCGATAAGGGACACAGTGAGTCCACCGCTTCAGCCTGATCGGACAATTTCGCTAATTTTCAAGACCATGGAGAGGACTGGGCCTCTGCCGCCGTCGAGCTGGCATCGCAGTGCCATGACTGGGCCCAAGGAAAGATCTAGAAGGTAGAACAGTATGAATAGACATAGCAGCCAGCTTTAGGCGCCATGCTTGACTAATTAAACACTGGGTGGATTCATGCTCACTTCAAAAAGACTCGGATGATTGACTGGTGAACCTGGATACAGAATCACTCCAAAGGGCTACCTGTCGACTCGTCCCCAGTCCGATGAATCGAAGTGATTCTGCGTCCTCTCCGATCACAAGCGATCTGATCACGAGGTATCAATGGCATTTCTTGAACCGTTTGGTTCGCCCTCGAATGTGGGTGTGAGATCCGCTTTGGAGTCTTGAGAGTTTGCACAAGGAGAGACGAGGACGTGGCGAGCGGACATTCATTCACTTTATCCAGAAACTCGTGATCATGCCTAATATCATCAAGTGGGTCCTGGTAGCGCAGAAGGGCGAGCCGCGGTCTTATTCTTGGTGTGAGACTAATCAAAGTCCCAAAGGTGACGGAACAAGTTGTAAAGCCAGAACATATCGTGAAAGATCAAGTCATGAGTCTCGTTGCAATGCATTTGATTATATAGTGTCTGTACTTTTTGACTCTACTTCTGGCGATGTCCCTCAAGACTCGTCGGTCAGCCCGACATACTTGTGCCGCCAGTACAACATTGGCTCCCCACCTTCCTTCTCTCCATCCTCGACCGAAAGAACCCTACAAATGAAAAGTTCGCTGCCGGGATGACTACCCTCGACAGTATTGTCCATCTCACATCCTCCACAAACATCCCTCAACGGTATCGAAGTGACGACTTCGCATCTCAGTCGTCCTATACTTCCCACTAAAGCAGGTGGAGAAGTACCGTCCCATGTCTCGTCCACTGCGAAAGTATCCGATTGATCAGCTTGAGCAGTAGATAATGCTTTAGCTATTCTCTCATTCGACTTGGCTAGGAGCGATACCGTCAACTCAGGTCCGGGTGTGGATGGTGTAGGAGCTGTTAAACGGGATATCGAAGCGAATAAATCAAGAGCTGGGCGGGGTATCGGAATAGGTGAATTTGATGGGTCTGGCAATGACGATGCCAGCTGTTGGATCGCTGCTGGAAGTTGTGTTGGTTTCGGTGGTGGACGGAGATAGTCTGCCATCCGTGATGGTAATCGCACAGAGAAAGCAACCAGTGGATGAGGATGGAGGGTGAGGGATGTGAACGACGATAGGGTTGTTCCGTGGTATCTTGAGCGAGAGTGGGCATCTTCAGGTACGCGAGTCACAGCCACTGCTACCGGCTGGTCGCTTAGCTTAATCAAGACAGGCCAGAATCATCACAGCTTACCTGAGGTACATTGCGCATGACTTGACGCAGCTGATTTGACACATCCTTGTCCGCCTCCCGTGACCCACTTGACAGAGCTCGTCGAGCATCAATTCGGTATGTAGCAGTACTAGACTCCCCAAGCTTGACGATTTGCTGTCGTGCATGGCGAAGTGAGCTCATCTGAGCTCTACAATATGGGTTTAACAAGAGCAACGGCACTGATAGATGGTAACGCGAAAACAGGTCGATCCAATGTTTAGCCGAGGTTCAACCGTTCCCTAACACTGCCTATCAACGGCTATGCCCATGACGCTCACAACTATCACCTGTCGCGATGCGGAAAGGGGCAGGCATATCAGGCCTATCCCGGCATACAGCCGCCACCTCATCCTATGCTTCTCTATCGACTTCCATTTCCGCCTCTCAACTTACTTCTCTCGAGACTTCCCTCGCTTCATTCCGTGAAGCACTCCTCACTTTCTCTCGACAACATCGCGATGATATCCGAGCCGACCCAGCGTTTAGACATCAATTTACGAAAATGTGTTCTGTCCTTGGGGTCGATCCTCTCTCGGGACCAACTAGTGGTAGAGGCGGAGGGTTCTGGGGTGGATTAGGCTTAGGAGAATGGAGTTATGAGCTATGTGTCCAGGTTGTTGACGTTTGCGTATCGACGCGTGGAGGGAATGGAGGGATGATTGAGATGAATGATCTGATCAGAAGAGTAGGGAAGATGAGGGGCATGGATGCTGCAACGAGTACCAGCAGCGGCAAAGGGAAAGGAGAAGTGATATCGAGGGAAGATGTTACCCGAGCCATCGGCCTTCTTAAACCCCTCGCGGGATATAGTGTCGTTTCAATGAGCGGTATCGATTTCGTCCGCTCCGTACCAAGAGAACTCTATACGGATCAAAGTGCATTACTAGTCATCGCCGCCACGACAGGAGGGCGACTGACAGAAACGCGTATACGAAGGGAGCTGGGGTGGAATGATGTCAGAGCAAGGCAAGCGCTAGAGGATAGTGTAATGAGAGAAGGCCTGGGGTGGGTGGATGAGCAAGACTCAGAGAGGAGTGTGTGGTTGATTGCGTCTGTGGAGTTTGAGGGGCAGGGATTAGGTGGGCCATAGACGACGATGGTCTCGTCACGTTGTATTCGTATTCAATATCGTTGTCTCAGTTGTAGAACAATAATACATTGCATTGATAATCATAATCGTACACTAACCTAGTCTCCCCGGAGCTTCTGGACTCGCTTGAGCACGGAATCCTTTGCCGGATCTGAATGTCAGCTCATCGACCGTTCACCTGATCAGAGTCATTCAATGGGAGACGCACCGTATGGGTGTTCCTTGCTAGGGATCTCCAGTAGTGCAGGGAAAGCAGCCTTATACCTATCTACTGCTGGTCTGATCTTCTCTGCGATCTGCAAGTCAGCTCCGACCCTCGAATGATGCTGGGAGTGATGACTGACATGCTGGTTGATCAAGAGGATAGCGATATCCTTTCGTTCAGTATAATCCTGGAATGCCGCTTCGATCACGTTCGTCTGGGTCTCTGCACTTGATCAGTAACTGTGCACGTTTCCAGAAAGACGACTGACTGGCATCAACGATCAAGAAGTTCTTCTTTTGCTGATTGTCCACATGTCCAATCCCAGCTAGTAATAGTCCAGTAACCGAGTCCTACTCCGTCAATTCTGTACCCAAGCACATGTCAATAGTCACCTACCTCATCTCCAATGACTGCTATCAGGTTCCTGCCCTTTGGATTACTTGTTTGCGCCATTGTGTAAGGGTGAGAAGATGTACAATGGATGAAGGGGTGTGGTTGACCGGTCCGAGTTGACGCATGTGGAGCACCAAACCCGTTGATCAACTGTGAACTGAGTTAACTAGGTCGAACTGTTCATTCTACAGTCACTACAGGAATCGAGAAACAGCAGAGAGGGACAGGATGGTCAACGAGAGCATGAGCTTAGAGGAGCTGACTGGACGAGCATATGCTCGAGGGCTGCCTGCTGTGAAGGTGTGTTCCATATATTCGTTGTGCTGGGGGTCGAGCTAATCTACAAGTGGGCTAAGCTGGTCGACCAGGTGGTTCTGCAAGGCAGCCGAGATGATCAAAGAGCAAGGGACATCACCAGTGAATCAACATAGGTAGCTTACGGCGGACTCAAGCTGATGAGCAGAAACACTCTTCAGCTACCTACCCGACCCTCCGGCTGTCATCCTCAAATACCTATCACACAGCCTGTCCCATAATCTCATTACTGCTCGTACAGCTGTGACTCAGCTTCTCCTCCACCCCAGAGTTGCTGAAATACCGCCTTCGACACTCTCCAGCATATCAGAAGCAATCCTCCTCGATTCAACCGGTCTAAACGCCTTAAACACCATTCCGTCACACCTCGAATCACCTATACCCGACATTGGCCCATCATCAGTATCAACAACTTGGACTATCTCTCTCCTCCTCCCACTTCTGCGAGCATGTACGACCAGCCCACCTACAGCGATGGTTCAGCTCATCAGTCGAATACTGTCCATTGTGGAACCGTATCCCGCTCCCCCGTTTGATGTAGGCCTGGAGGCTAGTCAATTGATGGGTTCATTACCGGACACTATCTCGATGCCTCTCAGGCAGAGTCTCAGCGGACTGATGACGGACTTGGCTATCTCTGAGGGCTCGGCTCAACCAGGTGCAGCCTCGGGATCAACCGCGGCGATAGATCAACCACGCCCTCAGGCCGGTATAGCTGGAATATCTAGTGGACCCGACATCAGTAATATCACTCTATCCGATACATTCAGCAATACTACTCAGCAGAGTATAGCACTTCTTCTGGCGTCTTATCGTGCAAGATTTGGCTACGACAGAAATACGCAGTACCCCGCCAATTCAGCTGTTCCCTCTGAAGGGCTGCAAACTCTCTTGAAACTCTGTTGGGCTCTTGGCGCAAGTGGAGAAGGAATACTGGAGCAGGTTGTGGACACTACCCTGCAACAGGTGCTGCCTGATACATATGGCTTGAAGAAGGAGAACGTGGATTCCAGTCTACTGCTGGTTGAGGGATTACCAGTCTTGCTGAAATGGTGGAAGGATCATTCTGATGGGCGACTATCGTATCCTGTAAGTCCTTTCTACTTCTACATCGAGGCGTCCTCGCTGAGTATCCAGGCAAACCTGGCCACATGTCTGAAAGCTGTCTTTACCACCCAGAAAGACGCCCTAGATGCACATGCTACGTGGCAGCAGACTACTTGGGAGACGACTTTGGCAGCCTTGGACGGCGAGTCGGAAGATGGCGCATTCAGCCTGCCAGAGGGATGGTCATGGGTGTCACTACGCGAGGCAACGGTCAGGAAGTTAGCGGATCTCGGATTGTTGACGGCGCAAGAGGTCAAGGATGTCTTGCCTGATCTGACTGTTTCCGAACCTTGGATGGGTAGTGGAGAGTCGTTGATGGTGAGGAGCTACGCCATCGAAAGTGGACTGAATAGCTGATAAGGTAGTACCGCTTGGGTGCGACACCTAAATCACATCTTGAAGCTTTGG
>Ga0265798_10006892_pt1 | contig 14843 bp, 11 predicted proteins | sample P3T30metagenome_FD_192430 | JGI IMG/M metagenome (GOLD analysis project Ga0265798, IMG submission 192430) | Plant litter microbial communities from East Loma Ridge, Irvine, California - P3 T30 | ecosystem: Environmental > Terrestrial > Plant litter > Unclassified | place: USA: California... | reverse complement strand
AGGCTCGCCCAGGAAGCTGTTTCCATTGCGATGGTAATTAATATCCCAAGGCCACGATAAGCTCGAAGGCGACCCAAGCATCATGCGCCTAGACGGATCAGCAGGGGACCAAACCGCCATAGCCAGCGAACTGCCTAAACCAGTAGGCACGTAAACGCCAAGGTTCGCCGTCAACGAATGGTCGCGCATTTGTGTTTTTATGATCGTCTCTATCTCGAATTTAGCAGCACCCGATTCCAGGATCTTCTTGTGGTCGCGCTCGTTATGTGGTGATTCGATTGCGATTACTTTGTTCTTTGGTTGGTTGAGTACATGATGACGCTGATTTGTCGGCCCCATCCAAATCAGAGACCAAACAAACGATGATCTGGGAGTCTACATTACCCTACGGATCTCCCAAACTTTCGTTTTCATACTAATATAGTCTGCAGTCACCTGTTTCGTTCCTTCCGTTCATGGTGCTAGCGACCGGGTCGGCGCGAATCTGGGGATCTTTGACGACCTTCCGCATCTGCATTGGAGGAGCCGGGGCTAACCTTTTAGTGCCGGTATAGAGCAGGGCTGCGCGATATCATCTGGTCTACCACTGAATATATAGGTAGCATAGTCGGTGCCTTCATCTGGAGTCTTCCCTCACGCTTCTCCTTCATCCTCACATACCATGAAGCTCCTCAACATCGCCCTTGCTTCTTTAGGCTTAGCGTCTGCGGCCACCGTCAACACGAAGAAGATCAACTACGATGACTGGAAGGTGTACCGCGTCAATGTCGGTTCCAACGCTGCCAAGATCGACGATGTCATGAGCAAGCTCTCACTTGACTTGTGGAAAGGCAAGCCAGCATCCAGCGATGTGGTCGACGTTATGGTCCCACCTTCGGCAGTCAAGGACTTTGAAGCGTCTACAAAGGACATAGAGGGTAAAGTAACCGCCACGAGTACATTTGAACATACTTAGCTAACTTTTTGACAGTTTGTAGCCTCCTAGCTACGATTCTTTTTTTGACACTAACAACTGGATAGACCAAGGTCATGCACGACAACCTTGGCCGTTCTATCGCGGACGAGCAAACTGTTAGCATATATGCCGGTAAGTTTACTCCATTCCATGCAAGGAAAATACTCCAGAAGTCTACATTGTCGTAGGGAACTTGTAAACTTTTGTTTCCATTCTAACGTATGCTCCAGCCGGTGCAGCACCAAGTGCCTCTTGGTTCAACGCGTACCACTCCATTGCCGACCATATGCAATGGATCACAGATCTTGCCGCGGCGTACCCAAAAAATGCTGAAGTAGTCTCCGCTGGCAAGTCAGTCGAGGGCCGCGACATCAAAGGTATCCACATCTGGGGCAGCGGCGGCAAGGGATCCAAGCGGGCTGTAGTCTGGCACGGCACAGTCCACGCACGAGAATGGATCACAACAATGGTATGTCAAAACTTTGCCCTGGAAGCGAATGTCATTATACTAATCGATTCGTCCAGGTCGTCGAATACGCTGCGTACCAGCTGCTCACATCCACCGACTCAACCACGGCCGGTTTCAAGAACTCGTACGATTTCTACATCTTTCCCATCGTGAACCCAGATGGCTTCGCCTACACCCAGTCAGCCGACCGCTTGTGGCGCAAGAACCGTCAGACCACTCCCTCAGCGTCTTGCGTAGGCCGCGACATCAACCGTAACTGGCCATCCCACTGGGACCTACCCCAAGGCGCATCGACTTCCCCCTGCGCACAGGATTACAAGGGCCCTTCTGCAGGTGACGGTGTAGAGACTAAGCTGCTCAAGGCCCAACTCGACAGCTTAGCCGCCGGCCGCGGAATCGCGCTGTACATGGACATCCACGCCTACAGTCAGCTTTGGATGTACCCATACGGATACACATGCTCTGGTGTCGTCCCCAACTCCTCGAAGTATGCTTCCCTTACCAAGGGCGCCATCGCCGCTGTCAAGGCTGTGCACGGAACTACGTTTACAGGTGGACCTATTTGCAACACTATCTACCAGGTCAGCGGCGACTCAGTGGACTACGCCTTCGAGGTCGCCAAGGCAAACTACTCCATGACCGTGGAGCTAAGGGATACCGGCAACTACGGATTCGTCCTACCCGCTGCGCAGATCTTGCCCAGTGGTGAGGAGATGTGGGCTGGATTGAGGTACTTGTTGGCGAACATGTAGATGGTGCGTTGTACGCGATGAGTAGGTGTTGACGGCGTTTGAAGAGTGGTGAGATGTAGCGATACCTCGAGGTGGTGATAGTATGCTTCCATTCCTGTTGATAGTAAAGTCTTAAGAATACTATAAAGTGATAAAGCGGTCATTCTTCCCACTTGCTTAACCCTTCCCATGGCCATGACTCCTAGAGCTCGTATCACTGCCCAGCTCTCCGACAACAGCGACGACAACAGCCAAAAACCCCCCCCTAGCCATTCCCCTAAGCTGCACCAAGCCACGAACAAGTAGCCAGCTCCCCATCATGACAACGCTCAGAAGGCCGACACCGCATAACCGTTTTCCAGAACCCATTCTTGCACCGGAAGAGCACGCCTCCATTCCCATTGTTCTTCTCCCGCAACATACACTTTGGCACGCCTTCCTCGCACCGGCGGCTCAAGGTATTGTCGCGAGAAGAAAGCATAGCGTCGATGCACTGGGGTGATGGCTTATCGGTGCAGCGACAAGTGTCGCGTGCCTCCCACTTTCCGTGCTCGCAAATGTTTATACCGTCGTAGCCGTCGTTGAGAGTAGTCAGACATTGTAGTTCGCCTTCTGTGCACTGTGCGGAAGAGGAGACGCAGGCGTCGTTGTTATGATGGGTGCAGTCCGAGAGTACGCCGCGAGGTACGGCGGAGCTGAGGGCGCTTAGGCTTAGGCTCGTGATGATGATGATACTGAGGTACTTCATGGTGGAGATGTGGAGATAGTGGATGGGTGGTGTAGAGGGTCAGTAGGGAGAGCTGGTAGTGCTAGATATAGGTGGGTGCAGGACCTGAGGGGAAAGAGCGTTACTTTCTCTTGGCAGGTGTGGCGGTAGGTGAGGAAGTGAGAGCCTTCAGGCACTTCATTATGTTGCCTATGTCATTTTTATAGCTCAGCCGAGGGTCTGTGAGATGCTGTCAACCCATGTGGACTATGTCTAAGGGTACTGTCCTAACGCATAATGGCCGCGATCTGCCACTCATAATTTCCGCAATACATACTATACCCATACATTCTACATATTGATGGAGATTATCGCACTAGCTTTGCAACAAGGAAGTCTTTTCAAGTGAGCACGATAGGCAATAGATGGTAGTACAGCTTTTAAGATGACCGATTTTGCAAATTGTGTGTGCCCAGGTCGTGCGCGAGCAGTCGCACGCAACTGGAAAGAACGTCTGGCTAAGTTCCGACTAGCCTGTGTGACCGCCAAATATGAGAGAAGAGTGCTTCAGCACACGTCTGATATGAGCGATCCAGTTGTCAATTATGCGCGTGGTGAGAGATGCCAGTGAGATCAAAGAAGCGAAGGCAAAGGTAATGGTTCGCAACGAAAGACATAACCCATCTCATCAGGTAGGTGTATGAGCATGACTGTGATCAGGATTTGGAGTAGGATATGCGAATCAGTCGCATGAGAGTCTTGTTTGCCAACACGTGACGCGCTCTCTGCTCTTGAGAGCCATCGGCGGTCATAGCGCCAAGAGCTTGTTGTTTGCGTAAACACCACACTACCTCAATTTTACACACCCGACCCTCCACCGCACACATTGGCGTAAATATCTTTCTTTGGTCGCGATCGAACAGCAGTCGCTGGACTGGTCCAGTGCTATCAGCTACATCCAGATCAGTGAAGCATCGATGTATGTGTTGACCTCTTTCGATCGCGCAAAATACTGACATACCCATAGAATTGGCAAGATGGACGATGTTGATACCATCATCGAGATCCTGCGGAAGGACAACGACGCTGACCTGCCACCGGAGTTGGTACTTGATACAGCTGCCACGCTGAGCCGCAACATCTTCACGCACTGGCACCGTCTGAACGCAATCGTGCAGCGACACGAAGGCGCCATACGGATTCGATGGAGAAGGAAGTCTCCGGCGAAGCGTCGAGAACTACTTCAAGTAGTCTTTCCCGGAATTCCCGACCTGCACCGACCGGATGTGGACAATATGCATGGCAATTTCACCGATTGTCCTTGCGGACAACCATACCATGCGGCAATCAGCAGCGAGCTCAGACCTTATATCAATTCAGAAGACTTGTTGGACGCCAAATCCCTGCTTGTGTTCATCAACGCCCGGGCGCGCAATCGTCCTGCTACGTTTGCTTCATCGGAGCTCAGCTTCTCTCCCATGGCCGTCCCATGCCAGGCTATCCGCTATCAGCATGTCCTCATAAATCTCTCGGACCAATACTCAAAGACACAGGAAGTCAAGGAAGAGATGTATTGCCGAATCAAAGGGTTTGAGTCCGAAACCCACGCTGTCTCTGAAGATCAGGCGATGCGTGTTTTGCATCACCTAGGAGAGGGCCTCCAGATACTCCGCATCCAGGAAGGCGTACTAAAGTTCCTCGTCGGCTGTTGCGAAAATATCATGCATGACATCCTTCCAGGGACGCTGTGCAGCGACGATTATCCGCTTTTGTCAGAACCGCCGAGCTTGTCAGATTCGGAAGAGCTGAGCAGTAGTCTTGCAGATGCATGCAGAAAGGCGCCATTTGGTCCGCGAGGCGAGCCAAACTTTGCACGTATCCGCCACCTGATCTCGACAGCAGTGGAAAAATGCGAGGACCATGCCTGGACTTTGCGCGAAGACCCTGCGTATTTCGCAGAGTATGTTCAAGATCACGCCGAACATCGACATGAGAACATACTGAACGAAGCCGGAGAACCATCGAAGAGACTTGGAACAAGCGAGTTCTACTCTCTGGTTCTCCGTGAGGTTTTGAACAAGGCGTATGCGGGCCTGGTCTTCTGGGATCAGCTTTACCAACTTTCAACCGAAGTCGAAGTTCTTCACGCACTGACTTTGCATGTGGAAGAAAGCGAAGAGCTTGTCAAGCGCTATTCAGATAGTGTGGAGATGTTGTACTACATGCTGAGTCTAGGTAGTTTCGACGCCGCTGGTCTCATCAGGCACTTCTTGATGGGAGCACCACAATTACGCCATCTCATGATGAGAGTTACCATACCAGCAGGATGCGACAACGTGCTCGAAGGTGAATCTGATTACAGAACCACAGAAGTGGATAGTAACGATGTCATCGGACAGCGCGTGAGGAAGCTCCTGACCCGGGCGACCGCCTTCACTCAGATCGTCGACTACTCCCATATCGATCTAGATTGCCTTGAAACGTACTTCAGGCAAGAGGTCTCCGCCAAAGAGAAAGTCTCGCCATTCATAGAGGACTATCTGAATACGTTTTCAGTGTGCGTTGAGTGTCTTCATCAACTGCGAGTGTCTTCCTGCTACGTCAAGCTGAGGAACCATTTCGATTGTGCGCAAAAGGGCCCCATTTACGCCAAGTGGCATGGCAAATTTGTGCAACCTTTGGCGCGCTGGAGGAAAGTTCTAGGCGATGGAGGTGTCATTGCCCCAGATATTGGTAATCCATCCAATGGAAGGCTCGATTATCCGAGTGAGAGCGTCCGAACAAAGCAGACGGTGGGAGCGCGTCGAAAGGCGGAACGCAACCTGGACAAGTTTTGGAGATACATCGACAATGCCTTTCGCAAGCGTACAGGTTATTCTCAGCATGATACAATTCGCAGACTCTTGGACAAAGGTGGCCTGATGCTAAGAACGGCTCCGTGGAGTGACTCCGAAGATCTTGACATGGCGTCAACACCGTCTCCCGTGTACGAGTATCAGCCCACATCTGAGATCTTCCACGACCCAACCAAAGAAATCACTGGGAATTTCAATCGCCTCGATGTCACGGATAGAACCAAAGCGAAGACGCACGGCGAGACAACAGCCATGGCCCAGGTTGCCGATGAGGATGTGCTTGAGCGATCGGCTGCCATTTCAAAACCATTGTACCACGTCGGCAAGGACGCCTATATCGTGATCAAAGCACTCTTTCATGTGCCAAACGATAGCGAACCCCCGGGTAAAGTCCGCTGGGATCAAATCGTAGCAACGCTTGCCAAGCTTGGATTCGCCGTCGAGAAGCTACACGGGTCTGCGTGGCAGTTCACACCGAAGAAGCTGAACTTGCCACGCGGTATCCAGTTCCATGAGCCGCATCCGAGCGGTGAAGTGCCATTGACTTTGGCTAGACGCTACGGACGTCGACTAGCGCGTGCGTATGGATGGGAGGCAGCGATGTTCAAGCAGAAGTGAGACTGTCAGCTCATGCGGTGACTTGGCGTTTGTGATGGCAGTAAATGTCGGTATTTGAGGGGACTGGTACTATCTGGAAGGAGCGTCTGGCGTTTCTTCGGAGCTAGCGCAGCAGCCGCACACGTACGCTCCTTTTTGTCGACTTCGTGGAGCGTGAGTTTGGTGGCGCTATAATTGAGTGGTAGATAGGCGGTGCTGATTAAGTCGACTGCTGAGATTCGGTCATGTCAGTGTCAGACCTACGTTGTCAGACTTCTAATAAAAGACGCGGGTCACTCCATTGTGGTTTCTCATGAGCGTGTTTTGCGCGTCAACATCGAGGACTGATTCGTATTGACGCGTAAACTCAAACTCTTTACCAATCGTTTCCGAAGTTGCCGGTGGAAGTTTTCTTGTCGGCGTGATGGGGGTTGGGGGCGCAGAAGACGCGAAATTGCGTGAGGTTTGCGACAGCGGATGATGACGCGCTAATGGCTTGGCAGTGACCTTCGTAGGCAGGAACATCCCACGCTCTCGTATACCTGTTTCTCACGAAGGTACGAACTCACTCGCGGAACAAAACAGTTACGATCAGAGTACAAAGAACAAGGTCGTGTGTAGAGGGGGTATATTGTTACTGCAGTGATGTTTCCACTACAGCTTCTAGGTAAGAAGATCTAGTAATTGAGGGGGTACTGTGAGAATCGGAACCTTCATCAATCGTTTGACCCAAGCGAATCCATCACGCCGAACTTTCGTCACGTGAAATCATCCGTCGTAATAATCAGAGGTGCTCACCGTGGGGCACAGCGCCTATCGGCTAGATGCGCCGTCGATCTCCTTTTGAGCATCGACAGCAGCGGCCGGGTCTGACTCTTTGTCCTTGTTGCCGGTTTCCTGACGAATCGGTAGCTCTGAGCTCGTCTCACCAGCAGTCTTTGTAGCGTCATCAACTCCCGCAACCGGAGCGTTAGCGAAGTGTACTTTGCGGTCTGGCGTCTCCGAGATCCTTCTAAGTTCGGTGACAAACGACTCGCCCCACCATGCGCTGTGTGAAGTTAGAACGTGTCGATCGAGATGTGATCGTAAGTACTTACCTAGTGTATTTCCGGACGTATTTGGACAGCTTCTGGTAGTTTAGACTGCGTTGCTCATCGCCCATGGTGACTGCGTCATGAATAGCATCCGCCAACTCCTCGGTGTTCCATGGGTTGACGATAAGACTGCCGTTCAAGCTCTGTGCAGCACCAGTGAACTCCGACAAGATCATGACACCGTGTCGCTTCTCCTGTGTCGCGATGTACTCGTAGGACACCAGGTTCATACCGTCGCGTGTCGAAGACACGAGACAGACATCCGAGACAGCGTAGAGCGCAATAAGCTCGTCGAAAGAGACCGACTTGTGCATGAAGTGGATGGGCATGAACTCGATAGTGCCGAACTTGCCGTTGATGCGTCCTACGAGCTCATTGACGACAGCACGGAGGTTCTGGTACTCCTCGACGTCTTGTCGAGAAGGAACGGCGACTTGTACAAGCACGACCTTACCGATCCATTCGGGATGCTCTGTGAGGAACACCTCGAGAGCGTGCAGCTTCTGTGGTACACCCTTGATGTAGTCGAGGCGATCAACACCAACGATGAGCTTCACACCCTGGAACTTCTTCTCGAGGGCTGCTATCCGCTCTTGTACCTTGGGCTTCTGGAGACCCTCGTCGAACTTCTCGGGATCGATACCGATGGGGAAAGCGCCGACAGTAACGACCTTGCCCTTGAACTCGACTCCGTTTGGTGTTGTGGCAAGTCCCCTGGTCCGAGTTAGTAAATGCGAACTCTGCCCTTGGGCTGATACCTACAGAATTCGCGAGCAACTGCTCAGGAAATGACGAGCATAGTCGTATGTGTGGAAGCCAATGAGGTCGCAGTGGAGTACGCCGAGCAGGATCTCATTGCGGACGGGGAGGATTCGGTAGATCTCGGAACTGGGGAAAGGTGTGTGCAGGAAGAAGCCAATCTTGACATTCTTCTTGGTGTTACCGAGCTCTTCGCGCAACATGGCGGGCATGAGCATCAGGTGGTAGTCGTGCACCCAGACCATGTCGTTGTCTTGTACGTCCTTTGCGACGGCCTTTGCGAACAGGCGGTTGGCCTCGGTATAGGCGTCCCAAGCGGACTCGTCGAAGGTAATCTCACCGGGGTGGTAGTGGAAGAGCGGCCACATGATCTCGTCTGCAATTGTTAGTGCTGGCAGCGATATGGTTCTATATAGGCAATCTCACTTGAGAATCCGTTGTAATGCCTGTCTGCGAGCTCGTCGTCGAGCATGACAGGTACCGCGTTGTACTTCTCCTTGAGCTGGTCGTTCAAGGTCTCTGTCTCGTCCTCAGGGACTTCAAGTCCGGGCCAGCCATACCACTGGAAGGTGGTGGTCTTGGAGAGTCCGCTCAAACCGCTGACCAGTCCTCCCGAGGACATGGACATGTCGTACTTGCCCTCATCGGAGCGCTTGATGGTGATGGGCAGTCGATTCGACACGAGCAGCAGACGTCCCTCCGACGACTCGGGCTGCTTGAGGGTTGTGGGCGCGTTAGACATCTTGGCGGTGGGTATGTTGGATAGTGGGGGTTGTAAGGTGGTTGAGTCGCGAAACTCCTGACAGGAAATTTATCTGCGGCGTAGGGTGTTGGGCGAGGTCAGCATTCACCTCCGCAACGTGGCTGGGGCCGGTGAGCAGGCGGTGTGGGTAGGTTTCCTTTGGCGCGAGGGGGGAGGGATCAGTTATTTTAATTGTGGTGCTGGCGTGACGAAAGAATGATAATAGATCAAGGCCCGCTCGAAGGTGGAGGCGGCTTCTCGCAGGTTCCGAGCTCAAGCGTCCAGAGTTGGCAGACGGCAGGGCGCAGTTACAACCCGGGCAGATGCTAAAGTTAAAGATGACTGGGGCTAGGGGCGGTCGGGACTGGCGGCATGCAGCTCGGTCGCTGACAGGTGTAGGCCGCGTTGGAAAACACTGAATGAAGCTGGCGGTGTCTGTGTGAAACTTGCGAATAAATGTGACGTCGGTCGTGGAGCTGCCCAACCCAGCAGACGCGGGGCGCTCACAGACCAACTCGACGTCAAAGGGCGGCGCCCAGCATCATCTATGGGCATCTGCATTGGCAATACCATGCTATTCATGCAATCAGTAGGAAGGAATGCGATTCAACTGATACATCGCCGTGGCTCGACACGACAAATTCCCCGCAGGCCCTGATGCCACTTGACGCCATTGGATCTCTCCGCGGAGTCACGTGTACGCTACTGGCGACGTGCCTGCCCTAACCGCCGCGTCTATCGCGTACGGCCGTCGATCATCAACACCATCTACGAACGCGCCGCCCATCATGTCGGAATCCGAAGCAGACCGGCCCTCTGAGGCGAACATTTCAAACAAATTGCGCGACATTGTCATCGCGATCCACAAATCTGGAAAAAGCGATGATCTGACTGTGAAGCGCGTTCGGGCGCGCGCAGAGAAGGAACTAGCCCTAGACGAGGGCTTCTTCAGGACAGACTCGACATGGAAAGAGAAATCACAGAAAGTCATTGTAGACGCAGTGGTACGAAGCCCGACTCCCAATTCCTGACCAGGTACTAAAATAATGTAGGAGAAGTTCTGCTCCGACGAGCCCTCACCACAGCCTACTCCCAAAAAAGCCGCCCCCAAACCCAAAGCGAAGCCCGCCGAAAAGAAGACCCAGGCTGCCACCGAGAACGCCAGAGGCACCAAGCGCAAGGCTGCGGCACCTGCCAAGAAACCCAAGAAGCGCGCGAAGACCGAGTCCGAAGAATCTGAAGCTGAGCTTTCAGAACCACCCGCCGAGATATCCGACGCAGAGAGCGAGCCACCCAAGAAGTTAGTACGGCGGGGGAAGAAGACTGTGACAGAAGACTCGGACGACGAGGATTCGCCGAAGCCGACGTCCAGACCCGGCGCCGCGGTCGACGATGAGAGCGACGTCGAACCCGAGCCAGCGAAGAAGGCAGACATAAAGGGCGATGTATCTGACAGTGATCTGTCCAGTGTCATAGACGAAGAGCCCAAGAAGAAGAAGAAAGCCCCTGCAGCGAAGGGCAAGAAAGAAAAGGCCCCAGCGAAACCAAAAGCGGCGCCCAAAGCGAAGACCGAGGACGATCCCGACACCGCGGAAGTCAAGCGAATCCAAGGCTGGCTCGTGAAGTGCGGCATTCGAAAAGTCTGGTCGCGCGACCCCGAACTGTCCCAGTGCGACACCTCGAAGGACAAGATCCGCGTGCTCAAGGGTTGGCTGAAGGATGTGGGCATGGATGGCAAATACTCCGTTGAAAAGGCAGCCAAGATCAAGGAGCAGAGGGAGTTTGCGAAAGACCTCGAGGCAATCAAAGAGGGCGAAGCGGCGTGGGGAAAGGCAAGTGAAGTCACAGCTACGGGTCGGCCAAGCCGAAGGGCAGCAGCAAAACCTGTACCACAGCAGAAGGTTGTACTGGAAGATGATAGCGAGGAAGAGGCTGGCGGTGATGACAACGACGACGACGATGACGATGATGACGACGATGTCCAGGGCGAATCGGAAGACGAGGAGGATGATAAGAGCGGCGACAGCGGAGGTGACGACTCTGATTGAGCTACGTCTGCAACTTTTATCGAGGTTCTCCGCGCTTGCGTACGCTTGTCATTGTGGAGCATACGACACCATATCTAATACGTGCGCATGGTTTAGTCGGAGCGTAGTGAGTCGTTTGATACCCACCAAAGCTTTTCTGTTCTTCTTGAATACGAATTCGTTAATTTTGTCACAACTTCCGCGACCACATATTTGGAAACTCTTGTTGACTAAAGGAATGGAATAGTCTTGACACTAGTCGTAACAAAACACACGATAACTGTCGACGGAATGCGACGCCCAAAGCATATACAACAACACTGATCCACGAGACCTCAAGCCGCTCGAATATCTCTCGTGCAGTTTCCTGAGATCTAGCCTTATTCCCTCTCGTTTCCTCTTCTCTCCCAGTCCCATCCATTTTGTCAGCCCCCTCTGTCTGTTATGCTGACACTGTTCTTTCCATCACTTCCTCGGTGAACGCGTTGCTCTCCTAGATGCCGCATCCGGAGGCGCTGGTGTGGTACTTGCACTGCGTGTCATAGCACGCGTCTGCATGCGATGCTGTGGTGTTGTTGGCTGTGGCGGAAGGGGCGTAGGACGTTGTTGTGATGGTAATGCCGAGTCCGCTGAAGACGATGCAGAATACAAAGACGAGCTATCTGGAGATGTAGGCGAAGATGGTAGAGGAGGTAGGTCCGCCAACGGCGAACCTGGCGCTGATGGAGAATTGCGCAACTTCGCTTCTACGGACGTTGTAGACCGAGAGGAGGAAGAGGAGGATGACAGACTGGTCCTGCAGCTTCGCTTCGTGGGAGGGTCGGAGTGTTGTTTATCTTCTTCCTCGTCACTGCTGATACCTTGTTTCTCTTCGCTTGACTCGCTTAACAACGACTTGCGCTTACGAGACGATGGTGGGGAGGAACCACTGTTGGATTGACTTGCTTCCGCGCTTTCGTTCTCGCGTTTATCCAGAAGAGCTGGAAGAGATGGTGAGGATGGATTAGACGTACTGGATGAATGAGACTGGAATGAACACTCTGCGGCCGATACGGGTGGGGAGGAGGGTATGCATAGGTACGGAGATGGATCTGAAGATATGTCGTTGCTCTTGTCCGCGATAGTCTTAGTTTCCTCTTCAGTCTGAACGATTGTATCGTCTTCATCATCTGAGTAATCGAACCCAAATCCCCCTGTTGGTTGATTTGGTGTCTTCGTTGGCGCAGTCCGAAGCTCATCTGTCTCATTGACAGCATTCTTATCTTCAGTTTCGATGACAGCCAGGACGATGTGCGGCTTCCCGTCTTTCCAAACGAGCTTGTTACCCTGCTCATCTTCCACGTCTATACCCACAGCATTCTCATCTTCCGGAAATGCGATATGTGCTGCTTCGAAGTTACGGGACGGTTCGTCGTCCAGTAGTCCTTTCAGTGACTCTGGGTCGAACGCCAGGTGATGTATGTTCAGAATGCCACGCTCCTTCCGCGATGGTTTCATCTCCGAGTTCTTCTTCTCGTCCTTGGTGCAAGCTTGCGGCACGTCTTGATCCTCTTCAAGCTGCTGAATTGTAGCTTCGGGAACTACAAAGCTGTTCTCTTGAAGATGGAAGGCGATCGGAGGGACGTCAAGATCCCTATCGGTAATCATGCACTTAAGCATATCGCCAAAGAACTCCAATCGGGCTTCGCTACCGTTGAAGTGTTCTTCCGGTCGGGACGGCTCGTAGCTTAGCAGGCACTGGATGACGATTTGGAAACACTCTAGTAAGCTCGTTGCCTTCTTCGCCTTGTCGCGCATGTACACGAACGTCTCTACGAAAAGTTTGTTTGGAGCGCGCTGTTGGATGTAACTGCCCATGACTGGAAAGAGTTCTGAACAGTACTCGAAAGTAGCGAAGTGTCTTTCCACGTCTGGTGCACACAGAAGGGCGCGAAGCTCGGGGTCTGTGATATGCGAGAGCGCAAGCGGATTTGATGGTAAAGCTTTGAGCTGTTGGACAATCTCCAGGCCAACAGCATGCTTTGTATCGAGGTAGGTGGCTAAATCTTGCAGCAGCTCCGTCTCGTCTTCGTCGTACGAGCCTTGATCTTCTTCTTTTGCGTGCGCATGAGCCTGGACGATATCGTCCATCTCACCGCGCTCAATCCGTTTAGCAGCGCGTGCTTCGGCTCGGCAGTCATCGCAGTAATCAAAGATAGTGTTCTCAGCGGCAATCGGGGTTTCTGTGTCGTCAGTCGGGACACATTTCGCAGGTGCACAGTCGACGCCTTGGACCAAATGTATTTCTTTCACGTTAAAGCAAAGAGAGGTGTGCTCGGGCTTCGTTGAGAGCATGGTGTGGGCGCACTCGCTGTATGTGATGCATGCGAAGCCGCACATCGTCGACAGAATCGGGTAGCGGACTTGAGGTTGTGTGTGGGATGGTCTGAGAATAGACGTAGAATAATAGGCCTAGGATGGTGTAGATTCAGGCGGCTGTAGTAGCGGAAGCTAGTGTGGTGTAGTCGGACGGAAGGGGAGTGCAACCTATTCGTCTTGGCAGGATCGAAGAAACACGTTGGTGTAGTTCGAAACAATGAAGTACGTTGCTGTACCCTTTTCAGTGCACGATGGCGAACGAAATAATGGGTGGCGTGGGGAGGAAGTGAAAGAATTCGACTATATACATTGTGGGAACACTCCACAAACCGGACCAATGTGCATAAAGACACCACACAGTTCGACGCATTACCGGACAAACACACGCCTTTTGCAGTAAGATAGAGCTCTAGTGCATACAAGACTAAGTGTTTGCTGTGAGACAAGTGCGAGCCAAACCAGACAGCGCAAAATCTCACTTCTTGTTCAAAGCATTGACCTTCTTCGCATGCTCGTAAACAAGCTGTTTGGCCTCCGCGTCTTCCAGAAAGATCGTAAATCCGTCGTCGTGATTGCTTCCATAGGAGTAGCCGGAGTAGCCAAATTGCCAGTACATATCCGGCATCTTCTCCTTCAGACTGGTGGCCTGCCATAGTCCGATGGCTTCAAGTCTTGTAACATTCGAGGTCTTGCTGAGGTATTCTTGCCTCTTGTCGTCGGTCAGCCATCCATACTCTTCGTGTACGACTGGCTTTCCAACGGCGCGAGAGGCTTCGGCGTGATCGATGATCCATTGGTTTGCCCATTCGACAGTCTTTGACCACCCTATATGCAGCAATCTAGTCAGTGTGGGCTTAAGAAGTAGCGATTATGGGGCTTGTCGGATGAGATATACGTACAATCGGGATACGTGTGGAAGGTACCGAAGTCGATGTTCTTGAGTGCCAACTCCTTATCATAATCTCCACCATCGTAACCGTTGTAGAAGCCATCGTCACTAGCCCTGTTGAAACCTCCTTCACCACCCCATGTAACAAGATGGTTCTTGTCGAGTGACTTGACATATGTGCTCATCTCATCGATCCATTCGGTGATCATGTGAGGGGTGCAGTTCTCGCTGCGCGGCAAGTTTCGCACACCATCAGCACCGCATCGTGGCTCGTTCGCCAACTCCCATGCCATGATGGCCGAAGACTTGGCGTAGCGCTTGACGATCTCCTTGACGTACTTCTTGTACGCTTTCTTGATGGCTGGGACATGATAGAACTAATGAAGGTTATGTTAGTCTATGATCATGTAGGCAAAGACTGTGTGACTTACATCGTCATGGTATTTGTAGCCGAGGTTGGTCGTGTAGACATCCATGCCACCATAGTCGGCCCAATTGTTCGTCAAAGCAACGATGAGCTTCATGCCAGTTTTCTCCGCAGCCTTCACGACTTTGTCGAACGGTACTAGGTTGATCTCCTGTGTTCCGTTGCTCCACCATTGCATGATGTTTGGACTGGGACCGGCACCTTCGCCACCGTACTGTGGTAGTCCGTTCGCGA
>Ga0265798_10006886_pt1 | contig 14848 bp, 17 predicted proteins | sample P3T30metagenome_FD_192430 | JGI IMG/M metagenome (GOLD analysis project Ga0265798, IMG submission 192430) | Plant litter microbial communities from East Loma Ridge, Irvine, California - P3 T30 | ecosystem: Environmental > Terrestrial > Plant litter > Unclassified | place: USA: California... | reverse complement strand
GACCTGAACCCCGTTGAACTCGCCACGGAATTGACAATCGCTTGGTTAGCCAATCCCAACACGCGTACCAACGCTGACGACGTTCCGGCCTTCCTGAACAAAATGTACGAAACTGTTTCGGTGCTGGTCGGCGGACACGCGACGGCTGCTGAGCCCGAAGCATCTGCTCAAGAGTACACCCCGGCAGTAACTGCTCGTAAGTCGCTTGCCAGCCCCGATCACATCATCAGCATGATCGACGGTAAGCCGTACAAAACGTTGCGTCGTCACCTCGCGACTAACGGCATGACGCCAGTAGAGTATCGCGAGCGTTATGGCCTGAAGGCTGATTACCCCATGGTCGCTCCTTCCTATTCGGAAGCACGTCGCACAATGGCCAAGAGCATTGGGCTGGGTCGCAAGCCTGGCCAGACGAATGTAGCCAAGGCAGACGCCAAGCCCGCTTCGGCTCCGCGCAAGCGCAAGACCGAAGAAGCAGCAGCGGAATAATCTACGGGCTGGCTTCCTAGGAAACTGGGAGCCAGCCGTTTATCGTGCGTGTAGATCGGCTGCATGCTTCTAAGCGACATTCTCTTCCGCGCTAATTGCCTCTTGTTCTGATGCTGGCAAATGGCGGTATAGCGTTGCGATCGAGACGCCGATGGTTGGGGCTATTTCGCGGGCAGTCATTCCAGACGACAAAAGTTTCCGCGCGGCCTCAAGGCGTTTGGGTGTCATTACCGTCTTCCGGCCACCTACCCTGCCCTCACGCCGGGCGACGATCAACGCAGCCGTCGTGCGCTCACGTACCAAGTCACGCTCCATCTCGGCCATCGCCGCCATGATATGGAAAACGAGTTTCCCAGCTGTGCCTGCGGTATCGATCCCATCTGTAATCGATTTTAGCCCGATCCCCCTCGCCGCCAGATCGGACGAGAGGTCGATCAGTCCTTTCATGGTACGGCCGAGCCGGTCGAGCTTCCATACTACGAGAATGTCGCCGGTTCGCGCATGGGAAAGCGCGTCGGCTAAGCCGGCTCGGTCGGCTTTGGCTCCGCTGGCCTTATCCGAGAAGGTTCGTTCGCAACCCGCACTGCGCAACGCTTCAAGCTGCGGGGTCAGATCCTGTTCCGGGGTCGACACTCGGGCATAGCCGATCAGCATGAAGCATTCTCACAACTCATGTCTGATGCCTATCATGTCGAGGTCCAATCGCGAAAGTGTTTTGAGACGGTAGCATCGACTGCTACAGGTTCGCACATGATGGCCCATCAAAAACGATCGTGGCTGTTGAAAAAGGCTGATGGCCTAGTGGCAGCCGTCATCTCGACTGATCGCCCGAGCAGGCCGGAGCGATACCGATGATCGGGCTTGATGGTGGAGCCGCTCGTCTGTCTCTCATCTCTGGCCAACATGGTGGGGTGACCGGGCCGGTCACCTCTCTGACCGACGTCTTCATGTCCATGGTCGATCTCGACACCGGCGCAAGCATTACCCTTCCGGCCCCACAAAGCCGGGCGTTCTCTTCTATGTCGTCGCTGGCAGCCTTGATCTTGATGGGCAGTCGGTTGGAGCTGGTCGGCTTGTCACCTTCTCTGAAGGGGATGCCATTGCGGTCAAAGCGCTCGAACAGGCGACCGTCCTGTTCGGACATGCCGCCACCTCGGACGAGCCCATTGTCGCCGGCGGTCCTTTCATCATGAACAGCCAGGCCGAGATCGAGTAGGCCTTAGCGACTTTCGTCGCGGCCGGTTTGATGGAATACCAATTTCGCTCGAACTCGGCTAATCTTGGGCATCGTGATTACCCGCTGCATCGCGCATCCGGGCGTAGGAGGTCGGTACTGCTCGACCTGGAGCACCGTTCCCGTGCAAGCGAGCACCTCATGCGCGCGGACGTTTAGTCGCTTACCGGGACAGATGATCGTTAGTCGCCAGGAGGTCGCCGAAGCCCAGTCTGCCGAGGAAGAGCGCCTGCGCTTCCTCAACGACGCTAGCGATCCGATCCGCACCCTTGGCCTGACCGTCAATGAAGAGATGGGTTGGTCGTTCGCTTGAGGGCAGCTGCAGCGCGCGTGCCAGATGCTCGCCCACGGATCGGACCGTGAAGCCGAGAGCTTCCTCTTGGTCGATCTTCTCGATCAGCGTGGGCAGCCGGTTTTCCAGCGCGGTGTAGGCAGCGTTCCGCTCCGTATCGTCGCCGCTATGCGCATCAGCGAAGTGATCGGTGCCGACCGGAAAGGCGCCCGGGACGACGAACAGGCTCTCAATCCCGAATGGCCGGATTTCGAGCGCCATGGCGCGTGCGAGCGCGTCGCCTGCAGCCTTGCTTGCCTCGTACACTCCGATAAACGGTTCTGGGATGTAGGTTGTCGTGCTGCCGACATAGACGATCGTACCATGTCTCTGCGATCGCAGCACCGGCAGCACGGCACGGTTCACGCGGAGCCAGGACACGGCGTTGGTGTCGAGGATCGTGAGGAACTGGTCGGGCGTGAAGCTCTCCGCCATGCCGTTCATGAGCATGCCGGCGTTGTTGACGATCACGTCGAGCCTGCCGTGTTCCCGGGTGATCCCCTCGACAGCCACGACGCAACTCTTCTCGGAGAGCACGTCCATCTCGACGGGGTAAACGCGGCCCGCACCTTCTGCTCGCAGCGACCGGGCGCCGGTCTCGTTGCGGCCATCGACCCCCCGCATGCCGGCGTAGACGATATAGCCTGCATCCCGGAGCGCCTCGGCAATCGATCGGCCGATGCCCGACGCCGATCCGGTAACAAGCGCCACCTCGCGCTCCTCCTGACGAATGGTCATGCCATGCCTCCATTGGCGCGCACGCTCTGACCGCTGATCCACTGCGCCTTGCCCGAGACCAGCAGCTCAATGGCGTCGGCGATGTCGTCCGGCTGACCCAGGCGACCCGCCGGCGCGCCCGCCGCACGCGCGGCGATCTCATCCTTGCTCTTGCCCTTGAGGAAGAACTCGGTCTCGACCGGGCCCGGCGCGACGCAATTGGCGGTGATGCCGCGGCTCCCGACTTCCTTGGCGAGGATCGCGATCATGGCTTCGATCGCGCCCTTGGCGGCATTGTAGATGCCGTAGCCGGGAGGCTTGAGCGCCAGCGTCGTGGTCGAGATCGCGACGATCCGGCCACCATCGCGGAGCCGGCGCGCAGCCTGGGCGAGGCAGAGGAAGGTCCCGCGCAGGTTGACCGCCATCTCCTGGTCGAAATGAGCCTCGTCCGCTTCGGCGAAGGTGGTCGGTTTGAAAATGCCCGCGGCGGTCACCAGGACATCGACGCCGCCAAAGGCTTCTTCCGCCTTGTCGAAGAGCGCCGCAACGTCGGCCGCGTCCGCCACATCGGCTTTCATCACCAGGACCTTGCCGGGCAGGCTCTCGCTGTCGGCGACGAGGGCCTGAGCCTCGTCTTCAGACGAGGAGTAGCTCGCCACGATGTCATGACCGCTCGCGGCGAGCCTTAGCACGGTCTCGCGGCCGATGCCGCCTGACCCGCCCGTGACGATCGCGACCTTGCCGGTGCCGCTCATTGCTCGTCTCCCGCAGGCGTGACGGGCCAGGCGCCGATCTGGTTCAGGAACCCGAACCAGTCCTCCATGTGCCACGTGTAGGCGATCTGCGGGCCCTCGAACGCATGAAACTCGTGTAGGCGGATCGCATAGGGCTTGCCGGTCGCGGCGATGCCGAAGAAGTCCTGCGAATGCGTGCCGCGCATCTCGGCGCGGACCGCGGCCTTGTCATCGCCGAAGACCACATCCTTGATCTCGATCGTCAGGTCGGGAAGCGCCTGGCGCACGGCTGCGATGAACTGCTTCATCGGTTCGCGGCCGGGCTTTTGTCCCTGATTGCGGGGATCTTCGTCCCAGTCGGCGGTTAGCGCCTCGTCCAGCTGCGTCGCGTCCCCGGTCGAGAGAGCTCCGTAGAACTGGTGGAGCGCTGCAAGCCGGGCGGCCTGAAGCGCATCCTTTGTTTCTGTCATAGCGTGCATGGAAGAATACCTCCGTGTTTAAATCGTGAAATGGATTGGACATGGCAGGCGGGCTCGCATCATGGCCCCGCCACGGTCCGGTCGATCGGGTCAGTCCTGCGGCGTGAAGATGATCTTGCCCTTGGCGCTACCACCCGCCTGGCGGGCAAAGGCGTCCGCACCTTCTTCAAGGCCGATCATTCGATCGACGCGGACCTTGATGCCGTGGTCGGCGCGCTCCGCGACGTGCCCGAGCTTGGCCGCATCGGACGCGTGGAACACGAACTTCGCCTGCACACCCGCCTGGCGCGCGCGCTCCTCGTCGGGTGGCATCGGCGTGGCGATCAGTGTGCCGCCCTGCTTGAGGACCTTGAGTGAGCGCTCCTCGACATCGCCGCCGACCGTGTCGATGACGAGATCCATGTCGGACAGGCGATCCTCGAAACGCTGAGTGCGATAGTCGATCACCTGCATGGCGCCGAGAGCGCGGACGTAGGCGGCATCCTCCCCGGACGCGGTGGCGAAGACCTCCGCCCCCGCCTGTACGGCGAGCTGGGCGACGAAGGCACCGACTGGCCCGGCAGCGCCGTGCACGAGCACCCGCTGACCGCGAGTAATGGCATATTCCTCGAACAGGATCTGCCAGGCCGTGCCGCCCACCGTCACGAGCCCTGCGCTCTCGGCGAGCGGCATTGAGGTCGGCGCGCGGACCAGCTGTTCGGCGGAAACGATGGCGTACTGGGCGAAGGCTCCACCTCTGGACGGATCGAGCCGGGCGATGATCTCGTCGCCCCGCTTCCAGCTCGACACGCCGTCGCCGATCGCCTCGATCGTGCCGGCGATGTCAGTGCCGGGTACGTGGGGAAAGGTGACCGGGAAGAAGTCGGTCATGTACCCGGCATGGATCTTGGTATCGAGCGGGTTGAGTGCGGCTCCGGCAATCTTCACGAGCACCTCGCCCATTCCGGCCACCGGTAACGGCCGTTCGGCAACGATGGGGGTCTGGCCGTAGCCAGGATATTCCAGGGTCTTCATTGCGGTTTGCTCCTTGAGTTCAAGGTGGATGTGGCAAGCCGCCCGTCATTGTTTAACTCAATAATCCTGATATACCGCTATCGGTCACGCTTATGGCGACAGCGTGCAATGGGCATGGGCAGACATGAACCTCAGCAGCATCGATCTTAATCTGCTCGTTGGGTTCGAGGCGTTGATGGCTGAGCGCAACGTGACGCGCGCCGCAGCGCGCGTCGGACGTACGCAGCCGGCGATGAGCGGTACGCTGGCCCGCCTGCGCGAGCTGATGGAGGACGAGCTCTTCATCCGCACGGCCGACGGCTTGCAGCCGACCCCTCGCGCCCTCGACCTGCATGAGCCCGTCGGCAGGGCGCTGGCCCAGATCGAGGCGGCCTTCACCTTTCGCGACCGATTCGACGCGGAGAGCGCGGAGATGGCATTCACCATTGGGATGTCCGATCCACCGACGATCTCGTTGCTTCCTTACTTGTTTGAGGAGCTGACGCGGGCGGCGCCGGGCGTCACCATGCACGTGCGCGGCTTCGACGACCGCGACGAGGCGATCGCCCTTCTCGACCGCGGCGTGGTCGATGTCGCGATCGGCGTCCCCCCGACCGAGAAGGCGGGGCGTATCCTGTCGCGACCTTTGTTCGAGGAGGGGTTCGTCACGATGATGCGGGCCGGGCACCCCGCTGCTGCCAGGGCTCTCACACGGTCGGCTTTCCTGGCCTGGCCGCACGTACTGTTCTCGCCAGAGGATGACCGCTTCGGCATTGTCGACGAGCGCCTCAAGGAGCTCGGTCTGCAGCGCAGGCTCGTACTCACCGTGCCCAATGCCTTCGCCGCAGCACTCGTGGTAGAGCGAACCGATGCGCTCTGCACCATGCTGACCGGTCTCGCGCACCAGTTCGAGGCGGCGGGCAAGGTCATCCTCGCCAGAACGCCGCTTGATCTCCCATCCGCGCCGTTCACCATGAACTGGCATCGACGTAACGACGCCAATGTCGCTCAGCGCTGGTTTCGTGGGCTGATCGGCACTGCCGCGCTCCGGCGGGCGCCCTCGTCGACGCGGGAGCAGAAATAAGCCTCCGAAACGCCAAGTTCGGTCCACTGGTCTCCGACCCGCTCCAAGGCGGCGTGTAGCGTCAGTTCTGAGCAGTCGGCCGGACGACGATGCTGCCGATCTCGACGTCCTCAGGCTGACCGATCGCATAGGCGACGGCGCTGGCGATTGCTTCGGCAGGGATGGCGATCTTGGCCATGTTCTCCTCGATCGCACTCCGCACTGCCTCATCTGCGATCGAACCGCTGAAGTCAGTCGCAACGAACCCCGGAGACACCTCGGTCACCCTGATGCTGGTGCTCTCCTGCCGAAGAGCCTCGCTTAGGGTACGGACGGCGTTCTTCGTCGCGGCATAGACGCCCATGGTCGGTGAGATCCTCAGGCCCGCGGTCGAGACGATGTTCACCACGTGCCCGCTGCCCTGGCGCTGGAAGACGGGCAGAGCCGCCCCTATGCCGTAGAGAGTGCCGCGTAGGTTGACGTCGATCATCGCCTCCCAATCGTCGACGCAGAGGCTGTCGAAGCGCGAGAGGGGACCGATCCCTGCATTGTTGACGATCACGTCGAGCCTGCCGAACCGCTCAACTGCCTCCGACACGAACCGCTCGACATCCTCGCGCTCGCTGACATCCACCTGTGCAACAGCAACCGCCCCACCGGTCGCCGCGATCTGTTCGGCAACCTGCGTCAGTCGATCTTCCCGGCGCGCACCCAGCATTACCAACGCACCTTGCTGCGCCAGACGGATCGCCGTTGCCCGGCCGATGCCACTGCTCGCTCCGGTGATCGCCACCACCTTATCCTTGATAGCCATGAAAGTTCCTTTCTGCTGATTGGCAGATAGGCCCAGCCCAAAGATGGTCTATGTTCGTGCCGCCATGGTTTTGTCGAGTTCGTCTACAATCGCGTTCGACCCGCTCTCCAGCGTTCTGGCCGTACTTGAAGCGAGGGCGGCGGGTCTCAGCTTTTTGGAGGCCGGAGGCGATTGGGCCCTGCACTTCCCTGCTGCCAGGAGATTGAAGTTCGTCGCGGTGCTGGAAGGCGCATGCCTTTTCCAGGCGAATGGCGCGACATCACACCAGCTTGGCGCGGGCGACATCGTCCTGATCGGAGATGCACCCTATAAGGTGGCGAGCAGTGATGCCGTCAGGCCACAGGATGGCGCCAGGCTCTATCGTGAGCAAGGTAGCTCCCTGCGCCTTGGCGATCCCGATACCGTGTTAATCGGCGGAAGTGTGGATCTCGGCGCGAACGCCGCCTTCTTCCTCCTGCGGCTGCTGCCCGACCTGATGATCGTAAGGAGACAGCACGAAGGTGCCTCGACGATCGCGACGATCCTGCGCCTGCTCGACCGTGAGGCGAAGGCGGACCGGATCGGCAAGGAGGCGATCATGCATCGCCTAGCCGAGTTTCTGGTGGTCGAAGGACTGCGTCAGTACGCAGAGATCGGCTCGCACCATCGGCCCGGATGGCTCGCCGCACTTGCGGACGCTCGCATTCTCAGGACGCTGCAGGGCTTTCACGGCGATGTGGCCGGCTCATGGACGGTGGAGCGGCTCGCGGGCGTCGCCGGCATGTCGCGAGCCTCGTTCGCGGCCACCTTCTCGCAGCTTATGGGCATGCCGCCCCTTGCCTACGTCCGGCTCTGGCGTTTGACGCTCGCGCGTCAGAAGCTCTCGCGGGGCGCCGCTGTGGCGCATGTGGCGCACCAGGTCGGTTATGGGTCTCAGAGCGCGTTTGGCCATGCCTACAGGCGGCTGTTCGGGACTAGCCCCGGCGACCAGCGCGTTTCCGAACCCGAGGGCTGAAGAGACCACCGGCGCATGGCTCCGGCTCAACGCCACCATTTTCATTGAACGCGACACGCAGCCGGCAGCAAGAAGCATTTTGCGTCTCACGAGTGAGACGGATTGTCCAATCAAGCCGTCTATTTGAATCATCTCGGATCGCTACTTTGGGACACAGCCAAACGGCTCAACCAAGGAGTGACCCCGATGACCATTCTCGTGACCGGCGCGACCGGCAATGTCGGCCGCAACGTCGTTGCCCAGCTCGTGACCCGCGGCGCCGACGTCCGCGCCCTCGTGCGCGATCCCGCCAAGGCCAGCTTCCCGGCCGGCGTCGAGGTGGTGCAGGGCGACCTGCTCGACGTGGACTCGCTTCGCGCCGCCATGTCCGGCGTGTCGACGTTGTTCCTCCTGAACGGCGTCGTCGCCGACGAGTTCACCCAGGCGGTGATCGCGCTCAACGTGGCGCGCGAAGCCGGGATCGAGCGGATCGTGTACCTGTCTGTGATCCACAGCGACGTGTACGTGAACGTGCCCCATTTCGCCGGCAAGTTCGGCGTCGAGCGGATGATCGACGCGATGGGCATTCCCGCCACGATCCTGCGGCCGGCCTACTACATGGACAACGAGGTCACGGTGAAGGACGTGATCACCGGGTACGGCATCTATCCCATGCCGATCGGCGACAAGGGCCTCGCAATGGTCGACGCCCGCGACGTCGGCGAGGTCGCCGCGATCGAGCTCATCCGCCGCGAGCAGTCGCGCGAGCCGCTGCCGACTGTCCGCATCAACCTGGTCGGGCCCGACACGCTGACCGGCGCCGATGCCGCCGCCATCTGGTCCGACGTGCTCGGCCGCACGATCGCCTTTCCCGGCAACGACACCGCCGGCTTCGAGCAGAACCTCCGGGCGTTCATGCCGAGCTGGATGGCCTACGACATGCGGCAGATGGCGGAGCGTTTCCAAAGCGACGGCATGATCCCCGAAGCCGGCGACGTCGACCGGTTGACCGCGCTGCTCGGCCGTCCCCTGCACTCCTATCGCGAATACGTCGCCCAGATCGCCGGCTGACCGGCGCAACATTTCGCACAAGGACATCCGACATGATCTACTCGACCGCTACCGTCCTGGTGAACCCGGAAGGTGAAACCCGACTGACCCGCGATCAGGTGTGGAAGGGGCTGGAGCGCAAGGCGCGCGACGCGCGTCTGTTCCTGCCGCCCGGCCTGTGCACCCGCTGCGATGTCACCGAGGAGAGCGCCACCCACTTCGTGCGCGAGGCCACCATCGCGGGTCAGGACCTGCGCGAGATCATCGTTCTCGAGAATGGCGCCAAGGTCACCTTCTTCCAGGCGACCGGCCCGCGCGAGGGCGCGATCGTCAACGAGCTGTTCAAGGACGAGAAAGGCGAGCTGCAGCTGAAGTTCTACTGCTACCTCGGTCTGCGCGGCCAAGAGCCAGGCGGGCCGGAAGAGCAGGCCGAGCAGACTCAGTTCGACAGTGACAAGGGCTACAAGGCCGCGCTGCTCTCGACGCTGAAGCGCACCCGCGAGTTGCTGGCGGACGGCTCGCTGTAGCTGCGAGCCAGGCTCCCGGCATGAGCGCCTCTTGCAAACGGAACGTTGTTCCGTATATAGAGCGCGATCGTATGGCTGTGACGCCGACGATAAGGAGACATCAATGCCTGCACATCCCAACCCGACCGTCCGGTCGAGCGCCATGGACCTCGCACCCGCGCTGTCCATGGGCCCTCTCTCACTCCCCCTCGAGGGGCGCGGCGAGGACATGACCTACCGCGTCACCGCACCGGTCGACGGCGACAAGCTGCCGGTCATCCTGTTCTCACACGGGAACGGCCAGTCGCTTTATACCTACGGTCCGCTCGTCAATTACTGGGCGTCGAACGGCTTCGTGGTCATCAACCCGACGCACCTCGACTCCCGCATGGTCGCGCTCGGCCCGGACGATACGCGTCGTCCGCAGCTCTGGCGGCACCGCGAGCAGGACATTCTCGCGCTGCTCGACAATCTCGATGTGATCGAGGCGGCCGTGCCGTTCATCAAGGGCCGGATCGACCGTGAGCGCATTGCGGTGGCCGGTCACTCCTGGGGGGCGCAGACCGCGAGCATGTTCCTGGGCGCGACCCATCCCGATCCCGACGACGGCTCGACCGTGTCGCTGCGCGACAAGCGCGTGAAGGCCGGCGTGCTGTTCACGGTTCCCGGCACGGGCGGCGACAATCTGAGCGAGTTCGCCGCACGCAACTTCCCGTTCATGCATCCGGATTTCTCGGGACTCGCCACGCCGACCCTGGTGGTCGCAGGCGACAACGACAACGGCGCGATGACCGTACGCGGGCCGGACTGGTGGCGAGAGGCCTACGACCTCAGCCCCGGCGCCAAGGCGTTGTTCGAGGTCAGAGGCGGCGAGCATTCGCTCGGCGGCATTCCGAACTACGAGGCGCGGGAGACCACCGACGAGGATCCGGCGCGCGTCGTAGCGGTCCAGAGCCTGTCGACTGCGTTCCTGCTCAGCGCCTTGTCGGGCTCGCAAAAGGCATGGCGCGCGGCGGTCGCAGAGGTCACCAATGTGTCCGTGTCGCAGGGCACGATCGAGGAGAAGTGATCCTCTTCCTGCCCGGCGCAGCATGATAGGCACTGCGGGTGGACGGCGAACCCCTCAGTCCACCCGCAACCCGTCGATGAGGACTTCCAGCATTCGCTGCCCAAGCCCGGTGTCCTCCGGAGCCACGAGCCGTGCGACCGCCTTGACGAGGTCGTCTGCCGTCACCCCTTCCCTCAGCACTCCGGCCTCTCGCGCGTCCGCCAGGAGCTCGTCGAGCGCGGGATAGAGCCGCTCCTCGAAGTGGCGAGGTAACCCCGCGTAGGCCGGATCGCCCGAGTGCAGCGCGGTCGAAAAGCCGCGCTTGGTCGTGATGAAGGCCGCGAACCGTCGCAGCCAGCCGGCGAGCGCCTCGAACGGCGGCCGGCTTCCCCTGAGCTCGTCGGACGCGGATGCACATGCGTCGATCTCTTGGCGGAACACCGCTGCGATGAGGTCGGCGCGGGTCGGGAACCGTCGATAAAGCGTACCCACCCCCACGCCCGCTACCTGCGCGATCGTCCGGTTGGGCACGTCTATCCCAACGGCTGCGAAGAGATCGCGTGCCGCCACGATAATGGCGTCTTGGCTGCGCTGCGCATCCGCACGCAGCCGGGTCGAAGGCGTCATGGCTTGAGGCCGCTCCTATCTGCTTACCGCAGCCGCGAACTCGGCTGGCGTGGGCGAGACCTCGAATGTGGGTATCGCCTCATCGATCTTAAGCCATGCCTGCTTGCGGCGGGTCCAGATGTGCAGGGCGGGCTTGACCTCGTCGCTCTTGTCGAGTGTGCCTACCCGCAACACGATCATATTCGGCAGGGCCGGGTTCCTGTTGGCGATGCGGGTAAGGCAGGCCGCGCACCCGATGTGGTCGGAAGGCATCGCCTCCTGGCCGTCCGGGAGCCGGAATTCGTGCAGGTTTCCACGCATCGAGAGCGCGTCGTCGCTCGAAATCGCGTGGAGGGTGAACGCGCTGCCGCTCCATGTCTGGCAGTCCAGACAATGGCACGCATAGGTCAACGGCAGATCGGCGGTGGCAAGTTCGTACCGCACGGCCCCGCAGCGGCAGCCACCTTCCATGGACATGTCCAACCCTCCCGATGTCTCACCTGCGAGACGCTGTGTGCCAAACGAGCTACTTATTGCTCCCGGTTCGGACGGCTATCTCCAACTCAGAGAGACGGAACAGCATTCCGGATCCACCCATGAAGGAGAAGCGCCATGAAGAACAGCGGCAACACCATCATCATCACCGGCGGCGGCTCGGGCATCGGTCGGCTGTTGGCGCAGCAGCTGCATGATACAGGCAACACCGTCATCATCGCGGGCCGCGACGCCGCGAAGCTGGCCAACACGACGAAGGGCTACGCGAATATGCACGCGCTGCCGCTCGACCAGACCGATTCAGCCAGCATCGATGCCTTCGCCGCACGCATCACGAGCGAATTTCCTCAGGTGAATGTGCTCATCAACAACGCCGGCATCATGCGCATGGAAGGCACACTCGCCTCCAAGCGCGATCTTGCCGACGCCGAGGAGTCGGTCACCAACAACCTGTTGGGCCCGATTCGTCTCACCGATGCGCTGATCGATCACTTGGTCGCGCAGCCTGACGCGGTGCTGGTCAACGTGACCTCGGGGCTGGCGTTCGTGCCGCTCGTGATCGCGCCGACCTACTCAGCGATCAAGGCGGGCATCCACAACTATACGGTCTCGCTCCGGGCGGTGCTCAAAGGCAAGGTTGAGGTGATCGAGATCGCGCCCCCCGCGCTCCGCACCACGCTAACGCCCGGCCAGGAGAACAATGAGCGCTTCGTGCCGCCCGAGATTTTCGTCGAGCAGGTCATGGAGCAAATCCAGCGCGACGTGACGCCGGCCGAGGTGCTGGTCGAGGAGGTCGACTTCATGCGCCGAGCAGAGAAGGAGGATCGCTTCGAGGAGACCGTCGCCGCGATCAACCCATTCCTCGCCAAGTGAAAGCCGTCATCCAGTAGTTCGTGTGACCGGGCGGCCCTGCGCCGCCCGGCCTGTTCGCATTCGCACGCCCCGAAGACGTTGGACATTGACTGTTCCGGGGATGGGGCAGAGGATTGCTCGGACCCTTTGACCGTCCTTCCGGTGAAACATGGATCTCGTAGCGCTCGCCGACTTCAACCTTGTCGCCCGCCACGGCGGGTTCGGCAAGGCCGCCCGCGCCGCCAATCGCCCCAAGGCGACGCTGTCCCGCCGTGTGGCAGAGTTCGAGGCGGGGCTCGGTCTGCGCCTGTTCGAGCGCGGCGGCCGTGATCTGAAGCTCACCGAAGAAGGTCGTGCGCTGCACGAGCGTAGCGCAAAGCTCCTGACCGACCTCGACGAGACGGTCGCGGCGATCGCCTCGGGCGGCGAGACGCCGCGGGGGCACATGAAGATCAGTGCGCCGCTGCTGTTCTGCCAAATCGCGATGGGCGAGGTCGCGGCCCGGTTCCGCGCCGCCTATCCGCAGGTCCAGCTTGAGATCACCACCGAGGACCGGGCGGTGAACATGGTCGAGGAAGGCATCGACCTCGTCATCCGGATCAATCCCGCGGCCGACGACAACCTCGTTGGCCGCGTGTTCCTTCGCGACTACCAGGTCGTCGTCGCCCGCCCCGGATTGGCGCGCGCCTCGTCACGCAAGATCGTACCGGCAATCGTGCGCGGCGCCGACTGGAAGCAGAACAGCTGGCGTCTGCGACATGGTGGCGATGGGATCGAAAGATTGGAGATCGAACCGGTCCTCTCGCTGTCGTCGCTGATCATGGTGCGGGACGCCCTGAGCGACACCGACGCAGCAGCCGCCCTGCCCTACTCGCTTGTCCATCGCGAGGTGGAGCGAGGCAATCTGATCCTCTGGGGGGAGCTCGACGCGCCCGGCACCGAACTGTGGGCGCTATATCCCTCACGCCGCCTCCTCAGCTCACGCGTCTCGGCGTTCCTCGATCACCTCAAGGTGACCTTCCCGACCGGATCGCCCGACGAACTGGCGGCCTTCGTGCGCTGACCATCTCGGTCTCGCTGGCGAGACGGCGCGTCCAAAATGATGCTTTGCTCGCCGAGGCAGCGGAACGCTACCTCCGGTGGCAGAGACCAACCGAAGGATCGCATCATGAGCATCATCCATCACGACGAGGCATTCCGGGACCGCGCCGCCATGCTGGCGATGCGAGCGATGATCGCGCTGTCCGGCAGCTTCTCAATCGAACCCAGCGCTCGCAAGGATTACGATCTGTTGATCGCTCGCACCAAGATCGCCGAGGGCATCGAAACCTCGCAAGCCATTGTCGCCGGCGTCAGTGGTTGGTGGGTCACGCCTGCCGGCGCGCGCGCCGAAGACGGCGCCGTTCTTTACGTCCATGGCGGCGGGTATGTTCTTGGCAGCGCCGAGGCCTATCGCGGGCTGGCCAGTCAGATCGCCTCGCGGGCCGGTCGCCCGGTCTTCGTCATCGACTACGCGCTCGCGCCTGAGAAGCCGTTCCCGGCCGCCTATGACGACGTGAGCAAGGCCTATGCCGAGCTTGCGAGCGCGACCAGCGGGAGGGTCGCGCTTATGGGCGACTCCGCGGGGGGCGGGGCGGTGCTGTCGGTTGCGATGAACCGCGCCGATGCGGTCCCTGCGCCCCTAGCCATCGTTGCTTACTCGCCGTGGGTCGATCCCGCGCTTGAAGGCGAGAGCATGGTGACGCGGGGCGATGTGGACCCGATCCTCAACCGCCAGTCGCTCGCCGACGGAGCGCGGCAGTACCTCGTTGGCGCGGGTGTCAGTGACCCACGCGTCAATGCGCTGAAGGCCGACTTCGCGAAGCTCCCGCCCGTGCGGATCGATGTTGGTGACGACGAGATCCTGCTCGACGACTCGCTTCGGTTCGAGGCGCTGGCAGGCGAGGCAGGGCGGCAGGTGGAAGCTCATGTCTGGAAGGGCATGGTCCACGTCTTCCCGACCAACGTCGCCATGCTGAAGGCATCGGCTCAGGCCCTTGATGGAACTGCGGAGTTCCTCAAGCGCCACTTCTGACCGAGCTAAGCAGGCCCGATCGTCTGTGAAGTCCACTCTCAGATTGGCGCGGACAGGGCGCGATATAAAGTGGCGTAGTGGTAGTTGAGCAGCTTGGAAGCCTCACGGACTGACTTTCCTGCGCTGACCAACTCCCTTCCCAGGGCAACCTGATCCGGGGTTAGCTTGGGCGGGCGGCCGAAGCGTACGCCCCTTGCCTTCGCAGCTATTCGACCGCTGCTTGTGCGCTGATGAATGAGCTCACGCTCGAACTCCGCAATACCAGCGAACACGGTCAGTACCATCCGACCAGCAGGTGACGTTGTGTCCGCCCATGGCTCGGCAAGCGAACGAAGCCCAGCTCCCGCCTCCTTCAGCTTCTCCGCGATATCGAGCAGGTCACGGGTTGAC
>Ga0265798_10006885_pt1 | contig 14848 bp, 16 predicted proteins | sample P3T30metagenome_FD_192430 | JGI IMG/M metagenome (GOLD analysis project Ga0265798, IMG submission 192430) | Plant litter microbial communities from East Loma Ridge, Irvine, California - P3 T30 | ecosystem: Environmental > Terrestrial > Plant litter > Unclassified | place: USA: California... | reverse complement strand
GACGGCGTCCGCGAGCGTGTTGAGTCCGCGCTCGAGGCCGCGACGGGCCTCCTCGTCGAAAGCGATGATCTTAGCCATGGTGTTTCTCGTCCCTCCCGGACGTCGTGACAGCATTGGCACTCGCAAGTCTGGAGTGCCAGTCGATTCTGGCACTCCACCCTGGGGAGTGCAACCTGTCGTGACGCCGCCGACTCGGGGCGTTACGGAGCGACGACGGTCGCGCTGCCGGCGGTCGGCACGAGCTCGATCCAGGTGCTGCCGGCGGCCAGGCGCACATCGACCCCGAAGGCGTCGACGAGGCGGATGCGGTCGGTCGCCGAGCGCTTGATCCAGGTCGCCGGGACGGTGCCGGCCCCGGTCGAGACGAGCGCCTCGCCCTCGCCGATGAGCTCGGTCTTCGGCACCTCGCCCATCGTCACGGGAACGCGAAGGGTGACCACGTTCACGGCGGAGAGCTGCGCACCGGAGGAGTCCAGGTCGACGTCGCCGTTCTGCGTTCGCAGGAAGCGCAGACCCGCGTCGTCCCAGGTCCAGGAGGGCTGGCGGGCGTTCGAGAACACCAGATCGAGGCGGGCCGTCGGCGAGCCCTCCTTCGCCGCGGTCGAGGAGGCCGCATCCGCCGCGTAGGCGAACTGCACCGCAGGGGCGGCGAGGTCGCCGTGCTGGGCGACCAGGTCCGCTGCGCGCAGGATCACGTTGTGCGGAGCGGGCTTCTCCGCAGTGCGCGAGAAGAGGTCGTCGGTGCCGGCCGAGCCGTGCACGACGTTCAGCACGGGGGCGTCCTGCATCATCCGCACGAACTGGGGTTGACCTCCCGAGTAGGCGACGATGCCGCCGAACGGGGAGACGATGTCGGGGTCCATCGGTCGGATGGAGCGCACCGGCCCGATCTCGTCGGGCACGTCGGAGTGCCAGACGGCGACGTAGCGCGTGATGCCGCCCTCGACGAGCTCCTCGATGACGAGGTCGGCGCGCTCGAGGCCGATCTGCGGTCGGGCCGCGTCGTGGTTGTCGATCTTCGCCGCGATGGAGGGATGCTCCAACGAGCCGACCTCGACGGCCGTGCCCCGCAGCGGGGCGAGCGCCGTCGCCGCGGGCTCGACGTAGTCGGAACTGTAGGCGGGCGCCGGGTCCTCCGCCGGTGCCGTGCCGTCGGAGCACGCCGCGAGCAGCCCGATGGCGGCGGTGGCCGCCAGGATCGCCGGGGTCCGTCGTCGTCTCGCCATCGCCGTCACGCCGGGAAGACTAGCGCCGCCCGCGTTCCGCGGGCGGCGTTCGCCGTGGTGTGTGGCGGATGCCTCGCCCCTCAGGCGGGACGCACCGCTTCGGCCTGCGGACCCTTGGAGCCGGTGCCGACCTCGAAGACGACCTGCTGGCCCTCCTCGAGCACCTTGTAGCCGGTCATCTCGATCGCCGAGTAGTGCACGAACACGTCCTGCCCGCCGTCCTCGACCGTGATGAAGCCGAATCCCTTCTCAGCGTTGAACCACTTCACGGTTCCCGTCGCCATGTGCTGCTCCTTGCTGCCGTTGCCTCGGCTGCGGCTGATGCTGTGCCGCGACCAGGGCCGACAGTAACCGAGCGGATGCGTCCGCGAGGCCCCTCGAACCCCGGAATCGCAAGGGTTCGCGACATCTCAACACGACGGAAACACCGCCGTAACACCACGGGCCGGGAAGGGCCGGATCAGCCGCTGAAGTCGTTGCCGATCACGACCGTGAGCGAGGAGCCGGGGAAGGCGTCCGAGCGCTCCACCGCGCCGATGCCGAGCGCGAGCGCGACGCCGCGGGCGGCGCCCTCGTCGAGCGGGTCCGCGTAGTAGACCGTGGTGGTGGCGACGTCGTCCTGCACGGCGCTGGCGGCGGTGCCCACCGTCCATCCGCCCTCCCCGAGGCGGTCGCCGACGGTGGTCGCGAGGCCCTCGGTGGTGGAGCCGTTGAGCACGGTGATGGTCTCGTCGTCGGAGAAGACCGCCTGCGCGGGCACCTCGGCGATGGCCGCCTCGACCGGTGCAGCGCCTTCCCGCGCGTCGGAGGAGCCGGTGCCCGCGTAGCGGGCGGAGAACGCCTCGACGCCGACGATGCCGACGGCGACGAGACCGACCGTGGCGAGCAGCGACCAGAGCACGGGGGCCGCGCCGCTGAGGCGGCTGGGGCGCGCACGGTGCACGCCGACGCGGGGGTAGGCGTCCGGGATCGCGTCGAAGCGGTCCTTCTCGAAAGCGGTCATGGTCCTCGGGGTTCGGATCGGGGCTCAGTCGGCGGTGCGACCGAGGATGCGCGCGGCACGGCTGCGCGAGCGCTGCTGCCGCAGCCGCAGCAGGCGGTGCACCAGCAGGGGCTCCGCGGCGAGGGCGGCCGGGGAGTCGATGACCGTGTCGAGCGCCTGATAATACCGCGCCGGGCCTACGCCGAAGCGCTGCCGCATCTCGCGCTCCTTGGCGCCGGAGTGCCCCGGCCACTGCGCCTCGAAGTCGAGGAGGCTGCGGTCCTCCTCGGCGAGCGGCGGGGTGTCGGGCATGGTCCCAGTGTGCGCCCGCAGGCGGCGGGGCTCGCGCAGGCCGCGCCGAGCCGCCGCACGGAATGACCCCGGCCCCGACGGTGTTCACTGGAGTGACGATCCGACGAGCGACCGGGAGGCCTCCATGGACTACGAGATCCGCAAGAGCGACAGCGAGTGGCGCGAGCAGCTTGGAGCCGAGCAGTTCGCGGTGCTGCGCCAGGCCGCCACCGAGCGGCCGTGGACGGGCGAGCTGCTCGACGAGCAGCGCGCCGGGCTCTACGCCTGCGCCGCGTGCGGCAACGAGCTGTTCCAGAGCGGCACCAAGTTCGACTCGGGCTGCGGCTGGCCGAGCTTCTACGAGTCCGTACGGCCCGAGGCCGTGCAGCTGCTCGTCGACGACACCCTGGGCATGCGGCGCACCGAGGTGCGCTGCGCGGCCTGCGGCTCGCACCTCGGGCACGTCTTCCCCGACGGCTACGGCACGCCGACCGGCGACCGCTACTGCATGAACTCGGTGGCGCTGTCGTTCACGGCCGGCGAGTGAGCGGAGCGCCCGTCGATCTGGTCGGCGCGCTGTCGGCGCGACGGGCGCGTTCGAAGAGCACCGACGCGGCGCCGTCGCGCGACGAGCTGCTGCGACTGCTGGCCGCGGCGGCGAACGTCGCCGACCACTCCGGCTTCGAGCCCTGGCGGGTGATCGAGCTGCGCGGCACCGCCCGCGAAGGCCTGGGCTTCGCCATTGCCGAGGGCTTCGGGCTCAGCGGCGACAAGGCCGCCTCGACCGCCCGCAAGCCGCTGCGCGCGCCGCTGCTGCTCGCGTTGGTCGTCAGCAGGCGGCCGAGCCTGAAGGTGCCGGCGTGGGAGCAGGAGGCGACCGCCGCGGGTGTCGCCCACAATCTCGGGCTGCTGCTCGACGCCGAGGGCTGGAACGTGCTCTGGCGCACCGGCCTGGCGACCAGGACGGATGCGGTGCGCCGCTTCCACGGTCTCGCCGACGGCGAGGACCTGCTGGGCTGGCTCTACGTCGGCGGGCGCCCGGCGAGCGACCGCGAGGACAAGCCGCGCAAGCCCCGGCGGGTCGAGGATCGCCTCAGCGCGCTGTGACGCGCCGCTGTGGAGCCCCCAGTCGGATTCGAACCGACGACCTTCGCTTTACAAGAGCGGTGCTCTACCAGCTGAGCTATGGAGGCGGGCTGGAGCCCGTCCATCCTAGCCAGCGCGCCGCGCTCAGCCCGCCGGCGTCGCCGTGGGGCTGGGCGTCGTCGCGGACTCGTCGGTGAAGCGCTCCGCGGAGGCCTGCTGCACGAAGCTGGCGAACTGCACCGCATCCGCTCCGCCGACGTAGCGCTGGCCGTTCACGAGGATCGCGGGCGTCTCGGTGATGCGCTCGAGGTCGGAGTCGGGGATGGGGCCGTCCAGCGCCCGCTGCGTCACATCGGTGACCCAGGTGCGGAACTGGCGATCGCGGATGCAGGTCTCGACCTCGTCGGACGGGGTGCCGGACTCGGCGGCAAGCGCGACGAGCGCGTCGTCCTCCAGCCCCTCCTCGGGCTGCTCGCCGAGCAGCGATCGGTTGAAGTCCCAGAAGCCGTCGGGGTTGAGGTCGGCCACGCACGCCGCCGCGTTGACCGCGCGCTGCGAGTACTGGGTGCCCTGCGACTGCAGCACGATCGGGTGCAGCTCGAAGGTCGCGGCCCCGCGGCCGAGCCACGTCTCGATCTGGTCGCTGTTCGCGGTGAGGAACTCGGCGCAGCCCTCGCACTGGAAGTCGTAGTACAGCCGGATGGCGACCGGGTTCTCGGTCGGCGGCTCGGTCGCATCCGCATCCGCCTCGGCCGTCGGCGTCGCCACCGGGCTCGGCGAGGCGCTCGGCTCGTCGCCGGGCTGCAGCGCCTCGGTGCGGACCGCTTGCAGGCCCTGGCCGATCAGGATGCCGTCGCTGGCCATGTTGCGCGGGCCGGCAGAGGGCGTGGGGATGCCCTGGAGCACGACGAGCGTCACGCCGACGACCACCGCGATGGCGACCGTGACGACGGAGATCAGGATCGCGGCGCGACCGCGTCGGTCGCGCTTGCGCTGAGCGTGCCGCAGCTCGCGGGCCTTCTCGCGCATCTCGGCGCGGTGCTGGTGGCCGCGGCGCCCGTGGCGCTCGCCGGAGTTCCCGTTGCTCACTCGTACCTCGAATTCTTCCTGTCGGCGGGTCGACCGGCGGAGGTGGGGTGGGGTGCGCCGGCCGCGCAGGACAACCTGGGAATGGTAGTCGGACGGTCCTGGGAAAGGGCAGGGCCGCGCCATCAGGGTACCGAGCCCCGCCCATCCGCTCCCGACATCTGCGGGATAGCGGTGGCCCGAACGGGTGCCATACTGAGCAGCAGTGGTCGCTGTCGCCCGCGATGGAGACCCGCATTTCCCATTCACAACGGATCGTCCGGCACGTACCTGCCGGTGAAGAAGGAGAACGCTGATGGCGTCTGTAACGTTCGACAAGGCAACCCGTCTGTACCCGGGTTCCACCCGCCCCGCGGTCGACTCGCTCGACCTCGATGTGGCCGATGGCGAGTTCCTCGTGCTCGTCGGCCCCTCCGGCTGCGGCAAGTCCACCTCCCTGCGCATGCTCGCGGGCCTCGAAGAGGTGAACGACGGCGCCATCCGCATCGGCGACCGCGACGTCACCGACGTGCCGCCGAAGGACCGCGACATCGCGATGGTCTTCCAGAACTACGCGCTGTACCCGCACATGACCGTCGCCGAGAACATGGGCTTCGCGCTCAAGATCGCCGGCATCGGCAAGGAGGAGCGCGCCACCCGCGTGCTCGAGGCCGCCAAGCTGCTCGACCTCGAGCCCTACCTCGACCGCAAGCCGAAGGCCCTCTCGGGCGGCCAGCGTCAGCGCGTCGCCATGGGCCGCGCCATCGTGCGCCAGCCGCAGGTCTTCCTCATGGACGAGCCGCTGTCGAACCTCGACGCCAAGCTGCGCGTGCAGACACGCACCCAGATCGCCTCGCTGCAGCGCCGCCTCGGCGTCACCACGGTCTACGTCACCCACGACCAGACCGAGGCGCTGACCATGGGCGACCGCATCGCGGTGCTCAAGGACGGCATCCTGCAGCAGGTCGGCACCCCGCGCGACCTCTACGAGTCCCCCGCGAACGTCTTCGTGGCCGGCTTCATCGGCTCGCCCGCGATGAACCTGTTCGTGGCCGACCTGGCCGACGGCGGCATCCGCTTCGGCACCGGCGTCGTCGCGGTCGACCGCGACGTGCAGGCCTCGACCAAGCTGTCGCAGGTGACGGTGGGCGTGCGCCCCGAGGACCTGACCGTCTCGCCGACGGGCCAGGGCCTCGAAGTGCAGGTCGACCTCGTCGAGGAGCTCGGCGCCGACGGCTACCTCTACGGTCACGCCGACGTCAAGGGCAACCGCGTCGACGTCGTCGCCCGCGTCGACGGCCGTGCGCACCCGAACGCGGGAGAGACCGTGTTCATCACGCCCGAGCCGAAGCACATCCACGCCTTCGACCTCGAGAGCGGCGAGCGCCTGACCAAGCCGATCACGGTCTGATCGCTCGGCACCGCTGACGGCGAGCCCGCCCGCATCCGCTCCAACGGATCCGGGCGGGCTCGTCCCGTTCCCGCACACCTGAGCGAGAGAGAATGGCCCCGTGCCCGCATCACTGAACATCACGGCCGCCAAGGTCGAGCCCGCGCTGCTCGACCTGCCCTGGAGCACGCCGCTCGACAGCTGGCCCGCCGAGACCATCGCCGCGCTGCCCAAGGGCATCTCGCGCCACCTCGTGCGCTTCGCGAACCTCTCCGGCTACGTCGTGGCCATCAAGGAGACGAACGAGGAGATGGCGCGGCGGGAGTACGAGATGCTGCGCACCCTGCAGCGGCTCGACATCCCCTGCGTCGAACCCGTCGCCGTGGTCACCAACCGGCACGAGGACGACGGCTCGGTGCTGCAGTCGGCGCTCGTCACGCGGCACCTCAAGTTCTCGTTGCCCTACCGCGCCCTCTACTCGCGGGAGATGCGCCCCGACACCGCGACCCGCCTCGTCGACGCCCTCGCCGTGCTCATGGTGCGCCTGCACATCATCGGCTTCTTCTGGGGCGACGTCTCGCTCTCGAACACCCTGTTCCGCCGCGACGCGGGCGCCTTCGCCGCCTACCTCGTCGACGCCGAGACCGGGCAGCTCTACCAGGGCGGGCTCTCGAACGGCCAGCGCGAGAACGACCTCGAGATCGCCCGCGTCAACATCGCCGGCGAGCTCTTCGACCTCGAGGCGGGCGGACGGCTCGAGCAGGGCATCGACCCCGTCGAGGTCTCGAACGGCATCGTCGAGCAGTACCGCATGCTCTGGAAGGAGCTCACGAGCGCCGAGTCCTTCGCCACCAGCGAGCGCTGGCGCATCAGCGAGCGCGTCGAGCGGCTCAACCGCCTGGGCTTCGACATCGAGGAGCTCGCGATCAAGACCGACGAGACCGGCACCACGGTGCGCATCCAGCCGAAGGTCGTCGACGCGGGGCACCACTCGCGGCGCCTGCTGCGGCTGACCGGCCTCGACGCGGGCGAGAATCAGGCCCGCCGCCTGCTCAACGACCACGACTCCTTCGCCGCGCGCCGCGGGCTCGAGGACGCCGACGAGGAGTTCGTTGCGCACGAGTGGCTCAGCACGGTGTTCGAGCCGGTGATCCGCTCGATCCCCCGCGAGCTGCGCGGCAAGCTCGAGGCCGCCGAGATGTTCCACCAGCTGCTCGACCACCGCTGGTACCTCTCGCAGGATCAGGCGCGCGACATCCCGCTGGCCGAGGCGCTCACCAGCTACGTCGACAACGTGCTGCGGCACCGTCGCGACGAGGCGACCATCATCGAGCCGCCGACCGGCGCGATCACGCTGCCGACCGCGATCCAGCTCGCCGGCGAGGAGCCCGAGCCGACGCCCGGCAGCTGGCGCGACAAGGTCTGAGCAACAGAAGAGCGGATGCGCGATCGTGACGATCGCGCATCCGCTCTTCCATTCTCGGCGACTACTTCGCGGCGCGCAGCTTGCTGATCTCGTAGAGCGTGACGCTCGCGGCGATGCCGGCGTTGAGCGACTCGGTGGCCGCGTCGATCGGCACCGAGACGATGGCGTCGCAGGTCTCGGCGACCAGGCGCGAGAGGCCCTTGCCCTCGCTGCCGACCACGATGACGATCGGCTGGTCGGCGAGCTCGAGGCCGGGCAGCGAGACGTCGCCGCCGCCGTCGAGGCCGATCACGAAGACGCCGCGCTCCTTGAGGGCGACGAGCGTGCGGGTGAGGTTGCCGGCCATGGCCACGGGGATGCGGGCGGCCGCGCCGGCCGCCGTCTTCCAGGCCGCCGCCGTGACGCCGGCGCTGCGGCGCTGCGGCACGATGACCGCTTGGCCGCCGAAGGCGCCGGTCGAGCGGATGATGGCGCCCAGGTTGCGCGGGTCGGTGATGCCGTCGAGCGCGACGAAGAGCGGCGTCTGGCCCCGGCCCTCGACCGCGTCGAGCACGTCGAGCACGTCGGGGTACTGGTACGGCGGCACCTTGAGGGCGAGGCCCTGGTGTACCGCGTCCGGCCCGGTGAGGCGGTCGAGCTCGGGGCGCATGACCTCGAGCACGGGGATGCCGCGGTTGGTGGCCAGCGCGAGCGTCTCGCGCACGCGCTCGTCCATCTCGATGCGCGCGGCGACGTAGAGCGTCGTCGCGGGGATCTTCGCCCGCAGCGCCTCGACGACGGAGTTGCGACCGGTGACGATCTCGCTCTCGTCGTTCGACTTGCGCGGGCGCTGCCCGCCGCTCGGGCGCGAGCCCGCGGCGCCGCCGCCGCCGTGGCGCGACTTGGCGGCCTCGAGGCGGTCCTTCGCGATCTTGCGCTTGCCGGCGACGTGCCAGCTGCGGTCCTCGGCCTTCGGGGTCGGGCCGCGGCCCTCGAGCGCCTGGCGGCCGTTGCCGCCCGTGCCCTTGGTGGCGCCCTTCTTGCCCTTGGCGGCTCCCGGTCGTCCTGGCTTAACCATCGATCCTCCATCGCGCACCCGCAGGGGTGTCCTCGATCGTGATGCCGGCGGTGGCGAGGCGGTCGCGCACGCCATCCGCTCCGGCGAAGTCCTTGGCGGCTCGGGCCGCCTGCCGCTGCTCGAGCAGCTCGCGCACGAGCGCGTCGAGCGCCGCGGCCTCGGGGCCCGGCCCGGCGGCGGCCCACTCGGAGGCGCGCGGATCGAGGCCGAGGGCGCCGAGCATGGCCGCGACCTCCGCGGCGCGCTCGCGCGCCGCATCCGAGGCGCCCGCGTCGAGCGCGGTGTTGCCGGCGCGCACGGCGCCGTGCAGCTCGGCGAGGCCCTGGGGCACACCGAGGTCGTCGTCGAGGGCCGCGCCGAACGCGGCCGGTACCTCGCCCGGGGTGACGGCGCCCAGCATCCGCTCGGCCCGCTGCAGGAAGGTCTCGATGCGCTCGAACGCGGCCGCGGCCTCGGCCAGCGTCGCCTCGCTGAACTCGAGGGTCGAGCGGTAGTGCGCGCTCGCGAGCAGGTAGCGGGCGACGATCGGGCGGGTGCCGCCGAGCAGGTCGGCCGCGAAGAAGGAGTTGCCGAGCGACTTCGACATCTTCTGGCCGCCGGTGCTGACCAGGCCGTTGTGCAGCCAGTGGCGCGCGAAGGGGTCGCCGGCCGCGTGCGACTGGGCGAGCTCGTTCTCGTGGTGCGGGAAGCGCAGGTCGAGGCCGCCGCCGTGGATGTCGAACTCGGGGCCGAGGTAGCGGGTGCTCATGGCGGAGCACTCGATGTGCCAGCCGGGGCGGCCGGGACCCCAGGGGGTCGTCCAGCTCGCGCTCTCGGGCTCGCCGTCCTTGCGGCCCTTCCAGAGGGCGAAGTCCTGGGGGCTGCGCTTGCCGCGGGGGTCCGCGTCCGCGGCTTCCTCCATGTCCGCGACGCGCTGCCGGGTGAGGGCGCCGTACGCGGGGAAAGAGGCCGTGTCGAAGTAGACGTCGCCGGCGGCCGCGTAGGCGTGGCCGTTCGCGACCAGGCGCTCGATGAGCGCGATCATCTCGGGGATCGACGCCGTGGCGCGCGGCTCGTAGGTGGGGCGGCGGATGCCGAGCGCGGCGTAGGCGGCGTTGAACTCCTGCTCGACGCGGTAGGCGAGCGCCCACCAGGTCTCGTCGGCGGTGGCGTTCGCGAGCACCTTGTCGTCGATGTCGGTGACGTTGCGCACGAGGGTGACCGCGAGACCGCGGTGCTCGAACCAGCGGCGCCAGAGGTCGTAGACCAGTGCGCTGCGCAGGTGGCCGATGTGCGGCGACGACTGCACCGTCGGCCCGCAGACGTAGAGGCCCACCCGACCCGGCTCGCGGGGGGTGAAGTCGACCAGCGCCTGCTGCGCGGAGTCGTAGAGCCTGATCGTCACCGGCCTAGTGTAACGACCCGGTACCATCGGCCTCAGCAGAGGCCGTCATCGAAGGGGAGGCACGGATGCCCCAGCCCCGCGACCAGGCCGTGCTCGTCAAGGCCGCCACCCTGTACTACCTCGAGGAGCGCTCGCAGGCCGAGGTGGCGGAGGCCATCGGCGTCTCGCGCTCGAACGTCTCGCGCATCCTCGCCGAGGCCCGACGCAGCGGCATCGTCGACATCCGCATCAACGACCCCTTCGGCCGCAGCGAGGAGCTCGAGCAGCGGCTCGTGCAGCGCTTCGGGCTGCGCGAGGCGCGGGTCGCGCCGAGCGGGACCCCCGAGACGCAGCTCGAGCGGGTGGGCGCGCTCGGCGCGCGCTGGCTCGTCGACGCGCTGCCGAGCGAGGGCTCGGTCGCGCTCTCCTGGGGCGCCGCCGTGCAGTCCGTCGTCGAAGCGGTGCCGGCGATCCCGCACCACGGCGACCTCGAGGTGCTGCCGCTCGTCGGCGGGCTCTCCATCGTCGACTCGGCGCGCGACGGCAACGTGCTCGTGCGCTCGCTCGCGAGCCGGCTCGGTGCGCGGCACCGGCGGCTTTACGCGCCCGCGGTCGTGGAGTCCGCCGCATCGCGGGACGCGCTGATGCGGGAGACCGCCATCCGCTCGGTGCTCGATGCGGCGAAGCGCGCCGACGTCGCTGTCGTGGGGCTCGGCGCGGTGGGTCGCGGCGCCTCCTCGGCGATCATCGAGTCGATGCGGTTGACCGAGGCGGAGCACGACGCCTTCCTCGCCTCGGGCGTGACGGGCGACTGCTGCACCCGCTTCTTCGACGCCGAGGGCGCACCGGTCGAGGCGGTCGTCGACGAGCGGGTCATCGCCGTCGAGCTCGAGGACCTGCGCCGCATCCCGCTGGTGGCGGGCGTCGCAGCCGGGGTCGGCAAGCTCGACGGCACCCACGGGGCGCTGCGCGGCGGCTTCCTCGACGTGCTCGTGGTGGACGCCGAGCTGGCGGGCGCGCTGCTGGAGCGCGGCTGACCTCGCTGAGGACGAACGGATGGAGACGGCATGGACCCCGAGCTGGATCTGACCCTGGCGCGCCGCATCGCGGCCGCTCCCGCCGCCGTGTGGCGGGCCTGGAGCGAACCGGCGCTCTTCGAGCGGTGGTGGCTGCCGGCCCCGATGCGCTGCCGCGTCGAGCGCTTCGAGGCCGTGGCGGGCGGCGCGCTCGTGACGAGCCTCAGCGAGGACGGCTCGGTGTTCGTGCCGCACATGGACGCGCGCTTCCTCGAGGCGGAGCCGTCTCGGCGCATCGTCTTCACGAACGCGATCGACGCCAGCGGTCGGCCCGCCGTGCCCGAGCCGATCGCGGTGACCGGGGCCTTCGACCTGCTCGCGGACGGCGACGGCACGCTCGTGCGCGTGGTCGCGCGGCACGCCTCCGCCGAGGCGCGAGCGCTGCACGACGAGCTCGGCTTCGCGGAGGGCTGGAGCACCGCGCTGGCGCAGCTGGCGGCGGTCGCCGAGGCGCTGTAGCGCGATCGTCCCCACCAGCGCCGAAGGCGGGGACGACCGCGCCGGGCGGGCTCAGCGCAATCGGGCCGGGTCGGCGATCACCGCCGTCAGCTCCTGCAGCATGCGGGCCGCATCCGCCCCGTCGGCGACGCGGTGATCGACCGTGAGGCCGACCGTGCAGCCGAGCCGCGGGCTCATCGCGCCGGCCTCGGAGATGTGCAGCTTCTGCGCGACCGCGCCCGCGGAGAGCGCCGTGGCGTGCGGCGGTGTGATGAGCGCGGTGAAACGGTCGACGCCGAGGCCGCCCAGGTTCGAGAAGACGGTCGTGCCGCCCGCCAGGTCGTCGGGGCCGAGCGCGCCGTCGCGGGCCGCGGCGACGAGCGAGCGGATGCGCTCCGACACCTCCGCGAGCGAGCCGAGGTGCGGATCGCGCACCACCGGGGCGATGAGCCCGTTCGGCGAGTCGATCGCGAGGGCGACGCCGACGCCCGCGTCGCCGGCCACCCCGTCGTCGGTCCAGTGCCCCAGCAGCGCCGGGGTCGCCGAGAGGGCGAGCGCCTGGGCGCGCAGCAGGATCGCGGTCCAGCTGGCGCCGCCGAGGTCGGTCTTGCGGATCGGGGCCAACCGCGAGAGGTCGAGGTCGATCCACGCGGTGAACTGGGGCACGACCGCCGAGCGGTCCATGACCTTGGCGATCTGCTTGCGGATGCGGTTGCGGCGGGCGAGCGCGGGGTCGGCGGCGGGGCGCGGGACGCCGACCGGCGACGCGGGACCGGTCGTCGCGGCATCGGCCGACGGCCGGCCGCCGCTCATCGGGGCGACGCCGACCGGCTCGACCGGGGCGGGCGCATCGGCGGCCGCGACCTCCGCGGGAGCCGAGCCTGCGGAACCGGATGCGGCGAGCGCCGCGGTCGCGTCGGGTCCCGCCGCCTCGACGTCCTGCACGCGCACCGCGCCCCAGGCGCCGGTCGGCGCGACGGCGGCGAGATCGACGCCCCGCGCGCGGGCCAGCTCGCGCGCCGCGGGCACGGCCGGCACATCGACGGGACCGGCCGGCGCGGTGGAAGCGGGCGCCGCATCCGCCCGCTCCTCGACCGGAGCCTCGGCGACGGGCGCCGAAGGCTCGTCGAAGAGCCCACCGAGCAGATCGTCGGCCTCGGTCGTGACGAAGGCGATCGTCTCGCCCACCGGCAGCACCTCGCCGACCTCGGCGACGATGCGGGCGAGCACGCCGTCGAACGGCGACTCCACCTCCATGTCGACCTTGTCGGTGGCGACCTCGCAGACGGGCTCGCCGGCGCGCACCGCCTCGCCCGGCTGCTTGAGCCAGGCGACCATGGTGCCCTCCTCCATGGTCATCGACATCTTGGGCATCGTCAGCGCGAGCTCCGGCACGTCACCACTCCTGCACGAGGGTGCGGGCGGCCGCGACGATGTCGTCGACCTGCGGCACGGCGGCGCGCTCGAGCTGCGGCGCGTAGGGGATGGGGATGTCGAGCCCGGCGAGGCGCTTGATCGGCGCCCTGAGGTGCACGAACGCCTCGGTCTCGCTGAGCACCGCGGCCACCTCGCTCATGAAGCCGAGGGTCTTCACCGCCTCCTGCACGAGCAGCACGCGACCCGTCTTGATCACCTCGGCGATGATCGTCTCCGTGTCGAGCGGCTTGAGCGTGCGCGGATCGACCACGGTCGCCTCGATGCCCTCGGCCGCGAGGATCTCGGCGGCCTCGAGCGAACGGCTGACCTCGACGCCCGTGGCGACGATGGTGAGGTCGCCGCCCGTGCGGCGCACCTCGGCGACGCCGATCGGCACGCGGGTGTCGCCGGGGCGCACCTCGCCGCTGGTCTTGTAGAGCAGCTTGTGCTCGATGACGATCACCGGGTTCGGGTCGTCGATGGCGCTGAGCAGCAGGCCCTTCGCGTCGTCCGCGGTCGCGGGCATGACGACCTTGAGCCCGGGGATGTGCGCGAACCAGGCCTCGAGGCTCTGGGAGTGCTGCGCCGCGGCGCCGGTGCCGCTGCCGCCGGGGGCGCGGATGACGAGCGGCACGTTGACGGCGCCGCCCAGCATGAAGTGGATCTTCGCCGCCTGGTTCGCGATCTGGTCCATCGCCTGCGCGGTGAAGTCGCTGAACTGGATCTCGACGATCGGGCGCATGCCGGTCATGGCCGCGCCGACGCCGAGGCCGACGATGCCCAGCTCGCTGATGGTCGTGTCGCGCACCCGGTCCTCGCCGATGCGGTGGATCAGGTCGCCGGTGACGCCGAAGGCGCCGCCGTAGGTGCCGACGTCCTCGCCCATGATGAAGACGCGCTCGTCGCGCTCCATGGCGATGGCGAGGGCCTCGCGGACCGCCTCCGAGTAGGTCATGGTCACGAGCTCGTCCATCACGCGCTCACCTCCGCGTACACCGAGGCGAGCAGGTCGTCGGGCCGGGCGTCCGGCGCCGCGTTCGCGCGCTGCACCGCCCCGCGCAGCTCGGTGCGCACCTCGTCGCGCACCGCCTCGAGGTCGGCCTCGCTCAGCGTGCCGGCCTCGACCGCCTCGAGCTCGAAGCGCACGATCGGGTCCTTGAGCCGCCACTCGTCGATCTCCTCGCGGGTGCGGTAGAGGTTCTTGTCCGACTTCGAGTGACCGCGCCAGCGGTACGTCTTCGCCTCGATGAAGGTCGGCCCTCCCCCGCTGCGCGCCCGCTCGACCGCCTCGGCGGTGACGTCGTAGACGGCCTGCAGATCGTTGCCGTCGACCGTGACGCCGGGGATGCCGTAGCCCTTGGCGCGGTCGCTGAGCTGGGGCAGGTTGAATGCGCGCTCGCTCGACATGCTCATGCCGTAGAGGTTGTTCTCGCAGAGGAAGACCACCGGCAGCCGCCACATCGCGGCGAGCACGACGCCCTCGTGCCACGCCCCCTCCCCCATGGCGCCGTCGCCGTGGAAGGCGAGGGCGACCTGGCCCGTGCCGCGCAGCTTCGCGCTGAGCGCGGCGCCCGCGGCGATCGGCACCCCGCCGGCGACGATGCCGTTGGCGCCGAGGTTGCCGGTGTCGGTGTCGGCGATGTGCATCGATCCGCCGCGGCCCCGGCAGTAGCCGGTCTCCTTCGCGAGCAGCTCGGCCATCATCCGCTCGAGGTCCGCGCCCTTGGCGATGCAGTGGCCGTGGCCGCGGTGCGTCGAGGTGATGTAGTCGTCGCGGTTCAGGGCCTGGCAGGCGGCGGTGGGCACGGCCTCCTGACCGATGGAGAGGTGCATGGTGCCGTGCATGAGGCCGCGGCCGTAGAGGTCCTCCACCGCCTCCTCGAAGCGGCGGATGCGCCACATGGTGCGCAGGCTCTCGCGGGCTCGGTCTCGGTCCTGCACGATCGGGGTCGTCACGGGTTCTCTCCTCGGGGTTTCGATGCGGTCAGGACTGCCGGATGAGGGCGGCCAGCTCGTCGGCCGGGAACAGCCC
>Ga0265798_10006884_pt1 | contig 14848 bp, 12 predicted proteins | sample P3T30metagenome_FD_192430 | JGI IMG/M metagenome (GOLD analysis project Ga0265798, IMG submission 192430) | Plant litter microbial communities from East Loma Ridge, Irvine, California - P3 T30 | ecosystem: Environmental > Terrestrial > Plant litter > Unclassified | place: USA: California... | reverse complement strand
CCGCATCCCGGATGACCGGCTCCAGGTCCACGTGCTCGTCCTGGACCTGGTAGTCGAAAGCTTCATCAAGACCATACGCGAACATCTCCGCGAAATCGACCTGGACACGCTCCTGCATGTCGGCGAGCGTGCGCGCGGACTGCCCGTCGGCCACCGTGTCGACGTCGCCGGTGACCAGGATCCCGTCGTGGAGGGACTCGAGCCGGACGCTCACCTGCATCTCGCGGCCCGCGGGGACGGCGATGAGGCCCTCTCCCATGCGCTCCGGCAGGGTGATGGTCAGCTCGAGCTCGCGCATCTCGCCGGGGCGGTGCACGATGTCGTGGACGTTGACCGTGAATGGGGTCTTCTGGAACCGGGACACCCGTAGATCCTACGGGGCGTCAGCCCTCCCGCCGGACGGCCAGCGCCGCCGCCACGGCGGCCGGCACGTACGGCGCGACGTCGCCGCCGAGCGCCTCGACCTGCCGGACGAGCGAGCTGGAGACGTGCGCGTGCGCGGGATACGGCAGCAGCAGCACGGTCTCGACGTCGGCCAGGTCGCGGTTGACCAGCGCCATGGGCGTCTCGTACGCCACGTCGAGCTGCGAGCGGACGCCCTTCACGAGCACCGTCGCGCCGACCTCGCGGCAGTAGTCGACGAGGAGGCCGGCGCCCCAGGAGTCGACCCGGACGGTCGCGGGGAGGCCGGCGTCGCGGATCACGCGCTCGATGAGGGCGACGCGCTCGTCGAGGGGGAGCATCGGGGTCTTGCCGGGGTTGTGCACCACCAGGACGACGAGCTCGTCGTAGAGGCGCGCGGCCCGGCGGATCACGTCGAGGTGGCCGAGCGTGACGGGGTCGAAGGATCCGGGGACGACGGCGATCCGCTGCATCCCGCCAGCCTACGGCGGGAGCCGGGCGGCGCTGGTCGCGACCGCAGCACGCTCCGGTCAGTTCTTGTCGAGGAAGGCCCGCTCCTCGTCGTCGAGCCGGCGGGCGAGCGCGCGGGCGAGGGCGGGGTGGCCCTCCAGCGTCGGCGACGCCTCCAGCACGTCGTGCGCGTGCTCGCGCGCGGACTCGATGAGGTCGCCGTCCTGCGCGACCCGCAGCAGCCGGAGCGACGAGCGCCCGCCGGACTGGTTCGTGCCGAGCACGTTGCCCTCGCGACGCAGCTCGAGGTCGACGCGCGCGAGCTCGAAGCCGTCGAGGGTGGCGGCGACGGCGTCGACGCGTTCGCGGGCGACCGTCTCGGGCTCGGCGTGGGTGACCATGAGGCACAGCCCAGGCACGCCGCCGCGGCCCACGCGGCCGCGGAGCTGGTGCAGCTGCGAGACGCCGAAGCGGTCGGCGTCGAGGATCACCATGGTGGAGGCGTTCGGGACGTCGACGCCGACCTCGATGACGGTGGTCGCCACGATGAGGTCGATGTCGCCCGCGGAGAAGGCGCGCATCACGCGGTCCTTCTCCTCGCCCGACATGCGGCCGTGCAGGACGGCGCGGCGGACGGATCCCAGGCGCGGGTGCGCCGCGAGCAGCGCGTCGACCTCGGTGACGGTCGCGAGCGCGGGCCGGGTCGGCGCGTCCTCTGCCCGCTCGGCGGCGTCCTCGTCCTCCGCGTCGGGATCCTGCGGGTCGATCGCCGGGCAGACCACGAACGCCTGCCGCCCCTTCTGGATCTCCTCGGCCGTGCGCTCCCAGACCCGCTCGATCCACCGCGGCTGCTCGTGCAGCGGGACCACGAAGGACGCGATAGGCTGCCGGCCGCTCGGCAGCTCGGCGATGGTCGAGACGTCGAGGTCGCCGAACACCGTCATGGCCACCGTGCGCGGGATCGGCGTGGCCGTGAGCACGAGCACGTGCGGCGGTGTGCCGCCCTTCCGCCGGAGCGCCTCGCGCTGGTCGACCCCGAAGCGGTGCTGCTCGTCGACCACGACGAGGCCCAGGTCGAGGAACTCGACGCGGTCGCCGAGGAGCGCGTGCGTGCCGACGACGATGCGCGCCTGACCGCTGACGATGCGCAGCAGCGCGCGCTTGCGCTCGGCGGTCGACAGCTGGCCGGTGAGCAGGGTGGGCATGAGCTCGGCCGCGAGGTCGGGCCCGAGCGACGCCGTGAGCGAGCGCAGGTGCTGGCTCGCGAGCACCTCGGTGGGCGCGAGGAGCGCGGACTGGCCACCGGAGTCGGCGACCGCGAGCATGGCCCGGAGCGCGACGAGCGTCTTGCCGGAGCCGACCTCGCCCTGCACGAGCCGGTTCATGGGCCACGTGCGCGCCATGTCGTTCGCGATCTCCTCGCCGACGAGCCGCTGGTCGCCCGTGAGCTCGAAGGGCAGCTGCGCGTCGAGGCGGTCGAGGTGGCCGCCCGGGGTCGGGATCCGCGGGGTGGCGGGTTGCGCGCGGGCCGCCTGCCGCCGCTGCAGCAGCGCGGTCTGCAGCACGAAGGCCTCCTGGAAGCGGACGGCGTCGCGGCCGCGCTTCCAGTCGACGTCCTTCTCGGGACGGTGCACGCCCTCGAGGGCCGCGCGGTACGGGAGGAGGCCGCGCTCGGCGCGCACGTCGGCGGGGACCGGATCCTCGAGGTCGTCGACCGCGTCGAGCGCGAGCGCCACCGACTTCGCGACCTGCCAGCTCGCCAGGGACGCGGTGGCCGGGTAGATGGGGATGGGCATCTCGGCCCAGCGCCGCGCCGCCGCGTCGGGCTCGCCGCCGGAGAGCTCGGGGCCCTCGTGCGCGTCGAAGAGCTCGTAGTCGGGGTGGGCGAGCTGCAGGGCGCCGCGGTAGTCGCTGACCTTGCCCGCGAAGATCCCCCGCACGCCCGGCACGAGGTCCTTCGCGCGCCACGCCTGGTTGAAGAACGTGAGCGTGAGGAAGCCGCGGCCGTCGGTGATGCGGACCTCGAGGATGCTGCCGCGCCGCGCGCGCATCGGCCGCTCCCGCACCTCGCGCACCTCGGCGACGATGGTGGCCTGCTGGTCGACCGGCAGCTCGGCGAGGGCGGTGAGCTCGCCGCGACGGGCGTAGCGGCGCGGCAGGTGCTCGAGGAGGTCGGCGACCGTGTGCAGCCCGAAGGACTTCTGCAGCACGCCGGCGGTGCGGCCGCCCACGACGCCCGCCAGCGCGGCGTCGGATCCGGTCATCCCCCGAGTGTACGAGGAGCGTCCGACGCGCCCGCCCCCCGGCGGCCGTCCTCCCCGTCCTCCGCGCGCGGCCGGCGGCGGACGAGCGAGCGGGGTGCGACGACCGCGAGGATCCGGTCGGCCCGGCCCGCGCGCGCGGCCAGCGCGTCGCCGAGCACGACGAGCGCGTCGGCCTGCGCGGCGCCCGACGCGGCGTCGACCGGGGCGTCGTCGCGCGCGAACCGCTCCCGCTCGCGCGCGGTCACGAGGAGCGCGACCGGATCCCGGAGCCCGGGGTCGTCGCCGGCGAGCCGGCGGCCGAGCTCGCGCGGGGACTCGGTGTCGGGCACGCGGATGCCCAGGTCGACGGCCCGGTCCTCCACCTCGCGCCACGCGGTGTCCGCGGGGGCGCCGCCTGCCGCGAGGGCGCGGATCCGCGCGGCGCGGCGCGAGCGGCGGAGGAGCGCGGGAGTCGCGAGGAGCGCGAGCGCCAGCGCGACGAGGGCGGCGATGCCGAGGCCGGCCCACGGGATCCGCGTGGCGCCCGGGCCGGTCGTGCCCGGGGCGGCGGACGCGGTCGGCGCGGGGGCCGCGGTGGGGCTGGCGGCGGCCGACGGCGTCGGCTCCGCGGTGGGCGTCGCCGGGGCGGTCGGCGCGGCGGAGGGCTGCGCGTACGGCGCGGCCTGCCCGCGGCCCGGGGTCGGCTCGAAGGGGATCCAGCCGACGCCCGCGAAGTACAGCTCCGGCCACGAGTGCAGGTCGTGGGATCCGACGCGGTAGGTGATGAGGTCGCCGTCGCGGCCGACCTGGTCGCCCGGGAGGTAGCCGACGGCGACGCGCGACGGGATGCCCGCCTCGCGCGCCATGATCGCCATCGCGGAGGCGAAGTGCACGCAGTACCCGGCGCGCACGCGGAGGAACTCGCCGACGACGTCGACGCCGCTGCCGTCGTATCCCTGCTCGACGGGCGCGTCCTCCGAGTAGCGGAACTGCCCTCCGGTGAAGTACTGCTGCAGCGCGACCGCCTGGTCGTAGGGCGAGTCGATCCCCGCGAGCACCTGCGCGGTCGTGGTGCGCACGATGGCCGGCGTCCCGTCGGGGATCTGCAGGAACGGCGCGAGGTCGCCCGAGGTCGCGGCGGGCACGGCCTCCAGCTGTTCGCGCGACGGCCGGGGCAGCTCGGACCGCACGGTGTAGCTCTGGTCGCGGCTGTCGGAATCGGAGGAGCGGATCGCGAGCCCCTGCTCGGACCAGTGCCACGACCCCTCGAGGCCCTCGACGCTGCGCGGCGCGTAGGGCGCGGGCAGCCAGGCGCTCGAGGAGCCCTCGACCTGCACGCGCGCCTCCACGTCCTCCGAGGGCACGTCGCGTCCCGTGCCGAGGTCGGGGCCGATGGCGTCGACCGTGTTCTCGTCCGGGGGCTGGAGCGGCGACGGCGCCCACTCCTCGCCCTCGAAGCGGGACAGGGTCGTCACCTTGAAGTAGAGGGCCGACTGCGTCGAGGTCGAGTAGCGGAGGGCCTCGACGTCGACGGGGCGGCGGAGGTCGTCGCCCAGGTCGAGGATCGGGTTGACCACGCGCGAGCCGCCCGGCCCGGAGCCGGACGGGGTGGGGAACGTGGCGCTCGTCAGGCCGGGGACGACCGCGGGCGCGATGAGGGAGACCACGACGGCGCCCGCCGCCAGCGCGCCCGCGGAGACGAGGGTGGTCCGCGCGTGGGCGGCGCTCCCCCGGGATCCGCGTCCGCCCCCACGAGAGCGCGGGGCGTGCGCGGTCGCGTCGCGCCCGCGTTCGAGCGCATCGGCCGCGAGCACCGCGAACCAGGCCAGCGTCGTGACGGCGAAGGAGGCGATGGAGAACTCGCCCACGAGGACGGCGCCCGGCACGGAGACCAGCACCAGGAGCGGCAGGCCGGTGACCGCGGGCATGCGGAGGGCGGAGGCGAGCACGTCGAGCAGCACCGCCAGGGCGCCCACGGACGCGACCGCCACGAACACGATGGACGCGAGCGGCGGCACGGGCGCCGAGCGGCGGTAGATCTCCTCCCCCGCCTGCTGCCCGACGGCGACGAGGGTCCGCACCGTCTCGGGCGTGGGCAGGACGCCGAGGATCGCGGTGCGACCGGCGAACACGAGCGTGACGAGGAGCACGAGCACGACGAGCCCGCCCGCCGACGCGGCGAGGCGCGGGACGCCCACGGCGCGCAGCAGGGCGGCCGAACCGAGGACGGCGACCACGACGACGACGCACAGGAGGAACCACGGGCCGGTCTCGATGAGGAGGTGGAGGCTCGCGGCGGCGGCGAGCAGCGCGACCGCGAGCGCGGCGGTGAGCGGCCAGCGGGCGGCGGGGCGGCCGCGGGGGCGGCGGGGCGCCTCGCGGTCGTCGCGTCCCGATCCGCGGGATCCGCGACCGACGCGGCGCTCACCCGGCAGGGGCCGCGGTTCCACGGTCCAGCTCTCGCGGCCGCCGAGGCCGACGGCGTCCAGGTCGGTCATCGAGCCATCTCCTCGGTGCGGGCGGCGGCCCAGGCGTCGGCGGGCCGGACGCCCTCGTCGAGCACGACCGTGTGCCAGCCGGCCTCGCGGAGGATCCGGACGGCCTCCCGATCGTCGCGCCCGTCGACGCGGCCGGGGTGCGCGAGGAACGCGACGGCCGGGCGGCACGCCGACCCGAGGCCCGCGAGGCGCCGGGCCGCGTCCTCGTCGACGTGGCCGAGGACGGCGTGGAGGGGGACGGCGCGGCGGCTCCGCCGCAGGTCGGACAGCGCCTCCTGCACGGCGTCGCGGTCGGGGTCGGGATCCGCGGGGCGCACCTCGGCGAGGTGGAGCAGGAGGTCGGCCTCGCTCGCGGGATCCACGTCGCGGCCGGGCGCGGGGGCGTCGGACGCACGGGCGGTCTCGAGGAGCTGCACCGCGAATCCGCCGCGCTGGAGGTGCAGGCACACGCTGGCGGCGAAGGACACCGCGCGCTCGAACGCGAGGTCGCCCTCGTCGTCGTCGTCCGCGTGCCGCGGGAAGCCCGCGCGGCGCGTGTCGAGGAGCACGAGCGAGCGCGGGCTCGACCGCTGCTCCTCCTGCCGCACCATGAGCTCGCCGTGCCGGGCCGTCGCGCGCCAGTGCACGCGGCGCAGCGGATCCCCCGCCCGGTACTCGCGGGTGCCGAGGTCGTCCTCGCCGCCGTCCGCCCGGCGCTGGACCCGCTCGGACTCGCCCTCGGAGGACACCTGCCCGAAGGGCTCCGCCTCCAGGTCGGCGATGCGCGGCGTCACGACGAGCCGGGAGGTGCCGCCCGCGACGTGCCGGAGCAGCATCAGGCGGAAGGGATCGTGCTCCTCGACGGCGAGCGGGCCCACGTCGTGCGCGCCGCGGCGCTCGGGCGTGAGGTCGTAGCGGAGCACGGGCCGCGCGCCGGGGCGCCGGGCTCCGCGCGGCAGCCCCCGGAGCGACGGCAGCTCCGCGGGCGGGGTGGTCCCGTCGAGGCCGGGGACGACGTCGGCCACCCGGGCCGGCGGCGTCGGCAGGGGCCCGGTGCCCGCGACCGAGACCGTGACGGTGGTCGCGGTCCCCGCCTCGACCACGTCCGACGAGAAGGCGCGCTCGACGTGGAGCCTCACGCGGGCGAGCACCAGCCACGCAGCCGCGAGGAGCGGCAGGGCCAGCACCGCGACGCCGATGAACACGAACTCGCGCCGGCCCGCGATGAAGGCGCCCGCGAAGGCCGCCACGCCGGCCGCGAGCAGGGCGATGCCCCGGAGGGTCGGATGCGGGACGGCCTCGATGCCGACCCTCCGCATCAGGCGCGCCAGGGGCCGCACGGGGTCAGCGCGCCCGGCCCGCGGCGCTGAGCGGCACGGACGTGGTGGCGACGATCCGCTCGAGGATCTCGACCACGGCCGCCTGCCCGCTGCCGCGCCGGCCGAGCGCGCGCCCGGTCGCGACGAGCCGGTGCCCGAGGACGGGGGCCGCCAGCGCGTCGACGTCGTCGGGCAGCACGAAGTCGCGGCCGTCGAGGGCCGCGCGGGTCTTGGCGGCGCGGATGAGCTGCAGCGTGGCGCGGGGGCTCGCGCCCAGGCGGATGTCCTCGTGGCCGCGGGTGGCCTGCACGATCGCCACGGCGTAGCGCGACACCGGGTCGGACACGTAGACGCCGCGTGCCGCGTGCATCATCGCGTCGAGCTCGTCGGCGTCGACCACGGGCCGCAGCTCGTCGAGCGGGCTCACCGTGTCGCGGTCGCGGAGCATCGCCAGCTCGGCGGCGGCATCCGGGTAGCCCATGGAGATGCGGGCCATGAAGCGGTCGCGCTGGGCCTCGGGGAGCGCGTAGGTGCCCTCCATCTCGACCGGGTTCTGGGTGGCGACGACCGTGAACGGCTGCTGGAGGGGGTGCGTGACGCCGTCGACCGTGACCTGCCCCTCCTCCATGCACTCGAGGAGCGCGGACTGGGTCTTCGGGCTCGCGCGGTTGATCTCGTCGCCGATGACGATGTTCGCGAACACGGCGCCCGGCTGGAACTCGAAGCGGTGGTCGGCCTGGCTGTAGACGGACACCCCCGTGACGTCCGAGGGGAGCAGGTCGGGCGTGAACTGGATCCGGTTCACCGTGCAGTCGACGCTGCGCGCCAGCGCCTTGGCCAGCATGGTCTTGCCCACGCCCGGCACGTCCTCGATGAGGAGGTGCCCGCCGGAGAGGAAGACGGTGAGCGCCATGCGCGTCGCGTCCTGCTTGCCGGACATGACGGCGTCGACGTTGCCGAGGATGAGGTCGGCGAGCCGGCGCACCTCCGTGAGCGGCATGGGTGCGGACCCGCCCGGGGAGCCCGCGTGCGCCCCCGACCGGGGGGCGGGGTGGATGCGGGCGGGCGCGGCGCCCGATCCGCCGTGCGGGGGAACGGACTCGGACTCGGGGCTCGTCACGCAGATCCTCCAGCGTCGTGGGCGTCTTGCGAGCATACGTCAGCGGCCCGGGCGCGTCCGGGGTGGGGCCGTGAGCGGCTGGACGCCGGCACGACCCGAGGCGGGCGCCGCCGGTCGCGGGCCGGTAGCGTGGACGCCCGTGCCCCCCGCCCCGACCGCCGCCGCCCCGCGTCCCGAGCGGTGCGCGCCGTGACCCGCATCGTGGCCGGGTTCGCCGGATCCCTCGTGCTCCGGGTCCCGAAGACCGGCACGCGCCCCACGAGCGACCGCGTGCGCGAGGCCCTGTTCTCCGGGCTCGAGGCGCGCGACGCCCTCGACGGCGCGCGCGTCGTCGACCTCTACGCGGGATCGGGCGCGCTCGGCCTCGAGGCGGCGAGCCGCGGAGCGCGCGAGGTCGTGCTGGTGGAGCGGGCCGCGCCCGCCGCGGCCGTGTGCCGGTCCAACGCGCGCATCATCGAGGGCGCGGCGCCCCGGGGCGCAGACCTGGCGATCCGGGTGGCCGCGCAGAGCGTGCACGCGTTCCTCCTCGGCGACCGGGGCACCTACGACGTCGCGTTCCTCGATCCCCCGTACGAGGTGGGCGACGCGGAGCTCGCCGACGAGCTCGCCGCCCTGGCGCCGCGGCTCGCCGACGACGCGGTGGTCATGGTCGAGCGCAGCGCCCGGTCGGCGGAGCCCGCGTGGCCGGCCGGCATCGCCCTCGACCGGCGCCGGGCCTACGGCGACACCGTCGTGTGGTGGGCCGTGGCGGATCGGGGCTAGCGCGCCCCGTCCCAGTCGGCGTACGGGTCCCAGCCGCCCCGCGGCGTCCGCGGACCCGCATACGGAGCGCCGTCGACCGTGACGGCCGGTCCCTGGGCATCCGGCTCCCGCACGACGCCGATCGGCCGGAAGGACGCGGGGAGCGTCGCGTCCGCGGGGAAGGCGGCGACGAGGCCGTGGTCCTCGCCGCCCGTGAGGACGAGGTCGAGGGCGAGCGGCGGCAGCGACGGGTGGGCGGCCGCGACGCGGCGCACGTCGTCGGCGAGGTCGGCCGTGCGGAGGTCGATGCCCACGCCGCTCGCGCGCGCCATGCGGGCGAGGTCGAGCAGCGGGCCGTCGGAGACGTCGAGCATCGCGGTGGCGCCCGCCATCGCCGCCTCCACGCCCGCGGCGATCGGCGCGACGGGCGAGAGCTGCGCCTCGACGGCGTCGGGGTGGGCGGCGCGCAGCGCCCGCGCGGGCTCGGCGTCGGGCACGGGTTCCCCGCCCGGCACGGCCAGGCGGGCGTGGTCGAACAGCAGCCGGACGCCGGCGGCGGCCAGGCCGAGCGTGCCCGCGATCGCGATCACGTCGCCGGGGCGCGCGCCCGACCGGAGCACCGGCTCGCGGCCCTCGAGGTCGCCGGTCGCGGTCACCGTGAGGACCAGCGCGTCGGACACGGACAGGTCGCCGCCGACCACCCCGCAGCCGGGCGACTGGATCCGGCACCCGTCGCGCAGCCCGTCCGCCAGCGCCTCGAGGTCCCGGACGGGAGTGCCCGCGGGCGCGGCGATCGCGACGAGGAGGGCGGTCGGCCGCGCGCCCATCGCGGCGACGTCGGCCAGGTTGGAGGCGGCGGCGCGCCGTCCGAGGTCGTGCGGCGTCGACCAGGCGCGGCGGAAGTCGGGGCCCTCCACCATCATGTCGGTCGTGATGACGAAGCGGCCGTCGGGGGCCCGCACGACCGCGCAGTCGTCGCCCGGCCCGGCGTCCGCCGCGTCGGCCCGCGGGAGGCGGGGCAGGATCCGCGCCAGGGTCGCCAGCTCGCCCGCGCTCCCGAGGGTGGCGTCGTCGTCGACGCCGGGATCGGAGGGCCGGGGCGTCTCAGGAGTCGTCACGACTGCCACGGTAGCCTGACCGCGATGACTCCCCGCCGCCCCGCCCGCGCCGCGCGCGCCTCCGCCGCCGTCGCCGCGTGCGGCATCGCCCTCCTCCTCGCCGGATGCACGCCCACGGTGTCGCTCGAGCCGGCCGCGGACGCCGCCGACCCGCTGTGCGCCGACGTGGTCGTCCACCTCCCCGCCGTCCTCGGCACCGCGCCGCTGCGCGAGACCGACGCCCAGGGCACGGGCGCCTGGGGCGACCCGCAGAGCACGGTGATCCTCCGCTGCGGCGTCGCGACCCCCGGCCCCACGACCGACGCGTGCATCAGCTACGACGACGTCGACTGGGTGGAGGACGACTCGAAGGCGCCCGACATCCGGTACACGACCTTCGGCCGCACGCCCGCCGTGGAGGTCGTGATCGACTCGACGCAGGCGAGCTACACGGCGCTCACCGACCTGAGCGGCGTCGTCGCCGCCATCCCGCAGACCGACCGCTGCGTCAGCGCCCAGGACCTCGGCGTGGCCCCGCCGCCGGGGAGCTGACCGGCGCCACGAGCGCGCGCGGCGGACGCCCGCGGCGCGCCGACACCACCATGCGGCCCGTCCGCCACCAGCGCAGCCACGGGAGCTCGCGCGGCCAGTGCGTCGTGAGCGACGCCATGCCGCGGCTCATGCGCAGCGGCAGCGTCGACGGACGCGTGAGGGGGCGCATGCTGATCCCCATCCGCAGGTGCGCGTCGAGCACGATCCGCCGCTCCGGCCCCAGGTGCACCGACAGGTCGATGTCGTCGTGCAGGTGCGTGCCCTCGCGGTGCACCTCGTCGCGCACCTCGAGCCACGCGTCGCGCCGGAGCGCGAAGTTGGAGCCGAACAGCGGCGGATGCCCGAGCGCGAGCGTCACCGAGGCGAAGTACGCGCCGAGGTAGGCGACCGCGCCGACCCCGCGGAGCGCGCGGGGGCCGTCGAGGAAGCGCGCGGCGCCCGTGACGGCGGCCACGTCGGGGCGCGCCCGGAGCACGTCGCCCAGGCGCTCGATCCAGTCGGCGGGCGGCACGCAGTCGGCGTCGAGCCGCGCGATGACCTCGTGGCGTGCGGCGTCGTAGCCGGTCGACGCGGCGGCCGGGATCCCGACGACGGGCTCGAGCACCACGCGCGCGCCGGCCGCGCGGGCCACCTCGGCGCTGTCGTCGCGGGATCCGTTGTCGACGACCACCACCTCGTCGGGCGGGACCGTCTGGCCCGCGAGGGCCTGCAGGCAGGCGCGCAGGTGACCGGCGTCGTCGCGGACGGGGATCACGACGGAGACGGTGGGACGACGGACGGCCGCGGCCTCGTGGACGGTCCTCGTGGACACGGCGCCGAGACGACGGGACGGGGTCGCGGGGACGTCGATCCGGGCGTCGGGGTGGAGGCGGGGCCGGGCGACGGATCGTCCTACGAGCATGCGTCCGAGCCTAGGCTCTCCGTCCGCCGGCGTCCGCGCGCGCCGATCGACCGCGTCCTCAGCGGACGACCGGCGCGTGCTCCGAGCCCGCGCGCGGTCGTCCGCGTGCCCACGGGAACCGGGTCAGGAGCGGCCGTCCGCCTCCCACGCGAGCGCGACGTCGAGCAGCTCGGAGATGAGGTCCGGGTACGCGAGGCCCGAGGCGGCCCAGCAGGCCGGGAACATCGAGATGGGCGTGAAGCCGGGCATGGTGTTGATCTCGTTGAGCACGAAGCCGTCGGAGGTGAGGAAGAAGTCCACGCGCGAGAGCCCGCGGGCGTCCACCGCCTGGAACGCCCGGATCGACAGCTCCTGCATCTCGGCCAGCTGGGCCGCGGACATGTCGGCCGGGCACACCAGCTCGATCCCGTCCGCGCCCAGGTACTTGGCCTCGAAGTCGTAGAAGGCGCGTCCGGAGACGACGATCTCGCCGGCGACGGAGGCGCGGGGCCTCGCGCCCGGCCCGCCGTCGAGGATCGCGCACTCCACCTCGCGGCCGACGAGGCCGGCCTCGACGAGCACCCGGTCGTCCTCCCGGAACGCGGTCGCGAGGGCGGCGTCGAGCTCCCCCACCGCCGCGACGCGGCTCACGCCGACGCTGGACCCAGCACGCGCCGGCTTCACGAACGCCGGCAGGGCGAGGGTCGCGGCCCGGGCGCGGACGCCCTCGGGGTCGGCCTCCCACTCGCGGCGCGACACGGTGATCCACGGCGCCACCGCGATCCCGGCGTCGCGCAGCACGGTCTTCGCGAAGTGCTTGTCCATGCCGAGCGCCGAGGCGAGCACGCCCGAGCCCACGTACGGGAGCCCGACGAGCTCGAGCATCCCCTGGACCGTCCCGTCCTCGCCCTGCGTGCCGTGCAGGATGGGGAACACGACGTCGACCCGGCCGAGGGAGCGCTCGGAGCCGTCCGCGTCCCGGACGCGGAGCTCGCGCGAGGACGCGTCCTCCGGCCACCGGACGCGCGTGCCGTTGTCGGCGACCTCCGGCAGGGCCCGGGCGTCGAGCGCGAGGGCGGAGGCGTCGTCCGCCTGCAGCGTCATGGCGCCCGATCGGGTGATGCCCACCGGGATCACCTCGAAGCGGTCCCGGTCGAGGGCGCCGAGCACGCCGCTGGCGGTGGCGCAGCTGATGGAGTGCTCGCTGGACGTGCCGCCGAACAGCAGGACGACGCGGATGCGCGGGGCCATGCTCACTCCCCCTGCGGCGTGTCGTCGTCGGTCGTGAGGTGCGGCGCGACGTCGCGCGGCGACAGCGTGCCCGCGAGCACCTGCGACACCTGCTCCACGATGGGCATCACCACGCCGCGCTGCCGGGCGAGCTCCAGCACGGGCGCGACGGACGAGAGCCCCTCGGCCGTCTGCTGCATGCGGGTGACGACGTCGCCGAAGCTGTAGCCCTGGCCGAGCAGGCGGCCGGCCGTGTTGTTGCGGGAGAGCGACGACTCGCACGTGGCGATGAGGTCGCCGAGTCCCGCCAGCCCCGCCAGCGTCTCGGGTCGCGCGCCGTACGCCACCGAGAAGGCGGTCATCTCCGCGAGGCCGCGGGTGATGATGGACGCCTTCGTGTTCTCGCCGTAGCCGACGCCGTCGACGATGCCCACCGCCACGGCGATGAGGTTCTTGAGCACGCCGCCGAACTCGGTGCCGATCACGTCGGTGTTGACGAACGAGCGGAAGTAGGGGTTGCGCGCGATCTTCGCGACGCGCTCCGCCGTGGCGGGATCCGCGGACGACACGACGGCCGCGGTCGGCTGCTCGCGGGCGATCTCGAGCGCCAGGTTCGGACCCGACGCCACGGCGATGCGCTCCGGCCCGATGCCGAGCACCTCGGCGATCACCTCGCTCATGCGGAGGCCGGTGCCCTTCTCGACGCCCTTCATGAGGCTCACGACGACGGCGTCCGACGGGATGAGGTCGCGGGCCGACTCGAGGTTCTGGCGCAGTGCCTGGCTGGGCACGGAGACGAAGACGTCCGTTGCGCCGTCGAGCACGCGCTCGAGCGACGCGTCCGCCGTGAGGCGCCGCGGCAGGTTCACGCCGGGCAGGTAGTCGCTGTTGCGCTGCGCCTCGGTGATCTCCCGGGCGAGCTCGGGCCGGCGCGCCCACATGAGCACCTCGCTGCCGCCGTCGGCCATGACCTTGGCGAACGTGGTGCCCCAGCTGCCGGCGCCGAGGACGACGACCTTGCGGCGCTCCCCCGCGTCGGAGGAGGCGATGGCGTCGGGGGCTGCCGCGGGGCGGGGGGCGGCGGTCGCGTCACTCAAATCGGCCGGTCTCCTTCTGGTTGTTCGAGCGGGGGTCCCAGCGCTCGGTCGGGGCGGTCTCGCCGCGCAGCTCCTCCAGGAGCTCCGTGATGGCTTCCATGACGACCGCGGTCGCCTCGGACAGGGTCGCGGAGTCGAGGCTCCGGTCGCGGAAGCGGGAGAGGTCGACCGGCTCGCCTACCGCGATGTGGATGGTGGTGCGCGGGAAGAGGCGCACGCGCTTGGAGTAGCGCCCCATCAGCTGCTGCGTCCCCCAGTGGGCGGCGGGGATCACGGGGATGCCGGCCTGGAGAGCGAGGCGCACGGCGCCCGTCTTGCCGCGCATCGGCCACAGGTCGGGGTCGCGCGTCAGCGTGCCCTCCGGGTAGACGACCACGATGCGGCCGTCGCGCGCCAGGTCCGTGGCCGCGGTGAGGGCCTCGCCACCGCGGACGCCGCCGTCGCGCTGCACGGGGATCTGCCCCGACCGGCGGAGGAACCACCCGACCACGGGCACGCTGAACAGGGACGACTTCGCGAGGAACCGGGGCAGGCGGCCGAGCTTCCAGGCCACCGCGCCCATGATGACGGGGTCGATCTCGCTGTAGTGGTTCGGCGCCAGCACGTACGACCCCGTGCGCGGGAGCCGCTCGGGGTGCCGGATGTCGAACCGCACGGCCGCGTTCAGCACCGGCAGCACGAGCGCGGCCAGCACCCAGAAGATCGACGGTCGGGCCTTCTCGTTCGCCATGGGTCCTCCGGTCGGGTCGCGGTCGTCGTCGGTCGCCCGCCGTGCGGCATCCACCCGGCGGAGGACCGGGCGCGTCCACGGGGACGCGCCCGGTCGGCGTGGGCGGCGCGGGGCGCCGCCGGCGAGGCTATCCCTCGTAGGAGAAGTCCGCGCCCAGCTGGCGCAGCTTCCCGATGAAGTCCTCGTAGCCGCGGGAGATGATCCCGACGTTGCTGACGGTGGACCGGCCCTCGGCCGTGAGGGCCGCGATGAGGTGGCTGAAGCCGCCGCGGAGGTCGGGCACGGTGATGTCCGCGCCGTGCAGGTGCGTCGGCCCGGTGATGACGGCGGCCTGCTCGAAGTCACGTCGCGCCACCCGGCGCTCGTGGCCCTCGAGGCCCTCCCTGTGCACGACGATGTCGGCGCCCATCTCGTTGAGCGCGTCCGTGAAGCCGAAGCGGTTCTCGTACACGGTCTCGTGGATGATCGAGACGCCGGGCGCCTGCGTGAGCGCCACGACGAGCGGCTGCT
>Ga0265798_10006883_pt1 | contig 14850 bp, 14 predicted proteins | sample P3T30metagenome_FD_192430 | JGI IMG/M metagenome (GOLD analysis project Ga0265798, IMG submission 192430) | Plant litter microbial communities from East Loma Ridge, Irvine, California - P3 T30 | ecosystem: Environmental > Terrestrial > Plant litter > Unclassified | place: USA: California... | reverse complement strand
GATGTGAAGCTCTTCTTTCTCTCTCAGCCTGGAAGCGTCAGTCGGAATGTCATCCGGAGACAAGCCTTACGCTGGCACCCGGACCGAGCTGCCAGGCTTTTCGGGCATGTGAAAGACGAGAGTCAGATGAAGGAGCTGATGAAGGCTGTCACTATGATCTCTCAGGTGGTGATTGGGATCATGGCGATTGCGTCTCGGTGATGCGGTGTTGTCTTCTACTGCTTGGAAGCACGTATATGTTGACTGTATGGTTCGCTGGTTGTTTATCTTTGTTTCTTTTATTTTTGGACGAACCGGTATAGATGGAGCTGATATCGATTGGCGTCTTATTCTATGGTTGCGGCGAGGACATGGCATATAGAGTATTCGGTTGCTGGCGTAAATGCAGACATTCGGTTCGTGGCCCGTACATGGCGTGTCTTTCTCGGCTTTGCTGTTGGTGGTCCAGATCAACATGATGCTTGTTCGTGTCTTGCGAGGAGAGTCGAAGTGATGTATCGTCCTCCTTGGGTAAGGCTGAAAAGACCAACCTCGAAGACAGACAGGTCCAACGAGAAATGATAGCAGAGTCACTGCGTTCATAGGAGACCATTGAGACTTACCATAGTCGCTGGAAGCACCGCGTGAGAAGACTCGATCCAGTGAGATGTGCGATCAATATTCGTCTCATTAGTACGCAACCTTGGACAGCAGCGATCCCAAAGCGCCTCCCTGCGGTGCAATACCTCACAACCAGCTAGCATCACCCCCCAACCTCCACTCTCCCCCAAGAAATCCACCCCCCAAACCTACGATCCCCTATAAGTAGTATAACTCCACGGCCCCAACAACAACGGCACATGATAATGCGCCTCCCCCCTCTTCGCCGCAAACCGCAGCTCAACCTCGGGCCAAAACGTCTTGCCCTTCCCAAAATAGCTCTCAGTATCAAACGTCAGGCTCCACAACATCTCCTCGCCCTCTTGCAAATCGCCTTTCACCTTCTCTACCAGCTCGTTCATGTCGGTGCTGGAGTTCCAGGCGGGCACGCGGCCGTCGCTGTTGGTTGTGGCGGTCCAGTGGGAGGTTGTGGCTTGGGAGGGGGAGAGGAGCTTGAGTTTGACGGAGATGGAGGCGCCTGGTTTGCCGGTTACGGTGTCGAGGACGTGGCAGGTTATGAAGGGGCGTTGCGCCATGGTGGAAAGTGCGGGCTGGTGGGTTGTCGTTGTTGTTGTTGGAGCTGTTGGTTGTTGGAGGTGAGATGTGAGTTCTGCGAGTCTGCTGGGCGCGGTCTTTCCGCTTCTGGTCATCGATCGAGGGACGATTTGGAGGCAGGGTTTTAAGAAAAGAGAAGATCAATCGCTACTGTACCTTTAGATGTATACGATGCGGGACAAGAGTGGTTTGTCTTGGTGGGGGGTTGAATCGTAGGTTGGTGTCGGAGATGGCCGAACCGAATCCCCGGACAGGACGGTTTGTTGGCGTAGTATGGAGATGAGGGAGGATGCTGAGGAGGCGATGGATAAAGCCATTGGGAGTGTATTGCACAAGTGCTGATGAAGAGAAGCCAGTGGCTCAGTACTTTGTAAAAGGGTTGTAACCGCGGCCTTTTGATATGAACAGAGGAGATGTCAAATACACAGTCCGGAATCACCATTTTTGGAGAAAGCTCAATTGTGCGAACATGTCATGATGGGACTCATTTTTGTATTGCTAATGTTTGTAGTACTACAAATACATGCTCTCATTTATGACTACTGCCGTTATTTATGCTGATGTTCAATGCTACTGCCCTTGCGTCTGTCGCCGATCCCTTCACGCTGCCGCCTTGCGGTACGGTTTTGGTTTTCCATGTTTTTTTGTGGTCGTTTTGAGATCGATGCGCTTGATGCGCTCGAAGCGCTCGGGGTTGATGCGCGGTCGTGGTGTTGTAGAGACCTCAAGCGGGAGCGTTCTGCTTGATCCACTCCAGCATCTGCTCTTTGGTTTGGTCGTAAACTTCGCGATCAGGAGTTTCAACAGCTTCCTGCATGTCAGCGAGGAAGGTCATAACTATCCGCGTCCTGGTGTGTTTGGCGCGAGCCGTGCTGACCCATTCGTATGTGGCGCTGAAGTCCCTTCTCAGGTCGGCAATTGTCTGCTCGTCGCCGTTGTCTTCGTCATCGTTGTCCTCGCCTCCTCCCTTTCCATCATCTTCCTCATCAGATCCTGCGTCAGATCCCTTGTCGTCGAAGTCGACTGGCAGGCTCGCGTCAGGGAGAAGATTAGGGAGAGCGTCGACTTCGGCCTCGTCCACTTCGAAGAGGCGGTCGTGCAGCTCCTCGTCGACTTCCTCCAGCTGCGGCAGCGTGGAATCATACCACTGGCCAAAGAGTCCCTCCTGCTGGTAAGCTGCGACATCTGGGCCCAACTTCCCCTGTTTGAAATTGCGGAACAAACTCCTGATGGCAGCGTACTCCTTGAACTCGAAATTGTGTTTGGCGTAGTTCGAAGTTTGGGTCTCGAGGAGCATGTTATTCAGTGAGTCTTTGCGATGCTCCAACTCTGTAGGGTTCTCTTGCCAGGCGGTACGCATGGCGTGCCCATGGGTCTCGTGTGTGACAGCGAAGCAAAAAGGGTTTTTGGTTGCTGACACAATGGGTAGGTTGAGAAACTCCGAGTATCTCTTGCGGAAGCCCAATTTCTGCTCGTAGCTCCAGAACTTGCCGCTTTCAGCATCCTTGCCCTTGTCCTTCCATTTCCAGGTGCAAACGATGAAGATGATCTCAATGTAGATGCACTCTGGAGTGTCTACGGTATCGTCATCACCATTGCAATCCTCCGAGAACCGTTGGAAGATTGATCCGGCCATGTTGTTACACATTTTCCAACTCCAATCCGGCGGGGGATTGTCATAACAGAACCACGGGCAGTCGGCGTCAATGTCTCCGTTAGGCAGGTCGACGCCGAACTCTCTCTGGATCTTTTGGACGAGACCGCTCGTAGAGCGGAGGTTGAGGGATTGCCATGATCTCTTGTGCATCCTGGTACGCTGAGTGTGCCATGGCTGATCCTCGCGTTCTGAACCGTCAAATCCGTGAAACTTCCCAGCTCTCCACTCGTAGCGGTCGAGTGCGAACCTCTCATCTGATGCCGGGTGACTCCGCCTGTAGATGAATTGGTGTTCTGCCTTGCTGCGGAGTGCGGACAGCTGCTTTGCTACCTCGACCATGTGCTCTAAGTGGGTGCTCCAATCGTCATCTTGAAGGTCGCCGGCCTGGTGTGCGTCGTAGACGGCCAGGTGGTGAGAGAGCCAGGACAGTAAGGCAGGCAGGTGGGTGTGCTTTGCAAAATTAACGGCAAGTGGGCAAAGCACGTAATTGTCTTTGACATGCTTGCGGACTCCGGTAGGACCCATGGCGTACGGGAATGCTGCATCGATGGAGAGTCCCAATGCAGCTTTCTTACGGTATCCGGATGGCTTTGCTGGCAGAGTTTGCTCTTGGCCACTGTAGCCATCGACGTAGGTTGCACCGGGTACTACGCTCTCTTTGAAGATAGCCTCAAGTTGTTGCAAGGCTTGTTGGTACAAACCTGATACCTTCTTGTCAGACAACTTCATCCCAGCTGCCTTCTGCTCTTGCACAATCAAGGACCTCAAGCTGCGACGAGCTACTGCATAGGAAAGTCCTAGAGGATTGCTCTTGACGTCTTTCACATCACAGCGCCTACGGACACGAAGCCCTAAGACGCCGTCGACCATCTAGCTGCAAAGGAAGGCACGCCCACAGGAGCCGCAAACGTGACTCGAATCGCAACTCTCCTCGCTTTCGCCACGACGGCAGCCAGGTCGAGCTAGCACACCGTTATCAATGTCTTGGTTAACCTTGAAAGCAGCTTTCGCTAATGCAAGCCAGGCTGCCAAGATATCGCCTGTCCTCAGCCATGTCTCAGTTAGAGCATCCAATGCCGGGATGACTCTGTTGCGGTCGATTGACGCGATAGTGATTGATGGAAGTGCTCCACGCCCGGACGTACGGTCAATGTCTTTTACGACAGCCTTCGAAGGACGCACTGTGAAATTCTGTTGGGCCAAGTTGCGGTAGGGTTTGAACAAGTTGTCGCCGCCGTATATGTTAGAGCCAACTGACCGAGGCCCCTTCTGCACTGCCGCTCTGCCAAATTTTGCACTGTAGAACTTGATCAGTGATACTAAGGACGGTTTGTCGACTTTGAGGCCGTGCAGCTGTGCAACTAGCGCTCTCGCAAGCGCCTTTGCATTCAAACATGCTTGGCGTTTCGAGACTGAAGACTTCCACTCGGTGCCTAAGTCGGGAACCGGATCTGGCACAAGGGACTCATGGACGTCACGGCCGTTGGAATCCTGGTGCACGGGAACTGGAGTTTCATCTTCGCTTCGGCCCTTGACCTTGAACTGAACATTGGGTGTATACGGTGCCGAGGTGCTTTCGACTTGGATGGCGTTTACACGCCCGGTGTACACCCACGGCTGGTTTGTCTTGGGGTCGTAACAGGAGACTCTCCAAACGATCTCGTATCGTGGAGAAGTGCCATGAGTTGACATGCTCTTGAAAGAAGGAGCGGGTAGAACTCGACGGCGGCCCTGACGTTGTATCGCGGCTTCGATGATCAGCGCCGCTCCATAGTGAACCCACAGCTTGTTGGGCATCGTCGCTAGCGACATGTCTTCCACACTGCCGGGGTATCGATTGACAGCACTCGCAATGTCAGGGGTGATACGCGACGCTGAGGCCGTATCTATGTGCGAGATGAGGGCGTGACCGAAAAGCCTCTTCTCCTCGGACTTGCCAGTGCCATCAACGAGCCAGAAAAGAACACGAGGTTTGGGACGCCATTTCTTCGCCAACGAGGGATTTGAAGCGGTGTATTCCTCCATCTCGCAAGTCCACTCGCGACCAGAAACAGCAGGCCCGCTGAACAACTGATCGACTAGGTAAGGAGGGGCTGATGGCGGAGCGGTTTCAGGTGCATCTTGAGGAGTAGTCTGAGCTCGAGCTGGTCTTGTGTTTCCAACCTCGCGTATGGTGGTCACGTTGAGCTTTTTGATCTGCTTCTCTTGAGCCCGGAGTTGCGCGAGGACTGAGTCCGCGTAAACTTGATCGGCCGCCTCGAATTTGTCGCTGGATGATTGGTTTGACATAGTGCGCTTCGAAATACCACTCCCTTGGCGACTAGGGCCTTTCTTGGTGTCTTGTCGGCGTTGTCGTCTGGGGTTCGCTGGATTCTGCACGACTGTACGGCCCCCTTCGCGTCGAATTTTGGTCTTTCCATCTTTGTCCTTTGCAGTGAGAGTCTTTCCGCCTGACTGTGCGGGCTCTTCCTTGGAGAGTTGGTCGTCGTCTTTGGACTGCTTCTCTTCGATGATGGTCTTCTGCGTCTTCTGAGCGGCTGAACGGAGGGTTCTCCTCGGCGGCTCAGGGTGTTCGTCGGTTTCGTCCGGCGGATTTTGCGGCAGAGCGGATTTCCTTTTTTTTCGCTGGTCGCGCGGCTTCCATCTGTGTGGACTCTGGAAGTAGCGGCGTGATGTCCTCGTCGTCCACCGCAGCTCTCTTCTTGGAGCGTTTGGGCGCCATCTTGAGAATTGAGTTGGTTGGTGTCGAACGTAAACTGGAGTGACGGGTTATTTCTTGACTACCTCACTTCCTGAGAAATTCCGCGCTTTGACCCCTACAAACGCAGTGAAGTAGGCAATGACCGACTTTTTTCCCTTTGTGTAACAAAGATCCCGTACCCGCACCCGTAGCTTGACTCTCACTACTCTCACTTGCACCAGTTCAAATCTTCCAACAAAATCCCTACAACCCCAAACCTCCCACAACCCTTTCCACGAACCCAACTCAGCAAAATGGCTTCCGTCGCCGACGACACCGATACAAGCGACAACCCCGTTGCTAAGTATTACGAAGCGATGTTCATTCGAGCATGGAACCATTTCGACGCAGACGAGTACAACGATGCATGTATAGAAATACCTCGTCTGTCAATCAGTCAGCTAACTTGATTCCCTGTAGGCCTACCGCATCTGCAACATGCTCCTCCCCGAGGCTCGCCTAGGGAGACTCTACCGTGCTGGCTTCCATTTGATCCTCGGACAATCGCCGCTTGAGGGGTTTCGAGGGCATGCCGACGAAGCAGTTCGACTCTATGAAGAGATGTACCAGCATCCTCGCCACGGCCATCCACGAACCGCAGAACAAGCCGAAGGCATCAAGGAGATGCTAGACCTCGCAAAAGAGGTACAAGCTACGGCACACGAAGATGACGAAGCCCCTGAACCGACTGAAGAAGAAGAACGCGCAGAGCTCGACAAGCAAGCCATGGCGGCCGATGAAGAAGAATGGAAGACGGAGGACCCGGAATATTGGAAGGCGATGTACGGCGAGGAGGGATCGGAGGTTGAAGAAGACGAGACGCCAGAGGAAGTTGAGATGGAAGGCGTGCAGTCGGCTGAGGTGGAGGAAGGCGTGCAGGCGCAGGAGCAGGAGCGCTTGACGACTCCGCCCGGCATGGCTGATGATGTTGAGATGGCAGAGCAGCAGCAATCGGTCGCGCAGCCAGTCGAAGCGGAAGACGGTGCTCAGGAGACCAAGATGGCGACGCCTTCGAGCATCGGTGAGGATGTTGAGGAGCAGCAGCAGGTCGAGGCAGAGGATACTGTCCAGGAGAGGAAGCGCAGACTGCCGCGCATATCGGCCGCAGACAGGCAGATCATCGCAGAGGGTGTTTCCAGCATGCAAGCAGGCGCTTCGGGTCTCGTCACACCGGCTGCCACCCGCACAGCAACAGGCAATGATCCTGGCGGTGCTTCGCGTCGTTCAAGCCGTCGCAAGTCCGGCGGAGGCAAATGATGATTACATGCATGGGTACATAATGTCAAGTACCTAGCTTGACTTCCCTCTTGTGGGCATGCAAGGTTGACGTTCAAGCTTGACCAAGAAACCTGCCGCCGCGAATTCGGGCTGAGCTTGCAGTTGTGGGGGACGGAGCAGGGGCCAAGGTGGAAGGGCCAGTATGTACAGTACAGTATGTACCTACCTAAGCTACTGTACACTACAAGCTACATGTAGACTTATTATGAATGAGCCTACAGTATCAACTTGACTATACGAAGACCCTGCGCAGCAGAGAACGATGTTACGGAGGCGCATATGTGCTTCGTATGTTTACCTAAGGCACCACAAGATTAATTGATGATGTTTCTCAAACGCCGAGTTGCCGATAAGATCAATCGTCTTGACTTGACTGCGATCATTACCTCATACGACTCGACACACATGGATCTTATACATGTACGTATTTGTATTGTCGTGAGACCAGTATATTACTACTTCCTACCAAGATCCAGAAAAATGACCGATCAGAATCCGAGGTGAGCATTGCTTATTAGGTTAGTAGTACCAACAATCGAAACAAAACGATTGGAACGATGCTGCGAACGAATCATTGCGAGAAACGTTTTCATTTTCATGACGGGTATCCGAACCATATGTATAGACCTCATCTGCCTCCCCAAAACCAAACCATATAGACATTTCGTCTGCAGCACTTGCGTTAACGAAAGTTGTGTCCCGCATTAGGGTAATCGCAAAGCAAAAAGCAGCCAGCAGCCTCCAAATAGGAATGCCCAATTCAAACCGAAACTGAATAGAAAGTTATCGCCGCCATTGAGAAGAGAAGAAGGAAATTCGTTCCATGTAAAAAGAGAAAATTAGGAAAAGCCAGGATGATCGGATCAGAAAGTCTGAGCGTAGAACCAGTATTCTGCGGCGTAGGGGATTTGGATTTGCTCGTTCCCATTGCAGGTTGCAGGAGGTTTGCCGCCTGCGGTCTCGACACGGTAGACCGACTGCAGTTGTTGGGAGACACCGGCGCCATTGTCGAGGAGGTACAACCAGTCCACGGCTCCGTTCTTGTATGGCTCGACACCCTTCCATGCGGTGTTGGGTGCAGGGACGCCAGCACCTTTCTTAGCTTGTAACCACCCGTGTCCAGACTTGGTGAAGTCGAAGTTGGGTTGGCTGGCACCGTTGAAGTAATGTTGGCCGACGTGGTTCAATTGCAGAGGGTTGTCGTCGGCATTGCAGTCTTGAGAGTTTTTGAGGTAGAGTTTGCAGAGGCTGTCTTTTGTGCTGGATGTGACTAGGCTGGTGATGTCGTACAGGTCGGCGACAGCGACGTTGCTGCTGTATGTGCTGGTTGTTGAGTTACAGGTGTAGTTCTGAGTGCCGACGCCTAGTACGATGATGGACGGTGATGCGGTTGGTGGAGGTAGACCTGGGGAGACCGCTTTAAGGTTGAGTTGCTTGAAGGAGTTTGTTGATCGCTCGGTGGGTGGTAGACAGTAGGCTGTTGAGATGAGACCGGATAGGGCCAGTAGAGAGTAGAAGATCGCCATTGTATTGTAATTGTGAAGACGCTGTGTGACTTCGATGTTGATGTTTCAGGTCGAATGGCAGACAATGACTGGAGGGGTGATGAGCGAGGTGCAGAAGGTGCGAGCACAAGGCGATTCTATATAGACATTGACTTTGCCATTACCAACAGATGCGGCGTGAGACTAGGCCATCCTCGGGCGGAGAATAGAATGGACATCTGTGCAAAGATGGATCAGCTAAATTGGAGGCGCATGGCAAGGTTGGCTAGCGCGCATCACCTGCATGGGCATCCGTTCTTGCAGCGGCCACATGCAACAAAGGCTACTTGCATGCGCCTCGCAAGATTGTTCCGTCGGCGCGGCAGCGCTTACGGCACAGTCTTGCCGATGATGTTGGACCCGAGGTCGTATCTTCTCTTGGAGTGAGAATGGGCATCTCAGCAAGAAAGGGGAAGACAAGATCGATGGTGATCACGATTCCAGCATAGGTATGCAAAGTCCAAAGAAGCGACAAGTCCAGACGCATGTCATCCAACATTCAAGGTAGCGAGAGCTCGCGTCCATAGGCTGGGTAAGTCTCGCGTGGCATCTGCAAGAGGCATAGTAAATGCAGTAAATGCAGTGGCATGTAGTAATATCAAAGCCGCCTCATCCTAGGAGGATGCGCCTGCAGGCGCCACTAGGTGTTGGTTTGCGCCGCTGGTGGGGTTGCTCTCTTGCTTTCTGCATAGACCCGCCATATTTCTTCCGATATGGGCATTCATGGTATTGCCTTTTGAGAGGCGCATATTCCCGCCGCCAACGCCAACCTAGTGTTCACATGGTATGAAGATGCAAGATGCCAACGACCGACGCCGCCGCATTGTTACGCCGTCTGGAGTGATGTGAGCGTGTGAATTGCCGCGATGCTTTACCATGTTCAAAGCGTATGCTGACACCCTTCCATGTTCGATGCCTTCCAAGATGTCGTCAGCCTCGCTGTGATGTTCGTCCTAGTCTTTGTCTTGGTGATGAGATGCATGTACGTCTTCTGATCGTGTGTGACTGTGTGACCTATCTGTCCCGAACGGCAGCGGTCCCCGGCCCAAGAGGTAACATGCATTTCTCGGCAGAGGATGAGATGCTCTGAGACGGAAATAGAGCTAATTAGCTCGTGTGATGAGGGGTTGGTAGAGCTATCAGCTAATTATCTCGCATTGCCGGTTGTGTTGACCGCTAATACTCCGCGGAAATGAGTGCTAAATATATCTGCGCTCCATCTCTTCCGTTCTCCAAATCCATCTGTGCCCTAATTACTTCAATTACCTGCTGCATTGGGCGCTATTCTCCGTCAATTGAGGCGCACTCACGTGCGCGTCAAAGATGCAAACTACTATCGATCAGGAAGGTGGAGGTAGGTATGGAGTGATTCTCGGAGTCTGGTGTTCCGGCGACTGTTGAATGTGTGACCGTTGTACTGGTACACAATCACTCCATGAGACCAGAAGAACAAGCATCGAAGAAGAGTGTCTCGGTATCTCACCAGAACCGCCTTTTCTAGGAGGTTGCACCATTAGTCTAGTTGGTCTAGTACATAGACTTCACTTCAGAGAAGATCAGAAGTACCGTACGCAGTTGATGACCATGTCAAACAAGCTAGACGATACTCGCGTTGTGTTTGGTCTGTTAAACTCGCAAAACCAGCCAAACGCAATACTCGCGACAGTCCACTGCGTTTGCGTACGCTAGCTGGCATTTACATCCTCAGTTATGACCACAAGACCGAACAAAGGCCGTCGCAGTGTTTTATATGGCATAGAGATGGTGCATGTCGTCGATTGCTGTTGAAGTCAGTACCCCAACCCTAACCCTGACAAGCGTTTCTGTTCATTTGCATGTCGTCTCGGCTCTGATTGGCTGCGGGATCTCTGGCGCTAAGGAATGTCCATTAAATTCACGATGGTATCAAAATAACACCATGGAGTCAAGTTGAGTGCAACTCCACCAATATGGCACGGATTGAAGTTCTGATTTGAGCATTTTGAAGCTGAGCTCGCCGGATGAGGATCTGGCTCTCTGATTTGGAGTTTGAATTTTTAGCATTTTCTGCTGGATTTTCTGGAGCCGACGACAGTACCTGCAGTATTGCTGTTGAGAATCGAGCGGCGCGGTTGGTTGCCAGTGTCCGAGGTGTACATGTTCGAGCCGCCTGAGAGAACGTCGTACTGAGGTAAAATATACATGTATGTAATGGGAGAGGTTTGAAGCATTAGGGTATACATTATATTAAGACTCGACAGTTTCTTGCGCGGCACTACAGGAACATCGGCATGTTCTTCACGATAGCGGCGAGGCTAACTTCTTCAAATGGCACCATTACCGTGGAACACACATTCAGTCCGCTTCACGAGCGAAGCCTTTTGAGAAAGAAACAGCGACGTCCTTCAGAGACTCTCAAGGCGACGAATCCTCAACCTGCTGCCTCGCCGCAGCCCTAAGCTCAGCAATGCGCTTCTCAATCTGATCGAGCTGGCCCTCCAAGCCCTGCACATCCTCGAGCAAAGGCCTGCGCTCCGCAGAAGCGGTGTCCTTCGCCGCCTCGCCATACACAAGAGTGTAGCCGACCATGGCAATCTCCGCCAACCACAGGGCGTTGACAAGGTACGAGTACAGGGCGACTTTGGCGCCTCCGATCAGCAGCTGCAACAGGACGGCGGCGTTCAGCACGCTGGCGGCGACGACGAGCGAGCGGCCGGCGGTGGGGCGCTGAAGGCCTAGTTGGAAGAATACCAGGCCGACGAGGTGCGCGATGCAGCTGAAGACTAGGCCGACGACTTCGGTCGGGTGCACTCGCGGGTGGTGTTCGATGCGAGAGCGCAGGATTTGGATCAAGAAGGCGGTGAAGATGAGGGTGTTGAGGGCGAAGATGGAGGTTTTTGTCATTGAGAGCATTGTGGCGGTTTTTTGCTGTGGGATGTTGCGGTGGGCTTTTAGGGACGATGTCTTGTCTTTTTGTCGTCCTGAAGCCTACGGAGAAATTGACGTGTATTTGATCGAAATGATGGTGTGGCGGTTCTGGATGACAGGAGAAGACAGCGCGCGGTATTGGAAGTCCTAGTATTATTCAACTGGAAGTCTCGAACCCTCGGGCCGCCTGGTGGTGCTAGTGGAGGGTTGCATGTCAGATCATGGAAAACGACCAAGTCTCAAATCGCCCGTATTTCAGTCTTGACTTGTTGATGGTTGTTAGTAAGATGTCGTCTCGGTCGTCAAATAGTGTTGATTGCTGGTAAACATTGTAGAGGCTGGCGGATTGCCAACAGAATGACTGGATGAATCTCATTGGGGGTCGATGTGTCGACGCTAACGGATTGTCAATTATGCTGTGCTACCTGGACATGCACGATGAGGGACAACCCAGCGACAAGATACTAGAGCCGATCATTTCAAAGCCAATCATCACGCATCTGCACTATAGGGCTGCAGCTCGCGTAGAAAGCCGCCCAACACACACACTTTCGTCCCACTGTACTGTAGACACTGGACAACCCACCACTCTGAGCAACCATGGAAGAATTACAGAGCAAGCACCGCAAGGAACAGAAGGATCTCCAAAGCCGAGTCACCCAGAAGAAGAAACAAGCAAGCAAGAAGACTCGCAAGGGTGTCAACGAGGAATGCGATCGTCTGGAAGCCGAGCTGAAGCAAAGGCAGGCAGACGAGATTGCTGCTGCGAATGGACAGCGCACGAGCAAGGAAGATGAGCTTCCCATCGAAGAGCTGGACGATCTCACACTACAACAAGACGACAAAGAGCCTGCTCCCGCGCCAAAACAGCCCCCACCAAGCGCCCAAACAGAAACACCAGCACCCTCACAAGGTCGAAAACCCAACAGACAGAAAGAGCGTCTAGCACGCAGAGCAGCAGAACAGCAGGAGTTGGCAAGACAAGCCGCAGAAGAAGCGAACAATCTACCAGACTTGAAGCAGCAAGAGCGAGAGCGCATGCTGTCGTACATGAAAGAGCGCGGTCTCGAAGAGAAGGAAATCCGCGCAGACGGCCACTGTCTGTACTCTGCTGTCGCAGACCAGCTCGCGCAGCTGGACATCCCGATCGGCAAAGCGCCTGGGCTGGAACCGGAAATTCCATACAAGATTACACGCTCCGCTGCTGCTGGCTGGATCGAAACCCATCCTGATGACTTTGAGCCTTTCCTCGAAGAGCCTATGCCAGAGTACTTGCGGAAGATCAGAGAGACTGGCGAGTGGGGTGGCCAGCTCGAGCTTTTGGCTCTGGCGAAGAGCTACGGAGTCGAGATCAATGTGTTGCAGGACTTTGGAAGAGTGGAGAAGATCGAGCCTGAAGGCGGTGCTGGACACAAGAAGATTTGGCTCGGGTACTACAAGCATGGCTTTGGGCTGGGAGAGCACTACAATAGTCTGCGCAAAGCGGACTGAAAGTACATGTCACGAAGAGACTTGGTCGAAGTCGTGTAACACGCTCTCGGTGGAAAGGTCATGCAAGGTCTGCTCATACCTACCGTCTCGCGAAGCTCCTTACTATGACGGCCACGGAGATTCGCTGAGCCGATTGCAGTACGTGTAACATGGTCTCATTAAAAGGTTCGTTATCGTTCTGCTCATACCCTCCCATCACGAGAACCGTCGCGCGATATAGGCGAAGGAACGCTGCTCACGTCCGACTCCTTGCGAGAGTACTCGCTCTCGCTATCGCAATGCTGGAAAATGCCTCCCCTCCGGTATCTGTGCGCCACGACAGATCCATAGATCAAAGCTGCCAGAGTCACGGCCAACGCAGCCGATATGCTAGCCGCTTGCCACAGTCTCCAGAACGGCCAGATCAGGTTCGAGTCGATGACCCTCTGTTCCACAGTCGTGGCGATTCCGACTGCGAAGTAAAGGATCCAGAAAATCGACTTGAACACCGAGGTCCCCAAGAACGTCCATGGGTGCAAGGCGCGAACGAACCACAGGCCAATTTCTGCGGCCGTGAGCAGGATGCAGATGAACATGAAGGCTATGCAGACAACCCAACCTCTGTCGCGACAACTTGGGTCAGCGGGACTGGATCTGAAGGACGATTTGGGGAGGGTGTCTCAATTTACCTGTCGGTGCGGCTACCTTGGCCTTCTACTTCGAAAACGAGAATCCCTGCAGCTATGATCGTGTCGACGAACAAGAACATTTGCAGGATCCAGAGAGGCGTCAAGGTCCATGAGCTCCAGGTGTTGCGAGGGTACGACATGAGCGGAGCGACGATCCATGATGTGCAACCGTGGCGAACTGTGGCAGTCGACTTCTGTAGCTTTCCTGGCTTCTCTATCTGTCCTGTCTTCTCCATCATGATGTCGTTCGTATAGTCGTGAAGTTGTTTAGGTCGTACGTCGTATCAGGTCGTGGGTCTATTAGGTCGAGATTTCGTGATTAGAAGCGATTATAGTCGTCTTCGATGTAGTAGTCTATAGTGTAAATGAAGTCGTCCTCAAGTCAAGCAAGCGAAGGTGCGAGGAGTAGCGATTGTAATCCAGATGTCCAAAAGCGAAAGACGCGATAGAGGCAGCGCAAGCCGTCCGTCACGCGGTCATATACATACTCATGATGCATCGACGACAGACGACAAGACCCGACAAGCCTGCTTTTTCTTCGGCACATCATGGTACATGGTACCTAGACTTCACTCACACTTACCGGCTGCACATCTCAAAAAGAACGATGATCATCCTGGCCAGATAGTTAGCCAGGCCTGCATACCCTAGAGCAAAACTACCAACCCGCGCGCACCGCAATGCGAACTCTCATGCAGCGCCGCCGAGATCATAGACCCAGCAGCCGCCTACTGTGCCCAGGAGCGTGAACGCATCAGCATCGAAGCCAGGGATCGGTGGCACATCGTTTCCCTTGTCGCCCATTTCATCACTCACGGAACGATGGCAATACTGTAATGCTCTCAGTCCAAGCCGCGCCCGCCGGACCAGCCGGTATCGCTCTGCTGGGCGTGCGTAACCGACTGCATTTTACCCTGACCGCTCTGCGCAGTTCTGGCACCAGCCGTTCCGCGGACGTCCGTTTAGGTTGGATTTGAACACACTCGTCGTCATCCTTCTCTCGTCCTTCCATTCTTCGAAGCATGCCGTTCTCTTGTCCTTTTTTGCCTTTTCGTGTTCCGGGAGGTCAAATTTTTGATGATCATCGTACCGTTGCCGTTGATGTACATCACACATCTACGTATGTTCTGTATGTACTCACGAACGATACGATCGATCGACCCAGGGATCTGGACTCTTCGGGGATCGCCAGATTGATTGATTTCTCGGCACGGGGGTTAGCGCCCGCCGAGGAGCTGCAAATATAAACCACGAGGCTGGGGTCGGGATACGCATGTTCGCACCTGGCACGCATAGCGTCAGCGGTAGGCTGATGTCACGCGGTGAGCGGTGCTGACTGGAAAAAAACGAGTGACAGCTACTAGGTGCAGG
>Ga0265798_10006881_pt1 | contig 14851 bp, 14 predicted proteins | sample P3T30metagenome_FD_192430 | JGI IMG/M metagenome (GOLD analysis project Ga0265798, IMG submission 192430) | Plant litter microbial communities from East Loma Ridge, Irvine, California - P3 T30 | ecosystem: Environmental > Terrestrial > Plant litter > Unclassified | place: USA: California... | reverse complement strand
ATGGTGTTCGAGACCAGAGGACGGTTCCCGATGTTCGAGGTTCGCGGGGCATTAGGGTGTAGGCTGGTGACGGAGGGATCGCGTATGGGCAGACTGTTGCTGCTGTCGGCCATGGTGTCGTCGGCAAATGGAGACTGCGGTGGCACGTCGCCGCGACTGGAAACGCGGTTGAGCAGAGCCCTGGTGATGGTCGACTTGGAGCGTTTGTGGCTATTGGTCGTGCCGGTACTGAGAGGAGGGCGGGGATCAGCGAAGGAAGAGGGTCTCGAGGGCAACGAGGGTGTGATTGAGGGTGCTGAGGGTTGCCTCTGTCTCTGCCTTTGCGGGCTGGGCGAGAGACGGGACGTCATGAGAAAGATGGCGGCGCCTCAAAAAATTGGCACGAAAGAGGGGGCTTGGATACATGTGTATGTACTATGTACAGTACTGTTTGTGTGCAGTAGTAGTACCGTAGTCCAGTACAACAGTGTAACACGCCCAAGGCCCCCCTCTTTCGGCAATGCATCGTCTAAGCGAGAGGCGAAGTGGGATGTGCTTGTGCTGTGCTGTGCGTTGTTGGCACTGGGGAGGGAGAGAGAAGACAAGACACTTACTCTTGATCTGATGGAGAAGCCATTGTGTCCTTAGACAGGATTCGAGTCCATCAATTGATAGAGTAGATCCGGTAGAATCGAAATAGCAACAAGTGGCAGGCGAGTAGGTATAGAGAAATCGAGATGGAAGTGACAACGGTGGTATCGGGGAACAACACCCTGGAATATCGATAGCTGTATACATAGCATTATTGTCTCTGACGCACATGGCACCCCCCTCCGTCACCCAACCACGAAAATCGTAATTACAACAGGTTCATCGCCCATTAGGCGTCGAGCCATCCAACTTTGACAAGGAGAGTTTGGATCTGCATGGAATACACTATCCTTCTTCTGTCCAAGTGCCTTGGAGATGAACTCTAAAAGTGGCGAGAACCACGACCCGTATCTTGGAGTGTAGTGCTCTGACAATGAGGACGATGATGCAGGAGAGGTCGATACAAAAGTCACACTCCAAGATCGCGATTCTTGTCTCGACGTGCTCTTGTGAGGATAACCAAATCCCAACCTCAAGCACCTTCAAAGAGAGCTCTCTCAGAACCACCGTTTGGCTGCGCCTGCGACGTAACCTGCACATCCAAGCCCTCAGCCTTCAGTACCTCATGTTGCTCCTCAGTAAGCTCCTCCTCACTCAATGTGATCTTCGGACCCGTGAACCACTTCCGCGCATCAACGAAGTAATACAGCAGCGCCCCGCCCCACACTGCACAATTGATCACCACGGTGTAATTCATGGTATCCGGTGTAGGGTTCGGACCCGCGGTAGGGAACATCGACAGCACGATGCCAAAGACTAGGAATACAATGGCGATCCAGGCAATCGGTAAGCTGAATCGGCCGGTGTAGAAAGGGCCGGGCTTGAATTTCGCCTGGCCCCATACGACGCGAGAGAAAATGGGCATCAGCCAGGCCAGGTTGTTTCCGGCAACTGCGAGACTGAACACAGCTGACGCTGCCGCCGGACCGATGAGAGTCAGCAGACCCAGAAGGACGGCGGACAAGACGCAGAACCAGATCGCGTTGAAAGGAATGTATCCTAGGCGTTGGTTGATGACACGCACGTATCGGCTGAAGGGTAGCGCTCCGTCGCGTGAGAAAGCCCAGGTTTGACGTGAAGCAGCCACGGTAATGCTCAGACCCATGAAGAACTGCACGATGAACAGGAGAGTCATCAGGCCTATGGCACCACGCTTTCCGACTGCGTCGTAATAGATCTGCGCCATGGGTTGGCCGAATGGGGAGTTGAGGAGGGACTCCAGATCGGTCGACATGCACGCTGCGAGCACTATCACGATGATCCAGCCGAACAGCCAGCATGAGCCGATGGACATGAGGATACCGTAGGGGACCGCGCGCGTGGCGTTCGCTGCTTCTTCACTCATGTGGACGCAGCTGTCGAATGCTCCGATGGTCTATGGCAGGAGTTCCGATTAGTCATTTCTTGCAGTCACGAAGTTAACAACACCACTCACCCAAATCGGGCTCAGCCAGGAGAGCATAAAGGCCCAACCTGTAGGCCAGGTAGTGAGGTTAGCCGTCGTTGCGAAGATCCAGGTCGCATCATTCCTTTCTTTGGCCCGTCCTATTGGCAAAGCGATGATCGTAGCAAATATCAGAACAAAGTTCATCACGACGAAAGCGGTCTGCAGCTTTCCCATGACCTTGCTGAAGCTGCTGGCGAGGATGCCGTGGCAGATGACACAAGCCAGGAACACGGCATACACGACGCCGTCCGAGGGTGCCCAGGTGCCGTCAGTCGCCAGAACAGCAACACTAGTCAGCATGAGAGCGAAGCCGTAGTCGATCGAACAGAGTCCTCCAACCAGACCAAGCGTGTTGCTGTATCCTACGAGGAACGAGAAAGCGTTGCGCGTTGCTGGTGAGGAGAAGTAATGCGTCCACCTAGTCCGTTAGCATGAAAGTCCAGTACTTAGCTACCGTCTGGGGACTCACCAGTAAAGCCCACCAGACGTAGGCATCGCACTACCCAGATCTGCCATTGCCAATCCGACGAAGAAGATGAACATGCTAGCAAGGAACCAGCCCCACACCATTCCAGCAGGTCCAGCGGGTATCGAGTAAGACAAAGTACTTGCGATGGACGGCATCAATCCCATGATGCTGAAAGCAATACCGAAAACCTCGATCATAGTGAAGTTCCTGGGCGTTGCTTAGCAGGATAGCCAAGAGTGTCGTATCTCGGCATGCCTTACCTTTGTAGTTCCTGTTTGTAGCCCAATTTGGCAAGCATAGCTGCATCATCTTCGCTTGCGAGGCCATTGTCAACGGCGTTTCGCGAGGCCTGCGCTTTAGTATCTAATGGCATTTGAGTAGCCATGATGACAGTCGATGGAAGGAAGTGAATGATTGGGGAATGAGGAGATCAGACCATGGATTGCAGTGTCATATACTTACTACCGAGTACCATGATAGCCTGCAGTGCTTATCATTTGACGGTGCCGATCGTGGTACTTCTGTCCAACGAAGATAAGAAGAGCTCCTCAGAAGACATGGGTGAGAGATCACCTATCTATGGAGGCGTGTTTCGTGCAGCTCTCAGCCGCGTAACCTGCATACAACACCATACCTCTGATGTTTTTGATAATCTCGGTGAGTCGATCGAATAGACATAAGCTGACTGCACAGTGCTCGATGATCTTGATGAGATCAAGTGAATGCAGACCAGTCTGTGGTGGTGGTATTCGTCTCGTTGAGGACCAAGGGACTTCCCTCGTTCCATGCGAAGGAGTCGGTTTTACCCCGCGCTGAACAGCCACAGCAAACGCCACACGCCCGCCGTGGCTGATCGCGATTTCAATATCTGTTTGGGGCTGTCTGGTCTCATCTAAATCGTCAATTCACATTACCAGCTTATCATTATTCACAACCCATAAGCCGCAAAAATGTCCGTTTCCAGGCGCATGGTAAGTCGGGCAGATCATTGATGTCCACGCACGAAATTCTGACATGACACTAGCTCTCAAGGGAGGAGGAAGAGGCGATGGGCGACGAGAAGGAGGTTCGCAAGGAGGACCAGGACAGAATCAACCGCTTCAGCCGTCTTCATAGTAAGGAGAAGTTGGTGGAAGAGGATCTGAAAACCAAGCAGGTAAACGAAGGAATTTGCCAGCTTTCGAAAGCCCTCACGAGCTGACACACGCATAGAAAGACAAGGAAGACCTCGAAGAGATCTCATCCGAGCTGGAGCTTGCAGACGAGGACGAGAAAGTGCCGTACGTGCATAGCAAATCTCACCTCACACGCAGCGTGCGACGACTGACTTTTCCTCACAGATACAAGATCGGCGACTCGTTCTATTCATTACCGCTACCTGATGTGCAGGAACGCCTGTCCGCCTCGGTGGACAAAATCAACGACGAAGTGGCCAGCCTCGAGGAGAAACTCAGCGAACTGCGCGAGGAAATGGGCGAGCTCAAGGCCGAATTGTACGGTCGTTTTGGCAGTGGCATCAACCTGGAAGCCTAGACGACTTGTGTTTGCAGCGACCCCGGAGACTGCAACGTCAAAATGCATGCAATATTTCATAATTCCGCTATCCCGCGTCCAAGGTGTAGAAGGGCGCTTGATGTGCAGCTCAAGCTTTCGACTCTCCCGTTACCTGCCTCACCAATAATGATCGGCAAGCGCATATGAGTTACCGCTTTGAGCAGCTAGCCGCGGTTAATGCATCTTGGCCCCTCTGGTGCGCATCACTAATCTGTGTGTTGTGATTGTTACTGACGACCACAAGATGCTTGTACCGTGCCGAAAGCCGTGTACCGTTTTGCTGTTCATGAAATGATGTTTCGCCATCCTGTCGCTTCCTCCATTCCGTCCATTTTATTTACATCTTTCTGACTGACAAGATCAAACCTTGCCCCGCCTCGCGCTGGACGTGATCGCGCAACTCTGACTGGAAACTCTCTGGATGATGCCGAACTCCGAACGTGGCACACCGCTGTCACAACTCAACTCTCGAAGCCAGATCCCGATAGACTTGGTGCGAACAATCTCTTCCACTTCAACGAGAGACGCCGTCAACAAAGCCGATATAGACAAGCAATTAGACCTGGAAAAAGCTGACAACTCTCACGACATATCTGAGGAATCATCTTCTCGCACAAGCCGCGATGACACCCAAATCACGGCCAGCGATCTGAATGCTGGCAAGACTGTCGTCTCGTTCACTCGGAACGATCCATTAAATCCTTACTGCTGGCCACTGTCGAAGAAAATCTACGTGACAGTCACGGGCATCGTGTTAGTCTTGAACAGCACGATCGGATCCTCAATCGCCACTGGAGCATCTTCACAAACCGCAGAGCAGTTCGGCATCACCAATCAAGCGCAACTCGTACTGCCGACGTCGATTTACCTGATAGGATATGTTGTCGCGCCGCTCGTCTTCTCGCCACTCTCTGAGCAGTATGGCCGCAAGATCGTCATGATTTCAACGTTCGTCCTCTGTAAGTGATCCAACACGTCGACTGACAGCCCATTGCACGACGACTAACATTCTGTTTCCAGACACTGCCTTTACCCTTGGCTGCGCCCTAGCGCCCTCATGGTCGGGCTTGATCATCATGCGCCTTCTCGCTGGTGTTGGTGCTAGTACCCCTATATCTGTCATCGGGGGGATATACGCCGACATATACGCCACTCCCAAGGCTCGTGGAAGGGCTATGGCTTTGTTTATGGGGGCGACGACTTGGGGGCCGCTACTAGGTCCTGTTGCCTCCGGGTATATCGCTGTTGTGTCGTGGAGGTGGGTTTATTGGCTACAGCTCATCATCGCAGGCGTTACCTGGCCTTTCGTGCTAATGATGCCTGAGACGTACGGACCTGTCGTACTGAAAGGCAAGGCGAAGAAGATGAGAAAGGAAGGAAAAGACAACGCGTTCGCGCCAATTGAACTCGAAGAAAAGGACATACGCGAGCTTCTGGTCGTCGTCTTGACCAGGCCGATCCGGATGTTTTTGTTCGAAATGATCGTGCTCTGCAGCTGTCTGTACACCGCTTTGGTGTATGCCATCTTCTACAGTGCGTCTCATGACCATCGAAATCACCATTCGCGTCTCAGATACTAACGCATGCAACAGTGTTCCTCCAAGCATACCCCATCATTTTCACAGGCGTCTATGGCTTTAACGCAGGCGAAAGAGGCCTCGCCTTCCTCCCCATCGGCGTCGGCAGCATAATATCTTGCTGCATCTTCCTCTTGTGGGACGTCTACCTCGACCGCACTCGTAACAAGGTCCCTCAGCCAGCCTGGTACGGCAAAGAAGAATACCGGCGAGTCCCACTCGCCTGTCTTGGAGCACCACTACTCAGCATCTCCATGTTCTGGCTCGGCTGGACGGCCAGACCTTCGATCCACTGGATAGTCCCAGTCCTCGCAGCCATCCCGTTCGGAATTGCATACCTGCTCATCTTCATGGCCCTTCTCAACTACCTCGTTGATGCATACGAGATCTTCTCTGCTAGTGCAACGGCTGCTGCTTCTTGTTCGCGCAGTCTGTTCGCCGTGGTGTTACCCTTCGCTGCTAGGCCGATGTATGAGCGCTTGGGGATCGCGTGGGCTTGCAGCTTGCTTGGTTTCATCAGCCTGGTCTTGGGAGTCATCCCGTTCTTCTTCCTGAAGTATGGTGATCAGATCCGCGCTCGGAGTAAGTTCTGCAAGGAGTTGGCAAGGAAGAAGATCGAGACTGATCAGGCGACGGAGAAGAGGTTTGCGGAAGAGGATGCGCAAAAGCTGGAAGCTGAGAAGCGGGCGTAGCGTTGTTGATTGCATTTGCTCTGCTGCATTGAGCGCTCGCCTTCAAGAAAAGTCAATGGTTATCTGAAGGCATGTATCATCTTCTCATCTTCATCCAACGCAGTACAGAAACAACCGAGAAAGAACCCATCAATCCAGAAGTCTTGAAACCCAATCGAACCAATCACCAACACGCCGCAACTCCGAATCCCAACCACCATCGAGACAAAAAAAAACACAGCGCCACCAATCCCACCCCCCTAAAGCCTCAACTCCTCCAACTCCCACCTGACCCCCACCATCCCCACAGCCCCCAAATGCACATCCATCTCAAAAACACCCCCCTTCCCCATCCCATCCAAATCCCTCACAACCGCCCTCCTAGCCCTCAGCACCAACTCGCCCAAAACCGCAGCATCCCTCTCCAAACCCCTGAGCTCCCTTTCCAACATCCCCCCATAAACGCCCTCCTTGTCCGCCTTCAGAGGCTCCGCCCAGAAAGCCAAATCCTCGAGCCGGAGTCGGAGTCGCACAAAAGCATCTTTGAGAGCTTGGTGCGTGATCCGGTGGGTCTGTGTGTATCCCGCGAAGGCTGTGGCGAAGCTGAGGGTGGGTTCGAGGTGGATTACGAGGGAGCGGAGGGCGGTGTGGTCTGGGACCAGGGCGCCTTTTTTTGCTTAGAAGGAGGGCCATGTATTTTGCGGAGGCGGAGGGGGTTGCGTTTGGGTGGGTGATGGCTAGGTTGGGGTCCATTTGGTTCTTTTTGGATTTGGATTCGGATGTTGGGAGAGAGTTGGGTGGCGTGGAGTGTTCTTTTGGCGCATGGTTTTCCCTTTCAGAGGGGTTCGAGCTTATTGTTGGGTGTTGTTTTGATGGCGATGAGTGAGTCGGGTGTTTCAAAAAAAAAAGAGGTCGAGGTTTTGTGTTGTTTTGCGTGTAGGGTCGCAGAGTGATCGAACTGATTGTTGTGCTAGTAAGGTTATTGTTCTATTGTCTTAGGGACTGCGCTCCTTCTTCTGTATGTCTTCTTGACATTCACTATTGTGTTCTAATGAGATCTTTTCTTGAGACAGTGGCGTTATAGTCTGCAGGTCGATTTTAGCGACCACTTCAAGATCACTCACCAAGGCCTTTCACTGCTTAGCTCGTGGTTACAAGTAGGGAAAAAGCTCATAGGTGACTGCAAGTTTCGAGACGTGGTGTCGTCGAAGCAAACGTCGCAGATCCTTGCAGTACCTCACTCACTGACGAGCTTTGACCATCGGAGGCAGATCACTAGCTGACAATGGTAGAACCAGCGGGGCAGGAAGCATATTCATTTGATATTGGGGAAATCAGACACCTACTGTGCACGAAATTGACAATCCAACTAAATCAACATCCAAAACACCAGACCAGACAAAAACAAACAACTCCCGTCTCCTTCATCAAAAGAAGTTCCAGCCTCTCTCCCCATCCCACTCACCCCCAAACGCCCTTTCCATCGTGCTTTGAATCCGACTCATCGTGTTGACAGGCTTGTACCCAAGCTTCTCTTCCGAGTCATCAAACTCCTCTTCGTCGTCCCTGGCGTAAGGGTTCAACACAGGGTATTCCTGCTGCGCAGCAGTACTGTGATCTTGAGCATTTCCACTCTGGTAGATGCTGATGATACTGTCGAGCTCCTGATCGATGCTGATCGAAAGAGGTCGTTCGTGTCCCCCGGAAATGTCGCAGCTGTACATGGATGAGGCCGGACGCTTTTGGCCGCTGCTGCCTTGCTGCTGCTGTTCCTCCGAGTCCCACCCTGCGTAGTACTGCACGGCAAGCCGATCATCCCTCAACCGCTCATAGTCCTCCTTCTGCCCATCCGCAGAAGCAAAAGCAGAAGACCCGATGAGTTTCCTCGGTCCTCTGCTCTTCTCCTCCCTCAACTGGCGATCGAGCGAGAAAGCATACCTCGCAGTCCCCGGCCCGAAATCTCCCTCATCTTCATCCTCAACATTGCCACCATCAGCATCATCATCATCAGCATCGACCCTGGCCCTCTTCCCCCCCTGCCTCTTCTCGCCCGCTATAGCCCCGATCCTCGTAACGCGAAATTTGCGCCCAATATCCCAAACCAGCTCACAGCCGTCCGCACGCAACCTAGGCGGCAGTCGCGAAGCAGTCCACTCCAGCAAGAACTGGATCCGCCTACTGTTCCCCCAAACACTCTTCTTCACGCGGCCGATGAAGAGCCCAGCCATAGCGACGAGCGTCGGGAAATCCTTCCCGATCAAAACGAGCTGGCACGCGTTGCATTTGCTCGGCTTCGACCCGACCAGTGCCCTGCGCGGATCGCGTTGGAATTTCGCTTTGAAGACTGTCGGGCCCAGCCAGAGCACAGCAAGATGCGTCACGATCTCGAGCATCTCTTCTTTCTGCGCGCTCAGCTGGCCACGCTTGGCGAGAGGGCCCCAGACTCGTGGCAGGTGGTCTTCGATCTCTTCGCGGATGGTGTTGAAGAGGCTGCTTACTGGCTGGGGGGCGATCTTGCTGTGCAGGTGGCAGAAGGGGGACAGGAGAGGGTGTTTGCAGAGCAAGTGGGCGGGGAGTTCGGCGATGCGGGTTTTGATCAGTCTCTCGTGGGCTGAGCGTGATTGCTGAGGGCGTAGGGGGACGAGAATGGGGGCTAGGAGGGCCAGATCGTTGCGGGTTAGGTCGGAGTATTCGACGGGTGGGAAGGCGCGGGTGCGGCGAGGGCGGTGCTTTTTGGGCGGGCGAATGGCGCTGGCTGAGCTGCCTGGTCTGGTGGTGTTGGTTCGGATGGAGGATGGAGCTCTGCTGGAGCCTGCTCTGCTTGTTCCCGGTCTGCTCGTGCTGCTTCTGGTAGAGTCGACTCTACTGGCCGCCCTGGCGTCCCTGGCTTCGGTTTGAGATCTGGTATACATGCTGAGAGATTCTCCGTGTTATCGTTCTGTGGCCAAATTTGCTCAGATGTCTAAGAGAACGTCGTTTGTAACAATGATACTAGCGACTGCTATCCAATGAGACCGTGAAACTTACTAAGGAAAACAACCTTCGATCAGCGTTCACATTGCACGAAGTGTCGTGAAGTGAACAAAGAACGTTTGCAGCACGACACTTACCTGAGATTCACAAAGAAAGTTGTGGCATTCCATCAGGAGCACTTTGGACGAAGAAGTGCCACTAGCTTTCACTAGAGATTGTCAACATTGTTGGGTAGAACGATGAATACAGCACACCTATTAATTGATCCATAAGGCATCAGCCAACATCTCATCAAGACGCCAAGTACGTCGTCCCCAAACGGGAACGATCGCGAAACGCTAAAAACGCAGCAAAAATAAAAATCTGGAAATCCAAGTCGTCGACCGGATCCGGAACAAAGGGCCATTATGCAGGAATTCGGATAATTAATTCTCAAGCGTGGGTAGTTCGCCGCATCGGGGCTCTCGAAGGTGGTCTTTGACAAAGAAAGCAGCAGTAGCTTGGCGGTTGGCCGAAAGCAGGGTTGATGTTGACGCAGGCTGGGTGTTGGTACTGTGTGCAAGATTTGCATTGCACCAGAGCTGAGCCGTAATACTGATTGTCGCCACATGGGCAACGGATTCGTACGTCTTGCTGTGGTTGCTGCTGCTGTTGCTGCTGCTGCTGTGGAGGGTGAGGTTGTTGTGGATGTTGCTGAGGTTGTGCCCTGTAGACTTGCTGCTGAGGCTGGGACTGGGGCTGGCTCATCGAATACATGTCCCAGTCTATGTTGTTATCACTGAGCGTGCTCTGTGAAAGATCACTGTTGCCGAAATCGGTACTCGTCGTGGTGAAATTGAAAGTTTGGGTACCGTCTGGCGAGACGGAGTTCCCACCATTAGTAGACTGATCTCCCAAGTCCATCGGACAAGTATCGATCATCGAGTTGAAAGAAGTCGCCCTTTGCAATGGCTGCCTGACTCTGAGGGGCCCCATCTTCCTCATGCTACCCTGCCTCTTAAGTTGGGCAGCAGCGGCAATGGCTGCGCGCGACGGAGCTACTTTGAGAGAAGCGGTCGAATTCGACCGTGGCAGACTCAATCCCTCCAGGTTTTCAACCGGCGTGTCGAGTCGAGCCGCCTTTGGCCTGCGCTCTTCCCCGTCCGTGAAAGTGAAAGAAGCATTCCGGCTTGCAGATCCAAGACTGGGATTGGATTCTCCATCGCTCGAGTCGCTATCGAAGAGACCAGGGTAGCGCTCTCGCACGGACTTCGTAGGACTGGTGGACGCTTGGGGTACAGCTCGTGCTAGGCCATTCTCATCGATGGTCAGGACGACTGAGGGTCGTTGGACACGTGGCTTCATGGCTTCGGAGATAGAGTCCAGCGGGGTGACACCGACTCGCTTCAGTGGCGACCCTGAACGAGCCATATTGCCCAAGCTGCCATTGAGAGATTCGTTGGAGGCATTGCTTGAGGCCGAGCTACGGGGTCTTGTCGCGCCTGTGGTGTTGCATCTTCTGAGCATCTGGCGGCCGTTGCCAGTGGGTGTGGTCGATGATGAGAGAGTGGGTGCAGCGCTATCTCTACGCTTACTGTCGACCTCTTCCATTGTGGGCCTCGATTTCAGTCCACGGCTGCTAGGGCGTAGCGAAGGCTGGGCTGGTGAGCTATATAGTAAGGAAGGGTCGACACTCGCCGAAGTTTGAGGGTAAGATGGTTGCATGTGAGGGACGTTACGCTGCATAGTAGGCACAGCGGAATTTGGCCTTGGATGAGCTTGCTGAACAGTAAAGCTGTCCATACCCGGTGTTTCGAAGCTCATCACTTGGGCACCCGATTGCTGTTGCTGAGTCGAGGCATTCGGTGTCCAGGGGAGCTGTTGAGTCGCGTTCATGCCAAACGGATCATCAAGCATAAGAGGCTGGCCCAAGTTACCAGCAGGACTAGGCTGGGCGTTCCAGAAATTGTGAGCCTGAGACTGAACGGGAGCTGTCATTGCACCCATGTTGGCAAACTGCTGCATGTCCGGCGATATCTGCAGCATAGGGAACTGCATCGGGGTCTCTTGCTGGTGCATTGGCGCATTTGATTGCAGTACGTGTTGGTGGGGAGTCATGAATCGACGCGAAGCGATAGTAGATGGGGTGCCAAACGCGGCAGTCTGAATCATTTGAGGCTTCTTGACGGAAGTGCCTCTGGTAGGAGGAGGAGTCTGGATTTGGCTGGGATCGCATTGCGAGAAGGTCATGTTTTGCGGTGAAGGCTGCGCCATGTTGATGAACTGGCCATTGGATGCGGCATCATTCGCATACTGCACAGGGTTGTTCATGTTTTGCGCGCCTGTTTGTGCTTGCATAGCAGCATAGTAGTTCGACCGCAGCGTTTCAGAAGACGATTGTGGTCGTTGCATCGGGGTCGATGATGAATAGAGTTGTTGCTGAGGTGTGCCGTAGCCAGGCATTTGCGGCGTAGCGAAGGCATCTTGGAAGTGTGACGGGAATGTTGCGGTCTTGGGCGTCTGTATGGTGTTGTTGCCGAAACAGCCAGTGGTGGGAGTTGATGTCGGGCTTGGGAAGGTCCAATCGGCCACACTGAACAGTCAATGTTAGCTAGGTGTATCGTCATCATCAAAGATCACGCTCTGAACGTAATGGCATGGTATGCTCGTACCCGGAAAACGACTGATCAAACTCCATGTTTCCAAACTACAACAGCAACAACGCAGGTAATCTCTCCAAGATGATAGCTACTGTTCCGCCAACAGCATCTTATCCAAATGCCAAACCCAGCGCCCAAGCTCTTAGATCTCGATCTGAGTGCTGGAGCAGCAGCAGTCGAAGGGGCTGACCAACGGGTTTGGTAATCTGCTGTTGCAACGGCGGAATTTTCTTCCCCGGGTGGTAGACAGTGTCTCAGTTGCCTATAACACGAGTATTGTGCCGATTTGCGGCGGACCGAGAAGATGCCTGGGCTTGGAGGGGCTGCGGGCGGCCTTGGGCGGATCTGATGACCAAAAAGCCCACTTCTGAAGCCCGAGCGAGAGCACGGGAAAAATCGATCAGTCTTGCAGGTGTTGAGTGTGTATGAGTGTAGGCAGTTCTCCTGGGCAAGAGCAGATGCAGGGCCGTCCAGGTAAGACAAACGCAGGTACAGGGTGGACTAGTAGTTGTCAGAGCAGGGAGAAAGACAGCTCTCTCTCTCTCTCTCTCGAGGGTGAGAAACGGGTACGGGAGGTGCGGCTACATCATCATTGGCAGTGTTTGGCACGCTAGTTTGCAGGTACAAAGGGAGGGATGGGTAGGATAGAGTGTGGACGGGTGCAAGGCACAACGCATACGCTTCTCGGCTCGCCTGCAGTGGCCGGGCATGGCATTCCGCGAGTGGTAGCGGTGGGCAAGTCGTGGTAGTTGAAAGGCTGGCTGGCTGGCAGGTGTTGGCGTGGAGATGCCGTTGCGGATAGCCTACGGGGAATGCCACCAACGTATCGACATGGTCTGAGCGAGAGGAGCCTGGCCAAGCGACTTTAGTCCTGTGCCACCTCGCATCCACAAACGAGAAGAAACAGTAGCGCTTCCTTCAGCGTCTGCCCGGGTGCAACGGCAGAACGACAACTGAGAGCTGAGGACCAGATAACTACAGCTCCAAGAATCAATTCACTAACCACCTTGACGGGCGGCGGGCTCTCGAATTAGTTGATGGGAGAGGCCGCGTGGGAGGCCTGTTTGACACACAAAAGCCATGTCCAACTCCACCCCATGGAACCGATTCGCCGGGAACGACTGGGGCTATCGCTAAGCCATTTGGCCAATAGCATTAATGACCGGTGAGCTTGCATCTCACCGGGGATGCGCGCCCGTTCTGGAACTGACGTGACATCGGATTCACGAAACCCCATCCAGCGAGTGCTCAGACCCGATATCTACACGCTCGCAGGGTTTGGTCTGATGGTGTCTCGCAGCATTGTTCGTCCTGAAGCTGAAACATGGTATTCTCCCTGTTGTCTTATGCGATTCTGAATACTCCTGATCCGCAATAAGGGCAAGGAAGCTCGGGGTATAGTTCTTTGCAGCTCATCAGATCGACATGTGAAAATCGTCCAAGCTTGATACGCTAGGATAGGTAGGCCTTGCCCCTCTCTCCTTGCGGAATGCTCTTTTCATACGTCTGGATGAACTCACCAGACGCGGACAAACCGGACGGCTTGTGAAAAGAAATCACGTAGGCTAGACTTACGCTTCTGCCCCAAACGCAGCTGAAATTGCAAAGACGCCTAGCAGAGAGGCGCAAGGCACGGGAAGAGTAGGTAGGTTAGATAGGCTTCCCTTGTATCTATAATCAATCTGGCGAGATATACGACATATGGAAAGTATCGAGAGAGAGTAAATCTCACTCTACCCCTGCAGGCGGGGTATCCAGATATGCTCTGCCGTTCCTGGCTAAAGGGCGATGATGGTTGATCGCTCAGATAAGTCAATCGGTATCTGCCCAGGAAGAATTGCGACACATTCCGCGGACAGATTATTCAGTGCCCAGATACTCCATCCAGTAGTAGCCTCTTTCTTTCGCTCAACGTAAGATCGTGGTTCTAGAGTAGCTTGGCTCGCCGCGGGTTCCTGAAAGTCACAGGCGAGCTGATTGCTCATGCTGAGTAGGCTTTTGATGGGGGTCCGGACCGCTAGCTGCTTCGAAAGAGCGGTAACTTCTCGCCCTGCCGAGACAGACCGCAAAGCATACAGATAGGCTCGGCCAATCTCAAACAGACAAACACAAAATGGATGTCTCTTCTCCAAACAAGTTGAGGCGGGTATAAGGGGAGAGGTGGACAAAAGATACCGCGATACTTTTGGCCCGTATTAAAGGGACCAGCCTCAGGTAAGTTGTTGTCTCAAGAAAGAACGAGACCCCCTGCACTTTCCGGATTGAGAAGGAGGGCATGCTTGTGTGTTGTGTTCTCTTTGGCGACGGGTTGAGCGGATCGGCGTTGTTGAGGAAAGGCCGTAACTACTGGCTGTGGTTTTGCATGATCCTTCCAGAATGGCTGTACTACTACTGGCTGTGGTTTTGCGTGATCCTTTCAAGATGGCTGTGGTGGCGCACTTCGATATGCTTTTGCTCTCTTTGCTGATTCGCGCAGCTAGTTCTGTACATCGTACCTGCACACTTGGTAGGCCTTTCGCTGTCCCTGTCCTGCAACCAAGCACTCAAAATGTCGACTTTATTTAGATATCCTTTTCTGCTTACACCTAAAGACCAGACAAGCTTCTGGCCAGACCGCTCTGACTTGAGGGGAAAAGTATTAAGAATAATGACGATGCAGACGAAGAAGGGCCATCGACGACAGCCTCGACGACGACAACACACATCTATATCATCACTCCACTCAAAAAACCGTAGAATCATCCTTCCCACCCCCAATCAACGGCATGACAGCATCCACATACCTCCTCGACAAATCAAACACCCTCCAAGCCTTGCCCCCATCCCCAAACACAACACAAACCCGCTTGTCCCTGCGGCCGCCCACGAGTAGCCTTTCGGGCCTGAAAGCG
>Ga0265798_10006877_pt1 | contig 14856 bp, 11 predicted proteins | sample P3T30metagenome_FD_192430 | JGI IMG/M metagenome (GOLD analysis project Ga0265798, IMG submission 192430) | Plant litter microbial communities from East Loma Ridge, Irvine, California - P3 T30 | ecosystem: Environmental > Terrestrial > Plant litter > Unclassified | place: USA: California... | reverse complement strand
AAGCGAGGATCTTGTTACAGCTGTTGCAATATATGCAATCCACTTATTGCATGCCGTTCACCGATCGGATCTGTTTGCACAGCAATGACGGCTACGTTTTTCCGCTGCGTCGAGACGCCATGAGAACTGACAGCAGCTGAGGAAATGTCTACTGACGCGAATTAGTGTGTAAATGCAGCAAGTGTTTTAGCTTCCACGAGACGTTATAGGCGATCTGAGTTGCAGTTCACAATCGTGGCGGGCGCACACGTACTTGGGGAGACGGCTTAGGCCCAATTGAGGATAGCCCCAGATCCCCATCGTGCCGGTCTTGGAAACTACTCATGTAGTGGCCGCCTCGACCTAGGTACCATCGTACATTACTCGACTGGCATCTTGACTAAATCTTGACCAGCTACGAACTTTCTATCTAGACAAGCCATGGTGTTGCTAGGAAGGTCCCCACCCTGCCTCACAGCTCGCCACTGCCCGGGATCACGCCCGGCAGCACCAGACTGGCGGGCTCATGCGCTCTTTAGTCGTGGCAAAGGAATCCAGGATGTTATAAGAAAGTGCCCCCGAGTCGTGCTGTGGGGTTGTTGTTTGTCGCACATGTTTCTTGGGCACTTAATATCCAGCCATGATGCGATTTAGTCAATTTGTTCTCCTGGGCTTCTTCCCAAGCGTACTACTTGCACAACAGACATTCGAGTCACCTGACTTTGATGTTACCGCTGCATTATTGGACAATGGTGTAAACGTCTCCGATATTCCTGACCCAGCCGACCTATCCAAGCGAACCAGCTCAGGCTCATGTTCGGTTGCTGTAAGTCTCACCTGCCTTCACTCATTATCCCTTTGCAGGTATGGTGCTAACCACGACTTTAGTGCAGCTCTCTTAAGCGCATCTTTGGTGATGCGAAAGTCGAGACTCAAGAAGAGACAGGCTATGGCGTGGCTGTGAACTACTTCTGGTCACAGCAACAGCGCGAAGCACAACCGTATTGCGTCTTCAAACCCGAGGAAGCACGCGATGTGTCTACTCTCGTTCTGCTGTCGCGTCTCACTCAATGCCCTTTTGCAGTACGAAGTGGAGGGCATGCAGCATTCACTGGAGCATCGAGCAATGATGGTGGCATCACTGTCATCTTTGAACGCATGAAGAAGATCACCCTTTCGGAAGACAAGAAGGTTGCTGCAATTGGACCCGGTAGCCTTTGGTACGACATCTATTCAACTCTTGCCGAGGACAATCTCGCCGTGATAGGTGGCCGCGTCTCTGCTATCGGCATCGGAGGTCTCACGACAGGAGGCGGTATCTCGTTCTTCTCTAACGAATACGGCTGGGCATGCGATAACGTTGCGTCATTCGAGGTCGTTACCGCCTCGGGTCGCATCGTACAAGCTAGTCCGAAGTCCTACCCAGACCTGTACTGGGCATTGAGAGGTGGTGGCAACAATGTCGGCATCGTCACAACCTTCAATCTCGAAACTTTCGCTCACGGCCCGTTGATGCTTGGGGGGCAGAGAAGGTTCTTTCAGGAAAGCTTCCCTGCTGCTATCGATGCCTTCGTGAACTTGGGGTCGAACAAAAAGGCCGATCCAAAAGCTGCTCAGTTCTTGGCCATCTTCCTAGATGCCGCTTCGAACACAAAGATCGCCGTTGCCGAGCTGGAGTATTCTGATCCGGTTCTTGACGCTCCAGTCTTCGATGAGTACCGCGCAGTCCCTGCCTTCCAGGACACCTTACAATTGAACACCCTGGCCAACTTCACGCAAATGCTGAACGACAGCAACCCCAAAGGCTATCGAGACTCATTCTGGACGGCTTCATCCAAACTAGACTACGGGATGGTAGAGTTCATGTTCGACGCCACCTTTGAAGAGTTCGAGAAGATCCGAGATGTGGCCGGTATCCTACCTGCAAACACCTTCCAGGTCATCACTGTTGCACAGCTCACGCAGATGCAGAAGAAGGGCGGAAATGCACTAGGCCTTGTGCCTTCCGACGGTCCGATTCTCCTCATAAACTTGAGTAGCCGCTGGGACAAAAAGGAGGACGACGAGCGTGTGTTGAAGGCGAACGCCAACATCGTCAGGAAGATGGAGGCCGAGGCGAAGCGCAGGGATATGGCCAATGACTACATCTACATGAACTACGCTAGCCAGTTCCAGAATGTTGTTGATAGTTATGGGGAAAGCGCGAACAAGCTGAGGAAAATCGCGCGCAAGTACGACCCTACTGAAGTTTTCCAGAAGCTGCAGCCGGGTTACTTCAAGCTGCAGGGGCCGCCGAATAAGAACTGGCCATGATTGTCACGTTCATAAGACAATATATCTTCCCACGAAGACATGAATCAAGTGTATCAATATGTTGGTGCAACAATGACGAGCACTCCCAGCCTCTTCATGCGCTTCGTGAGACGTGATTGCGCCCCGTTCTCCAGACAAAGAAATGGGTTCTACACTTGACCTATTCCGATAAGCTAGACTTCTACATCGCGTTGAAACTTCGCCAAATACCGTTGTTTAGAATAATGTACTCTGCAACGCCCCTGTTCAGTTTCTTCCTTGTATCAGGTGACATCATCAAGGTTGGCTCTAGCCTAATTCGTCCGCCTCCTAGTCCACGGGCGCGTCCCTACTACTTCAAGCCCACCGTAATGCTTCACTCAATTGGCGCATGTACATGCGCCTCACATCCTCTCATGATTACGATAGTGGACAGGGTTGGGCATTCCCGGGCTGATACATGAGTGGCTTGCTGCGCACCGCGTCATGCCCTCAGGTCGGCAAGGCAGCCACATTCAGCTCCTATCCTGCGTGCTGTCAGCCGTGGCGGGCTACTTGAGCGTCGCGCCCCCGCTTTCCATCAACCATCCTCCTAGCAGCTTAGAAACATTGCGCAACGGCAAACACCGACTCCTGAATGGCACTTGACGGTCTGGAAGTAAAGTTTGAAGAGTGCGCATTGGAAGAACCTCCTGACGAAGCCTGCGATAGCGCAAATACCACATCACCGTATGGCGAACGGCTACTTCAGCCTGATGAAATCCGAGTTCTCACCCTCGTTCGCGACACCGATACTTTGCGTCTGACCGTTACACCACACAAGTTCCAAGATGATCTCCAATACGACGCGGTCTCCTATGTCTGGGGAGCAGCAGAAGCTTCTATCAACGTCCCATGCAACGGAAAAAGCCTCGCGGTTACTCCCACTGTTTTCGAGATGCTTCACCATCTAATCCCGAACTGCCCGTACTGGCTAGATTCCATATGCATCAATCAGCAAGACCCCGAAGAGAAGGCGGTACAGATACCGTTGATGCACCGAATCTACTCGCTCGCTACGTTCGTTGTCATATGGATGGGCCTTCCCACGGCGCAGAGTGAGCAGTTCATGCTCGGGTTTTCCAACGCACTGCGAATGGAAAGGGAATGGGATTCAATGCTCGATCAAGGTCTTCAACCCTCGGTTCTGAGACCAGATTTGTTCCGCTCAGATGAGCCATTCTGGGTTGGCATGATACAAGTTTGTGAGCACGAGTGGTTTAAACGTTTGTGGACCTTTCAAGAGGCAGTTCTTGCAAGACAGCCTATCATGCTGCTAGGACATCTTTGGTTAAGATTTGAAGAGTTTCTTGAATTCATCTGTGAAGGGTGGTTTAGAGCAGGGGCATATCTGCACACCTGGCAGTGGCTTTCCAAGATGATGAGGGGCTTAGGGGGATCTGTGGAGCAGTTTTCAACCATGAGGAGATACCGCACGGATGTTTTGTCAAATGGAGCGATATCGGTCTATACCATACCCTACCTTCTCCATTCCCTACGCGACAGACATGTAAGGGAGCCGGTGGATCGAGCCTGGGCAGTCACCGGAATGTTGAGCGATCATCTCAGATCAAACTTGGAGCCAGAAGTTGATTACAGCGATAACGCACGTGTTCACTTCTGGGAAACACACATACGGTTTGCGAGCACGATCATAGCTGCAGAACAAACGCTGTGTCTACTGAAAATACCGCCCACAATTGGGGCAAGGCCGCAATCATCTCCATCTTGGTGCCCGGCTCTGGAGGGTGTTCCAGCGTGTGGGTTCTTGAGAAGAGGTGCTTGGGCCGGTCCTGTAAGCGGACACGAACAGAAACAACTTCTACAGGAGGTAGTAGAAGAAGGGGTTCAATCTCAGCAATCTAGTGACCCAAGGCAGCTGGAGATCCCTTCTGTATCCCGCAAATTCATCTCATTTGGGAAGGAGACTGATTACCTGCACACTTGCGGTCATCTTTTGGATACAGTATCAGAGGTCGTGGATGATCAAGAGCTGCGGGGGTGTTACGAATACCTATTGAATGCAGATATCTCAGCGCGTAGGATGAGCAATCCTGTACATGCGGCGCATGTGGATGTCTGTATCCGTAGCCTTCAACTGGCTTGTCGAACGGCTCACGCCGCAGAAGACGATACCGACAGAGTACCTTCGGAGTATCTGATGGCTCTACTGATGGATACGAGGGTCTCTAGAGAAGCAGCGATTGCTTACAAGGACGGATGGAATACATTCAGAGATGGAGATCTCGATTTTTTGAGAGAACTTCCAGCTGAGCGGCAATTGCGGGCGAATCTCTGGGCACTAGTATTGCATAGTACCGCTGGCCATTCTTTCTTCAGTACCACCGGCGGCCGGTTCGGTATCGCCACGCCAGGATGCAAGCCCGGTGACAAAGTCTGTGTCTTCTACGGCGAAGATCCTCTTCATATACTAAGATGGCCAGAACCCGAGCACAAAACCGGCGCGCTCCATGGAGAAGGTCCTGCTGAGTTCTGCGGCGTCGCATTTATTCCACACTTTATGAAGCCGCATGAGCAAGAAGCAGCTCGACTTGGACCGGACGAGATCTTTGTTATTGGGTAGCAGAACTCGTAAGCGTGAAGGATCACAGGGCTGGAGGCGCGATTACCAATGACATCATAATGCAGTCTAATAGAACAACGTATATAGAAGAACATAAAATCTGAAGTTTATTCTTGTAGACTACAACCTTATGTCGCGAGTTATTTTCTACCTAAATGTAAACCCTAGAGATATGTATTACACTTTGCCTCGTCCTGGATCAATTTAAAGTTTGTCCCTGCAGACTACATCCTAACCCCCCAAGTTGTACGGTGCTTACATACTACGCCCTGGCGATATACACGCAATTTTGGCTCGTCCTGCGTGAACGCGAAAAATAGCGAATACCTCCCAGCTGCTGCATGACTAAAATATACACTACGTAAAAAGACCATGTTGGTATCAGCCCTGCCTCAAATCCAACACTTGTCCAGCCAACTATGCTTCCAGCTGAACAGCAATTGCGGGCTAAGCTCTAAGGCAATACAGAGTTCTAGTAGTGTGTAGCCGTGTGTGCAAGCTCGGTGTTTGGATTACAATCACGTGCCGAGACAGTCTTTCACTATGTTCTTAGATAAGTTGTTGCCTTATCCCAAATTGTATCAATCCACTCCCTCTTTCTTAAAGGGTGCCTCGGTTACCAATAAGCAAACATTCAGAACATTCAGATACATCCGAATACAAAAAGATTTCAATCCATCGGGCCTTCCCAGCCTTCCAAAAGTAACCCCTATCTCGTTTGTTCGAATATGGCCCTGCCCCCCTATACGGCCTACCAAGGCGTTGGCGTACCCATAACCTTCGTCGTCGGTCCCACGACCAGCCCAACGCGATTCGACGTACACCACTCGCTCCTCTCAAAAGTCTCCCCCCTATTCACTATGCCGAACGGCCTGCCCCGAATCATACTAAGCGACATCCATCTCCCCAACACCGAGCCTGATACCTTCCGAACCCTCTTCAAATGGCTATACGAGCGCCAACCCCCTGATTACACAACCGACGCGAAATTGTTGGATCTGATGAAACTGTGGGTAAGATATGTTCATATACGAACGGGATTCGGGACGTTTACTGACCTGTTACACCCACATCTTAGATATTGGCCGGCGAACTCGGAATCTGGAGGACTCAAAATACGGTGTTGAGATTGGGTATGGCGCTGATGCAACCGAAGTACTTCATTTGTCGTCTGGACACGGTCAGATGGGTGTATGAGAACACACCCGCTGGATCACCGCTGCGTAACTACATCACCGCAATTTTCTGCCAACGCGGTCCACCCATCACACCCTCTATGTTCTCGCCCAAGAACGAGCAGCTTGGTATCTTTCGCGACGCAGTAGGGTTCTTGCATACACTGAATTTAGTTCGCGCAGGTAATCCGACGGGAACGGGCGGATACAATCTCCATGCGCTGTTTCCTATCCATCATTCATGGTCGCCAGGCGAAGGCGAGCTCGCGCCAGTGCGGGTTCGTGGATGTTTGGTAACGGGAGGAGAGGAGGTAGAGTGGATCAAGATCGAATATCCGCTCCCTTCTTTTCTAGTATGGGGCGCGAAGTGGGAAGTGTTGCCGGACATGCACTTTGTGAGCCAAGACGGCGTTCGAGCGGCGGCACAAGCTTTGTTGAAGCAGATCGAGTTCCCGGATAGATCGGGCGCACAAAATATCTAGTGGCGCAGTGCTGCAGCTAAGTATCTAGATTCACAGACTCTGGACGATATCTCATGATTCTACGCCTGGTCTTTTGGTCAGTACACCATGTATTTTAGAGGTTTGGGGATAGAGTAGCACATCGTCATCTTCTTGACCTTCAGAAACTTCCACCTCTCAAAAAAGTCACGGGGATACAAGATATCGAGTAAACGTGCCAAGCGACTAGGATATGAAGCAGATGTCTATTGTAGTGTCGACGTCGACTGTAGTGTAACAGCTTCCATTCCCACTGCGAAAAAGAGACTAATCAAGTAACAAATACTATTAACAAATACTATCAAGATATCCGTATATACCACCATTTTTGTGTTAAACAGGAAAAGAAACACGTAACGTTTGAGTGATGATGAAGTAAAGCGCGTGGCTACAGGTGTCATTAGCAGCGCTTGCTATGAAATCAGGGGAAGGGTATTGCCAACAGCCAAGGAGATATGTATAACAACGCCAGTACCCCGTTGAACCCAGTTTTGTGGTGATACAATAGATATAGAATAAGAAGGAACGATCATGAGGACTCATGTAGCGATGCAATACCTAACGTACAGGGTGCTGCCTTCGTTGGTGTCGCAGGAGGTTGTCCCTGCGAGAAAAGCCGTCAAGGTTACCACAGCCGGGATGTGGGCAGAGGTATTTGTCTGTTGCTAAAGAAGAGTCGTTATGTTGTGGTAGGTGCCTCCGCAAATCTTTCGGATAGTCGAAGCTCATGGGACATTTCGAGCACACGTGAGGCTTATCGGTCGAATGTTTCTTCTGATGGCGACTGTAACGGTAAGCCGACAATCGAGTACGCTTGATCCAGTAGTAGGACTTACTTCAAATCGCATTGACGGTTAAAAGTCTTACTGCAGCCATCCTTATCGCAATGGAAACCATCCGGGCGAGGTGCTTGTCGCTTCCGACTGCCTGGTGTCGCTAAGCGATCACCAGGGTTATAGGTATCTTCAACATGCGCTTGCACAGTGGCTGGCTGCACCATGGTCTCGTTCGCATCCATGACTTGGACGTGCTCTCTGAGCAAGGGTTGTCCCCCGTTGACGTAGTCGTATATCGGTGCTAGGTCTGGTTGCGTCCGATCGAAGCCGAGCGGTGGCATGTGCAAGACACTGGGGTCTACGTAGAAAGGGCTCCCTGCGCCATATTGGTTCTGAATGAAACTGTTAGCAGGCTCTGTGAGGAAGCGATCTGTGATCCTACCATGTGCGCGTGAATGCATTGGCATAAGGGCAGGCAGCAAAGCTGGCACAGCACGCCGTCGATGCCGGAGTAGGTTCCGTCCATGGGAGTGTCAGACACGATGAGGTCTGCAAACGGGTTTGACGCTTCCACCGGACCGGAGAGGACAGTAATAATTACTGTGAAGAGCAGCAGCGGGTACATGCTCCGGTGTGTATCTGGATGCCTAAGGACAGGAAGATGTGGGACCGACGAGAATGGCGGAACTAGAGTGTGAGAACGTCAACAGTATGCAAGATCAGACTGCAACAAGGTTGGTACACTATGGTGAAGAGTAGCAACGCAGGTGAGAAAAAAGTAGAGAAGAGGGCGTAAGGTCAATCGCAGCAGATGCATGCTAAGGGCAGAGGACTGGGGAGGGAGGCCGGCTGCCTGAGGAGCCACAGGTCACGGGCAGGTGTGGCTATGTTGATGATGTAGGTGTCGAGCAGCATTCTGGCGGTTTCGCTGCGTCTTTGGCGGCGATTTGGTCAGGTTGTTGGGTTAGCAGCGATGAAAGTGCACTCTTGATGCGATGCGACGTGCAATTGTGGTTGTGACCAAGGGACGAGCGACGGCGCCGTGCAGCGATCAATCCGACGGGGTACCTGCGCCATACCATTTTGAGACTTGGTGAGGGGTTGTGCCCGGCTCAACTCCCTACACCCGTGACTTTGGTACTGTGCAAATTATCGAAACGTTGTCGACCGCAAGATATGTGACTATCTGTCGGTTTATTCAGAATTTAGCGTTGTGAATCAATAGCAACAGACACCTCGAGCTGAGGTTTACCGCAGACCTTCCGTCGAGTTCCGTCACGTGCACGTGCGTCATCACGCGGGAACGCGTGAAATTCACAGCTCTTGCCCAGTGTTTGTTCACCCGCATCTCCCACCTCCTTTCACGCATCGTTTCGTTTCTCCTAGCTCGGCAAGTGCTGGTATCATCTTGTTTGTCTTGTCGCTTAGTGGCTCTCGTAGAGGCAGGCGGCAACCAAGTGCGCCCTCGGAAATATGGAAGACGTTGAACATCATCACAAAATGTGATAACATCTCAACAAGGTTCAGATGGATTCACTGAGGCTGAGGATGCGCGCTCGATATATAACTGCGCGACACCTCCCAAGTCAGCCCTCAGCACAACACGCCACACGTCGTCAACGCAACAAGGCAACCACTGCAGCCGGTGTTGGTACTATTCATATCGCAGGTTGATGAGTCTCATCTGGCGTTTGTCCCTTTTGGACACTGGCAGCGGATACTGCATGTTTCGCGCACATCTCATGTCCAATCGTTCGTTGAGGCGTTCCACGATGTTCAAGAGGGGCGGCCTCTCAGGCAGCAGTCGAGACAATGTCCGTAAGCAAGGCTCGTCCAAAGGGCATCCTATTGTAACTCGGTGCTATCATGCCCGCCTGCTGCGCCTTTTATATGACTCACAGCCTATCATGCACATGACAACTTTGGTAGGTACCTTGTTGAGTAGCTCACAGGTAGAGCTGGCATGCATGCGACCGCTGCCCCGCATTGCGAATCAGAGCTTCAGATGCGCCCTTGCTTCATGAACCGACGCCTCTCGCAATCAGGTGCCTAGAAACCTGAGACTCACCCTTACAAGAATATGCTTTCTGTACGTGGCCGCAATTATGCGGCTTTAGATCTGGCTGCAAGCTACACGAAAGATCGTGGCCTCCCCTACGACAAAACCAAACATCCAACAGGTCTTGTGTCGTTTAGGAATGCGGAGAACGTAAGCAAGAGTCGAACAGCATTGCTGGAATACTTTGAGTATCAGAGCTAATGCACCGAATAGTTTCTCATGCGCAGAAAAGTGCTCGATTACGTGACGACCAAGGTTGGTCTTTGCACTTGAACAAAAGGGTCTCACTTAACATATCGTGTAGTGCGTTCCTTCGTTTGAACTCGACACATTGACCTATCATGACGGCCCGTTCGGCTCTCAACGCTTACGACAAGCAATGGCTACCTTCATCAACAAGCGCTTCTTGCCCGCATCAGCTGTGGCGATGGATGAAATATCCTTTGTCAGTGGTGTGACGGCATTGAACGACGTGTTGTCACTATGTCTGACCGATGGAGAGAATGAAGGTTTGCTCCTTGGCATGCCGATATATGGCTCTTTCAACCCAGATATGCGAAGCATGTCGAAGTGAGTCTCGACGTGTCAATAACTGCGTTCAGCAGCCACTGAACTTGGAACAGCTGCAAGTTGGTTTACACCCCATTCCATGGCGTGGATCAGTTCATTACCGGGGCGGTCGAATGTTACGAGCGCGCCCTTAAAGAAGCGGGCCGAAACGGAATTGACGTGAAGGCACTTGTCATTTCCAACCCGCACAATCCTCTTGGCGCGTACCATGCACCCTCGTAAAGGACCGTCGAACTGACTCATCTTTCCAGGGCAGTGCTATACTCACAAAGCTCTCGAGGCCATACTACGATTCTGTGCAAAGCATAAGATACATCTGATCAGCGATGAAATCTATGCTCAGTCAGTGTATCGAACGGATGAGTCTCATCCAGGCTTTACATCAGTACTCTCTGTTGACATGAGTGGCATCATTGATGATAAGCTTGTCCATGTGATGTACGGGATGTCAAAGGTCAGGCTACTTCAGTTCGAGTAACAACTGTTGCAACTGATGCCTTGGTAGGATTTCGCCGCTGCCGGTCTGAGACTAGGATGTCTAGTCACCCGAAACGAAGAATTGGGTCAAGCTGTGCAGTCTCTAGCGTACGTCTGCTTGAACACCCAGGTACAGCTACGAATGCTAATCTGTCTGCTTGGCGCAGACGTTTCCATGGCGCATCGCCAGTCACAGACGCTATAGCCACCACTATACTTGAGGACGACGAATGGCACAACCAATTTCTAGCCGAGAGTGCAAGGGTGCTGGGTGAACACCAAGAGCTTGTCACCAAGGGACTTGACAAAGCTGGAATTCGCTATAACAAGCAAGCGTAAGTACACCCCAGCGTTTTCGAGCTGTTGCATGGCAGGAGTCACTGACAGGACCATGTGACCTAGTAACGCTGGGTTTTTCCTCTGGATCGATCTCTCGGCGTGTTTACGGAGCGCGACGTGGCAGGGTGAAGATGAACTGAGACAGGCGCTGTATGATCACGGCGTAGAGATGTCGGCCGGCCACGCATATCATGATGAAAAGCCAGGCAATTTCCGCTTTCTTTTCTCAATGGATAGAGATACTTTGGAAGAAGGTCTGAGAAGAGTTATTGGCTTCCACGAGACTCGTAGGCTAGACCGGTCTTGATTGGGGCTAGCAAATAAGCAATTATGGTGTACGGGATAAATTGGCTCGGGGCTGGAGTAGTAGAATGTCAATGCAGGGACTTTGGACAATGTGCCTGATGTGACGTGAGACGCTCGTGACCGCGCGAAAAGGCGCCACGCGACTGTGGGTCCTTGCACGAGATCGTCCCGCCAGATCGGAATTCCAACAGGGGAAAGTGCGTCATCATTCCAGCCATCTAGCCTCAACCATTACAAACAAGTCGCACCACGCCTGTCCCTATGTCACGATCGCGTTAACGACAACGAGGCATCAGAATGCCGCCCATCCTCTCCCGAAAGCGCTCGCGATCCGCCTCACCGCAAACAGAACCGCCACCGAAGCGTGCGCGCGCTCGCAAAGCTACTGCACCCACGCGCAAAGGCAAAGAGTCTGTCTTCGAAACCCTCGACGCACCGCCAAAGGCCAAGCTCACGCTGGCCCAGACCAAAGCCCTGTTGGAACAAGAAGATGATGACAGCGAGTTGTCAGAACCGGAGAGCAGCGAAGATGATTTCGAAGATGTTCCGCTGAACGGCGCAAGCAAGGGCAAAGGCAAGGCAAGGGCGACAGCTGGTGGTGATAGCGACGAGAGCGAAGCCGACGATTGGGAAGACGCGCTTGGTGCGCAGAATAACGATAAACCAGACCATGGTCCTGCACCCGTCATCACTGGCGACATCGCCCTCACCCTGTCCGCCGCGCCAAAGACCGCCTTCGACTCGAAATCGGAAGGACAAAAGGGCGCCTCCAAGATACAGCGGCAAATACGAAATGTCACACATTGTATGCACGTACAGTGCCTCATGTATCACAATCTCATCAGAAACGCTTGGATACAAGACAAGGAAGTGCAAAAGATACTAGTAGAAGGCATGTCGGCCAGCTGCTGGCGCGAACTGGAGAGATACTGGGATAACGCGGGAATCACAGACGGCCCTAGTCTTGTCGTTGTGCAGAGGGCGCCGAGTCCTCCACCCAAGCAGGTGACGAAAGACAAGAAGGGTACATGGAAGAATAGCGGAAAGAACGGCGTCAAAGTGTACGAAAGCCCGCAGAAGCGATCGTCTGCTCGCGAAGACAAGAAGAAGGCTCCCGTAGGCAAGGGCAAGGGCAAGGGCGATGTCAAAGGCGCCAAGAAGGGTCGCGATTGGAACGCGACATCTGAACCAGTCGAGCCGAAAGCCCCAAACATGTCAGCTGGGGATCCTCTGCTTCGCCTCCTCAAATATCTCTCTGCGTATTGGAAATCCAAGTTCCAAATCACAACTCCGAGCTTACGCAAACGCGGCTACCTCTCGCCACCGACGCTAGAAGCCGAGATTAACACCTGGAGAGAGGACCCCGACCATCCCGATACTTTTGGCGAGCGAGTGGAGAATCTAGAAGCATTTCGCGACAGAGCTCGTAAATGTGAGGGGAGCAGAGACTTGGGAGAGCAATTATTCACCGCTTTAGTACGAGGGCTCGGCATAGAGGCCCGCATGGTAGTCAGTTTACAGCCAATTGGTTATGGCTGGAATCAGGGCGAAGAAGGAACGCCTAAGAATCTGGAGAAATTGAAGGATGCGAAGCTTGCCGACAGCAACACTCCTTCGAAATCAGCAGCCACGAACGGTAGAGCGAAACCTCTCGGCGGTACAAACAAGGGTGGCAAAACGGCCGAAGTTGACCCGGACGATAGCAGCGACCTGAGCAGTGTCATATCTATTTCTTCGGGATCAGAAGATGAGCGGCCTACTAAGAAAGCGCGAAAGCCCCGCAACCCCCGCGATGAACTGCCATTTCCGACCTACTGGACAGAGGCCATCTCTCATCTCACGCATACACCTATAGCAGTTTCGCCGCTTCCCAAGGCAATAATCGCGAGTGCGGCGTCTTCAGACAAGTTCTCTGAGTTCTACGCTCGCGGTGGAACGGCCGACAGGGCGAGGCAGGTATCGGCCTACTTCATCGCCTTCTCGTCTGACGGTACAGCAAAGGATGTCACTGTAAGATATGTGCCCAAGTGGCCTGGTCGGACAAGGGGCGTCCGTATGCCGATCGAGAAGATACCTATACACAACAAACGCGGCAAGGTCAAACGGTGGGAAGAGTGGGACTGGGTAAAGTCGCTTATGCGTCCCTATGCACGACCTCATGACAAGCGCCAGCCATGGGATGAAGTTGAAGATGAAGGCGATCTTGTTCTGGTACAACCGGAAAAGAAGAAGGACATGCACGAAGGCGGAAAGGAGACGCTACAGGGCTATAAGAACTCCACTGAATATGTGCTCGAACGCCACCTGCGTCGCGAGGAAGCACTCATACCCGGCGCCAAGATCGTTCGACATTTCACCTTTGGCACAAGCGGCAACGAGAAAACCGAGCCGGTATATCTGCGAAAGGACGTTGTAAACTGCAAGACCCAAGAATCCTGGCACAAAGAAGGCCGAGAGGTACGGGAGGGTGAACAGCCCCTCAAGCTCGTACCTAGGCGGGCTGTTACGGTGACACGCAAACGCGAGATGGAAGAGCAGGAACGCCTTGAAGGCGAGAAAGTGAAACAAGGTCTTTTCTCTAAAGCGCAGACGGACTGGATCATTCCTGATCCTATTGTTGACGGCAAAATCCCACGTAACTCATACGGAAACATTGACGTTTATGTGCCCACGATGGTGCCGAAAGGCGCTGTTCATGTTCCACTCAGGGGAACGGCGCGCATATGTCGCAAGCTCAACATAGATCACGCGGAAGCGTGTACCGGGTTCGAGTTTGGGAAGCAACGCGCTGTGCCTGTCATAACCGGTGTTGTGATTGCACAGGAGCACGAGGATATGCTCATTGATGCTTGGGAAGTTGAAGAGGCGGAAAAACAGCGAAAGGAGAGGGAAAAGAGGGAGAAGTTCCTGTTGGGACTCTGGAGAAAGTTTGCCAGTGGACTGAGAATCGTGGAAAGAATGCGAGAAGAGTACGGGGAGGATGTTGAATTGCCAGTTAAGGAAAAGAAAGTGTCAGTCGAAGAAGATGATGGGGAGAAGAAGTCGCAATGGGAAGTGTTTCAGAACCACACCGATTTCGAGGGCGGCTTCATGCGCGGCGATGGCGCTGATTCTGGCGGTGGCTTCGTACCTGAACGGACGCACCAGAGTACACACCACGATGATGACATGGCTGGTGGTTTTCTACCAGCAAGTCAAGACGATCCTGAGCATGGGGATCTAACCATTGACCACGGCGAGAGGATAGATGTGTCACGCGCGTCCATGGCGGAAAGTACATATCGCACACCGATCTCCCTCACGCAGGCGCTTCAGCAGCCGCCCAGCGAATCCACCGAGCGTCCTGATGAAGATGCGGACGAGGATATGGACGCGTCTAAACCTTCAGAAGACGAAAACAGCGACGAAAAAGACGGAGAGGATATACCTCAACCAAAATCCACTCGTCGCAAGTCGACTGCCACATCTTCAACACGTGGTCGTGGACGTCCACGTGGTCGCGGAGCCAAACTTCTGACAGCGTCCACGCGAAAACGCAAGTCTACGGTCATAGAATCAGGGTCTGACAACGACACACCCTCTGGCGCTCCTTCCGACCCACCAACACCGCCGCCATCTACACGTTCAGCGCCAAGGCGTAAGGCAGCCAGGAAAAGTGACGCACAAGTCAAGAGCCACTTCTTTGCCGAAGGAAGCGATGGTGAGACGGATATGACGGATATGACTGAGCGGAACTCGCCAAGGAAGAAGACGGCTGCGA
>Ga0265798_10006876_pt1 | contig 14858 bp, 21 predicted proteins | sample P3T30metagenome_FD_192430 | JGI IMG/M metagenome (GOLD analysis project Ga0265798, IMG submission 192430) | Plant litter microbial communities from East Loma Ridge, Irvine, California - P3 T30 | ecosystem: Environmental > Terrestrial > Plant litter > Unclassified | place: USA: California... | reverse complement strand
GCGACCCATATTGCCGCGCAGCATCAAGAGGTTCACCAGCATCTGCACGGTTTCGACCCCGGCCCGGTGCTGGGTCAGCCCCATGCCGTAGACGCCGATCACGGTCCGCGACCGGCTGTAGACCATCGCGGTCGATTCCATGTCCGCCCGGTGCAGCCCCGAGCGGCGCTCGAGCACGTCCCAGTCTTGTGCCCGCAACCAGGCCACGAAGGTCTCGAAGCCGTGCGTGTGGTCCTTGATGAAGGCTTCATCGAGCACCGCCGCCCCGCCGGCCGCCAGCGCCTCGTCGTGCAGGGCCACCACCGCCTTGCAGATCCCGGTGAGCGCCGCGAGGTCGCCGCCCGCCTTGACCTGATGGTATTGCGAGCTGATCCGGGTGTCCTTGCGGGTCAGCATTTCCGTCGGCGATTGCGGGTTCAGGAAGCGCTCGAGCCCGCGTTCGCGCAGGGGGTTGTATGTGATGATCGGCACGCCGCGCCGACTCGCCTCCTGCAACGGGTGGAGCATGCGCGGCGAGTTGCTGCCCGGGTTCTGGCCGAAGAAGAGCAGGCAGTCGGCCTTGGCGAAGTCGTCGAGCGCCACGGTGCCGATGGCCTGCCCGATGCTCGCCGGCAAGGCGACCGAGGTCGTCTCGTGGCACATGTTGGAACTGTCCGGCAGGTTGTTGTTGCCGTAGATCCGGGCGAAGAGCTGGTAGAGGTAGCTTCCCTCGTTGGACAGGCGGCCGGAGCTGTAGAACACCGTTCCCTTCTTGCGGTCCTCGACCGCGCGCAATTCGCGGGCGATCTCCTCGACCGCATGGCCCCATGACACCGGCACGTAGGTGTCGCTGGTCGCATCGTAGCGCAGCGGATGCGTCAGGCGGCCGGTCTGTTCGAGATGGTAATCGTCCCAGTCGCGGAGTTCGGTCACCGTGTGGGCGGCGAAGAAGTCCGGCGTGCACCGGTGGGATGTCAGCTCCCAGGCGACGGCCTTGACCCCGTTCTCACAGAACTCGAACGGGAGCGGGCTTGCCGGCTTCACCCAGGCGCAGCTGTTGCACTGGTAGCCGTCGACCTTGTTGTGACGCGTCAACGCGACCGGGACACTCGCCAGGACGCCCTCACGCCTCAGGATGTTGCCGACCGAGAACGCCGATCCCCATCCGCCGGAGGGACGTCGGTAGGGCTTGAACGTCGGCTTTTCCAAGAGGCGCACTCCGAACCTGAATGACAAGGAAACACCTGCCGTCGATCCGTGTTTCCCGAAAACCGCACACACTTGCGAATAATACCCACCCATATCTTATGTTTATAACAGAGGTTAATATGACCGTTGGATACGACTACATGCTGAGGAAACCTTCGGGACCCAGTGCCCCGAAGATGTTCCTGGATACGCGCGTGGTGCCGGCCGTCGTCAATATCGCCGGCGGTGTGGAAGTTGCTTTGAACCGGGCCTCGGCACGAACCGGGCTCCACCCGATGCTCCTGCTCGTCGGCATCGCGACCGCGGCGATCGTCGTGGGTCGCCGGGTACGGGGCGGGAGCCGCTAGGCGGGCCGTCGCGGCGCGTGAGGCGCACGTCTTTCGACCCGCCTCCCCCTTGCCCGCCTCCCCCTTGCCCGGCCCCCTTGCCCGGCCCCCTTGCCCGTCCCCCTTGCCCGGCGGCCTTGGTCGCACAGGTTGAGGCCGGCTCGTGCAGACGGACCAGCGCCGACCGGATGTCCGTGGTGCTGCGCCAGCGCGGCCCCGCCACGGATTCGCTTCGCCGGGAGGCTTTCGAAGCCTCGGCTAAAAAAGTAGGGCCCAGGTACTAGACGACCGGTCTAATCAGGGCTATCTCAGCGTCATGGCACGCCTCAACACGCATACCGACACCCGGCAGGAGATTCTCGACACCGCCTACGGCCTGGTGGGCGCGAAGGGGTTTTCCGGGGTCGGGCTCAACGAGATCCTGGCTTCGGCCGGGGTCCCGAAGGGATCGTTCTACCACTACTTCGGCTCGAAGGAGGCTTTCGGCGAGGCGCTCCTGGCCGATTACTTCGAGGGGTATCTCGCCGCTCTGGATGCGACGCTCGCCGAGCCCGGCTTGGACCACGCCGAGCGCCTGATGAACTACTGGCGCAAATGGCAGGCGACGCAGGGCAGCGTCGATTATCAGCGCAAGTGCCTGGCGGTGAAGCTCGCCGCGGAAGTCTCGGACCTGTCCGAGGCCATGCGGCTCGCCCTCAAGGGCGGGACCGCCGGGATCATCGAACGGCTGGCGCGGGCGATCGAGGCGGGGGCCGCGGAGGGCTCCTTGAAGGTGGAGGGCACGCCCCACGCCACCGCCGAGGCGCTCTATCACGTGTGGCTCGGCGCGAGCCTGATGGCGAAGATCGTGCGGACCGACGCGCCGTTCGAGGCCGCGATGACGACGACGCGACAGATCCTCGGACTCGCCTGACGCGAGCCCGAGGTACGGCGCGGGCGGTCGAACCGTGCCTGCTCGTGTCGAACTATTAGACGACTGGTCTACTCAAGTAAACGATGAAGCCTCCCCGAACCGGCGGAGGCGAGGACACCACGCAAGGAGCGAGTTCATGCCCCACGGAACGAAGACTGCAGCCGTCCCCGCCCTCGTCACCGCCGGGTTGATGAGCGCCGCCCTGCTCGGCACCTCCGCGGCCATGGCGCAGGAGCGGATCACCCTGGAGACCATCGGCGCAGTCCGCATGGCCGGCAGCAGGCTCGACGACGGCCGCCGCGTGAACCCGCAGGTTCGGCCGGCCGAGACGGGATCCGCGCAAGAGCAGCGCGCGGACGATCCGTCGAAGGCGCACTGACGCCGCCTCGGCGTCCCCCATGCCATGTGAAATCCCGGCCGATCGATCGATCGGCTGCCGGAAGCTTCCCTTCGACCTGAACGATCACGGAGAACGACGATGAAGATCCTGATGGTGCTGACCTCCCACGATCAGCTCGGCGACACCGGCCGCAAAACCGGTTTCTGGCTGGAAGAGCTCGCCGCGCCCTACTACGTGTTCAAGGATGCCGGCGCCGAGATCGTGCTGGCCTCGCCCCGGGGCGGACGGCCGCCGCTGGACCCGAAGAGCAGCGAGCCGGGTTCGCAGACCGACGCGACGCGCCGGTTCGAGGCGGACGAGGAAGCGCTGGCGGCGCTCGAGACCACGACCCGGCTCGATGCCGTCTCCCATGACGGGTTCGACGCCGTGTTCTATCCGGGCGGCCACGGTCCGCTTTGGGACCTCGCCGAGGACCCCGTCTCGATCAGGCTGATCGAGACGACGCTGGCGGCCGGCAAGCCCGTCACCCTCGTCTGCCATGCCCCCGGCGTCCTGCGCCACGCGAAGGCCCCCGACGGGACGCCGCTCGTCCAGGGCAAGGCCGTCACCGGGTTCACGAACACCGAGGAGGAGGCGGTCGGCCTCACCGAGGTCGTTCCCTTCCTGGTCGAGGATGCGCTGCGCCGGAACGGCGGCCGGTTCTCCAAGGCCGGCGACTGGGCGCCGTACGTGGTGGCCGACGGCCTGCTCATCACCGGCCAGAACCCGGCCTCGTCCGGGCCGGCCGCCGAGCGTCTCCTCGCGCATCTCGCGAACGGCTGACGACACCGCCCTCCGTCCCCGGACACCGTCCGCCCGCGCATCCGCGCGGGCGGCGACCGGCCCCGGGGCGACGCCGCCGGCCCGACAGAGGCCCGCACGTCGGCAGAAGCCTCCCCCCTCGACATCCATCGCGAAGGACACCGGCCCATGACAAACGATATCGTCTTCTCGGACGCGACCCAGCTCGCCGCGCTGATCCGCACCCGCCAGGTCTCGCCGGTGGAGGTCATGCAGGCCCACCTCGACCGCATCGCGGCCGTCGATCCCAAGGTCAACGCCATCGTCACCGTGGCGGAGCGGGCGCTCGACGGCGCCCGCGCGGCCGAAGCCGCGATCCTGGCCGGGGGCGAGATCGGGCTCCTGCACGGGGTGCCGTTCACCGTCAAGGATTCGATCGACACCGCCGGCGTCCCGACCCAGCGCGGGTCGCCGATCTTCGAGGGCCGCATCCCCACCGCGGACGCCACGAGCGTCGCCCGCCTCAAGGCCGCCGGGGCGATCCTGCTGGCCAAGACCAACCTGCCGGAATTCTCGTACTGGATCGAGAGCGACAACCTGCTCTCCGGTCGCTCGAACAACCCCTGGGACCTCGAGCGGACGCCCGGCGGGTCGAGCGGGGGCGAGTCGGCGGCCATCGCGGCGGGTATGTCGCCGCTGGGCCTCGGCACCGACCTCGCCATCTCGGTCCGGGGCCCGGCCGCGCAGACCGGGATCGTCTCGCTGAAGCCGACCCACGGGCGGGTGCCGATGACGGGGATCTGGCCGCGCGCGCCGCGGCGCTTCTGGCATGTCGGCCCGATGGCCCGCTCCATCCGGGACCTCGCGCTGGCCTTCTCGCTCCTGTCCGGTCCCGACGGCGAGGACGGCTACGCGTCCCGCACCGTCGCCGCCGATGCCGGCCTGGGCTCCGCGCCCGGCCGTCCGCTCCGGGTGGGCTGGCTGGTCGAGCCGGGCTTCGGCCCGATCGATCCCGAGGTCGCCGCCACCGTCCGGGCGGCGGCCGAGGCCCTCAAGGCCGCGGGCTGCGTCGTGGAGGCCGTGCGCATCCCGGCGCTGGAGCGTGACTTCGCCCTCGACGTCTTCAACACGCTGCACGTCATGGAGATGAAGCCGGCCTTCCGGGAGGCGACGGAGGGCCGGAGCCGGGACGAGATCTACACCATGGCCAGGACCATGCTGGCGCTCCCGGACTCGTCGATGGACGACTACATCGCGGCCGAGCAGGCGGCGGAGCGGCTGCGGGACGGCTACGCCGACTACTTCCGGCGCTACGACGCGCTGATCACCCCGGTCCTGCCGATCCCGGCCCACAAGCACGGCGTCACGCACTTCGTCATCAACGGGCAGACCGTCGACGCCACCTACCTCCAGGGCGCGACCGTGCCGCTGAACGTCACCGGCCTGCCCGGCCTGTCGATGCGGTTCGGGACGAGCGGCGAGGGACTGCCGATCAACGTCCAGGTCGTCGCCAGCTGGCAGGCCGAATCGACGATCCTGCACGTCGCCGCGCTGCTGGAGGCGGCGAGCCCGGTGCGTGGGCTGCACCCGAACCTGTAGGCCGCCGTCGCGCTTGTCCCGCGGGATCGCGCTTACGAAGCCGGATGCTGCCTCCAACTCACGATCGGCGCCCCGACCTGACGCGCTGCCCCGTCGGGGCGCAGATGCGCCTACCGCTTCTTGCCCAGCTCCGCGGCGATGTCCTTCGTCATCCGGCCGACCTTCCGATGCGCCGCCGTCAGCTGGTCCTGGGTGACGCCCCAGCGCTTCATCCAGAACTCGACGGCCTTGCGTTCCGACAGATCGAGCCGGTCCTTATCGATGAAGCCACGCTTGTCCTTGAGGCCAGCCATGGGAAATCCTGTTGTGTTGGTGACTGCGGGTTAGGAGGAGGCGCGCGACGAACCTCTCGGGCGCGAGACATGCGGGGGAATCGCAGCGATGCCCAGACCCATGGGGCCACGCAGCGCACCGATGCGGCGGGTTGCCCGGCCGGTCGGCGCTCTTGTGATGGAAGTCGGCGCGCAGGAACGCGGCGCCCTGTGTCGGGCTGCCGGCCCTGTCGGGCGCCGCGGCGGGGGAGGCGAAGTCCCGGTGATGGTGCTCGCGCGGGCGCGGCAGACCGGTCAAAGCGGCGTGGATCGGATCCTGCGCGGGCGGTCGCGGACTGTCCGCGAGGGCGTCGCGGGTGGGCGCCCTCGCAAACGGCGCGCTCATCAGGACGACCGATCCGAACACGTCGGGCCGGGCCAGGGCGCAGAAGCCCGCGACCCAGGAGCCGAAATCGTGACCGGCGATGAGCCCGGGAAAGGCGTGAGCATGACCACACTGTGAAGACGTCTGATCCAGTCAGCCCGGGGGCCCGTCCCCATCGCGGTTCAGGCTCCCACACGGATTGAAGTGACGGATCGTGACAGCGTTGCAAACGCAGCGTCGGGATCAGCGCGCCAGGCCGAAACAGAAATGAAAAACACCCCGGGAGCGGGTGCTCCCAGGGTGTTGCCGACCTCACGGCCAGATTGATCGGGCTGGGGATCCGGAGGCCGACAAGTTGCCGGCGCCTTCCGCGGCGGGGAGCGAGGAGGAGGACCAACACCTCTCGCCCGCCGGCCACATCTCCCGGCGTTGAGGCCGGGAGGAGCGCGATCCGATACTAGTACGAGCCGAACTTGTAGTTCAGGCCGGCGCGGACGACGGCGAACTCGTCGTCGCGACGACCGATGGCGCTGTAGGCCACCGGGACGAGGTTGGCGGCGTTGACGACCAGGGCGCCCTGGTTGCGGTTGCCGCGCTCCAGGTTGACGTACAGACCTTCGATCTTGAACGTCACGGCCGAGGAGCGGAAGAAGTTCAGGAACGACTCGGTGGGGAGGGCGAACTCGACACCGCCGCCGACGGCGTAGCCGGTGCGGAAGCTGTCGTTGCCGGCGTAGCCGCCGAACGAGCGGTCGGCGCTGCCCGAGCCGTAGGCGAAGCCGCCGGTGCCGTACACGAGGGTGCGGTCGAAGGCGTAGCCGAGGCGGCCGCGCACGGTGCCGAAGTAGTCGAGGCTCGACAGGCCGCGCGGGTCGGTGACGTAGTAGCCCGGGGCGACGGCGCCGTTCACGAAGGCGTTGTTCCGGCTACGGCCGAAGTCGAGGTACTGGGCGTCGGCCTCGATGCCGACGACCACGCCCGAACCCGGGGTGAACTGGACGTTGTAGCCGATCTGCGCGCCGCCGGAGAAGCCGTCCTGGCTGCGGTTGCGGAAGGTGGCGGTGGTGCCGGGAACGGCGAACGGGGCCGGGACGCCGAAGGTGGAGTTGTTCGAGCGGCTGCTGGCGTCGAAGGCGTAGCCGGCGTTGAAACCCGCGTAGAAGCCGGTCCAGGTGAACACCGGCACCGGGGTGAACACGGGCGGCGGGGCGGCGCGACGCGGCAGGTCGGCGGCGGCAGCGGCGCCGGTCAGGGCGGTGAAGGCGGCCAGGGAGGCGAGAAGCTTGGTCATGCGGGGTAATCCAGGACGTGAAATCTGACGCCATGACTACCAATCCGTCGGGAAGAAAGCTGTAGTTTTACGGACACACCCGCCGGCAACGACACCGGGCATCATAGTAAACCGGCGGTAAATGGCTGCGGTCCGCCAGACATCATTCGGGAATACTGGGCCGACTGTGACAACGCCGACGCCGCGCATCGGTTGCGGCGACGGCGACGGTTGCCGAGCCCCTGTGGCCGAAGAGCGACAGAACGGGTTCGCGGAGGGCAGCAGAAGGATGGCGGCAGTGCTCGCGTTCACATTCCGTACCCACTGTGGCCCGGGGGCGGCAGCGGCTTTTCGGGGGCGCTGCTAGACAGCTCGACGTCTCTGGATGCCGCGCATGTCCAATCGACCGATCCTCCGCCGCATTGTCTTGGTCCTGTGGCTGATGGGCATCCTGATGGCCTTGGCCGACGTCGTCGCCCGCCGGGAGCTGACGCAGGCGGCCCACGAGACCTTCGGGTGCGGTGGCGCCATTTCACGGACGGCCGAGGCCACCGATTAGAGCCGCTCCCGATCGCGCCGCCGGGGCCCGCAAGGCTGCGGTAAGGGCAGCCGGTCGGACCGATGACGGACGGGAGAGCGTCGGCGCACGCCTCAGTACGGCCGGATCGTTCCGCAGATACGATTCCACGCCACGACCGAGCGACGTGTCGAGGGCCGGCGGAGTGTTGATGCCGGAAGCGCGGCAGAACCGAACGCCGCGCTGCGCCGTTGAGGGACGTGATGCCGGCCGAGGAGCGGTCGGGGTCGCATATCCACGCCCATGGCCTGCGAGCTTCCGATGACCCGTCCGCGTCGCGTGGGCCTGCCCTGGTACGCCCCGGAGCATTACGAGGCGCTCCGCGCCAGCCTCGCCGACGGACCGCGGCTGCCGCCTCGGTACGAGACTTGGCGGATCGCCACCGAGCAGATGGAGCGCGAGGTCCAGCGCAGCGGCGTCGCCGTGATACGCGTGTCGATCGAGCCCGCTGCGTTCGCGGCGTGGTGCGCCGATAGCGGCGTGCTAGCCGACGGGCCAGGCCGGGCCCGCTACGCCGCCGAGGTTGTGGCCGCCGCCGCCCCGGCTTGAAGGGCGTCCGCCGCTCAGAACAGCGCGACCAGCGCCACGCCAGCGATCATGAGGACGGCACCCAGCATCCGCCAGAGGCTTGCCGGGTGCACGGCGAAGCCGACCCAACCGTAATTGTCGAGCACGATCGACGCGACCACGCCCACGGTGACGATGATGCCGAGGAAGGACGCGGCGCCGATGGCCGGCGACGCGTAGAGTTGGGCGAGGATCAGCAGGATGCTGAGGAACCCGCCGAGCCAGGCCCACCAGGGCACCTGCGCCCATTGCTGCCCGCTCGGGATCTCGAGCTTGCCGACGGCGAGGCCGCCCACCAGGAGGGCGGCCGTACTGACCAGCAGCGTCAGCAGGGCGGCCGTAATCGGCAAGCCGAGGGATTTCGACAACGTCGCGTTCTGGCCGGGCTGGATCGCATTGGCGAGGCCGGCGAGGATGGTGAGTCCGTAAAGATACCACATGCTCCGCTAGCTCTTGGACCTGCGGCCAAGATCCGCCGCCCGCCCGCGCATTTTTGACGCGCCTGGCGCGGGCGGCGGTGCGGCCCCGCCGATCCACGCAGGATCGTGCGCGGATCCTAGGGCGTGACCGGCAACCGCCCGACCACGGATCCGGACGCGTCGCGCACGATCAGGATCCACGCTTCGTCGGGATCTGCGGTCGCCAACTCGGCGGCCATCTCCCGGATCACGCTCCGGGCCTCCTCCAGGGCCGCATCTAGACTGACAGCCTCGACGCCGTCCTCGTCGCGGATCGCCTCGGCGCCGTTCTCGATGTCGAAGTAGAAGCGCTCGGGCATCTGGCAGGTCCCCCAGATCGAATCCCCCGTAAGGGTCCATGAATTCGGCTACGTAGTGCGTAACGGCACAGCAGCATTCAAAAACAACGATAAACCTTAAAATATCTCAAATCTGAATTGGCTGCGCGAGTTGCAATTATGTCGAGATTTTGGCGAGACGATCCACTAAAGCTTTTAGCGATCGCCTTCCGAACCAAGGCCCTAAGGCCCGCTGAGGTGGCGCTCCTTCCTTGGGGCACTTGCCATGTCGACGTGTAACAAACCGGACTCGGCCAAGAAAACCGACGCGCCGTCGGACAGTAAAGACCAGCTGCGCAACCACATCCGGCGCGTGTTGCTGTGTATCAAGACCCGGTCGGCGCAGAAGTAGTTGCTGCGCCACCGCGCAGAGTGCGATCGACCATCCGGCATACGAGCTCGGCGTGAGGAGGCCCGGACAGGGTCTGGCCGCGACGCTTTGCGGCATAACCTGACCGTCTGTCGGCGGCCCGCTGTGGCGTCCCTGCGCTGGCGCGGCCCGCCGACAGACGGCATCGTCGCGTCATGGTGAAGCCCGGAACCCCGACCTGCGAAGTCTCCGTCGAAGGAGCCTGGGTGGCCATGACGGTCGACGAGGCGCAAGCGCGCCATCGCGACGCCCTCAAGCGCTGCCCGGCCTGCTTCGGACGCCTGATGATTCAGGGTGGCTATACGGCGGTGCGGCGCGCTTCGCCGTCACATTTCCGCGTCCACGATGGCTGCCCGCTGATCCCGCGCCACTACAAGGGCGCGCCATCGCGGCACCCGGCGGCGATCAGCTAGACGAGGGTCTGCCGTTTTTTCAGCGGAAGCCGTCCCGATGCTCGGCGCATCGGGGGCACCGAAGCTCCGCGACCGTTCGAGATCGAGACTCAGCGCTGTACCGCCTCGATGTCGTCCTCGAAGATCGAGTCGGGCTGGCAGGCGTGCCAGTCCTTCTTCTCGTCGGTCTGCCCTTTGCGACCCCAGCAATAGCCGGCCTGGGCCAGGCGTCCGCTCAGTCGGTCCCGGAGCCGGCACTGCTCGCGGATGACGGCAGGATCGCCGGATCCCTCGCATCCGAGCGCGGCCCGCGCCTCCGCGCTCAGCAGTTCGGGCACCGTGGGCGGCGGCTGCTGTGCGAGTGCGACCCCGGCAGCCATACTGAGGGTGAGGGCGGCAAGGGCGGTGCGCATCCCGGTACGATACAGGCCGGCGGAGCCTTGTCGAGACGACGACCGCGTCGAGCGGGCACGGCGGCCGGTCCGCTCACTAGGGCGCGCGGTCATCACAGGGGTCCGCATCTCAGGGATTTACCGCCGGTCGGGCACGCTATCGCCCGCGCAGGAAGAAGAACCAGATCAGGATGAGGACGGGGATCGGGACCCCGATCAGCCACAGCAGACCACCCGTCAGCATCGCGCTCTCCTTGAACTCTCCGAAGGGCAACCCCGTGCGGAGCGGGACCGTTCCGGCATGCCGGCGGTGCAGTCGGCCCCGTTGTCAGAAGGTTGCAACCAGCGCCACACCGGCGACCATCAGGACGCCGCCGAGGATGCGCCACAGGCCGGCGGGATGCGTCTCGAAGCCGACCCAGCCGAAATGGTCCAGTACGATCGAGGTGATCACACCAGAGGTGACGAGAAGGCCGAGGAACGGTGCGGCCCCGATCTGCCGCGCCACGATGAATTGCGCCAGGATGATGCAGCCGCCCAGGATCCCACCGAACCACGCCCACCAGGGCATCGCCATCACCTGATCCGCCGTGGGCCAGGTGAGCCTGCCGGAGAGGAGGCCGACCACGAGGATGCAGGTGGCAGTCCCCGCCGCCACCACGAGCCCTGCGGTCAGCGATTCGGCAAGCCCTTTGGAGAGCGCCCCGTTCTGCCCCGCCTGGACGGCATTGGCGACGCCCGCCAGCAAAACGAAGCCGTACAGGTACCACATGGTTGAGATCCCGATCTGTGACGGCACAGGTTGGCGACACGGTCGGGGCCGTGGCGGCGCACAACCGAGGTCGGTGACCTCTCATACTGCCGCGACAACCGCGCGGAGATGGTCCGACGGGGTGTCGGATGCCTGTCAGAGCACCCCGTCCGGCTGCGGTCCGGCGGTATCCATGCGGTCGGCCAGTTCCTGGACGACCTCGTGGACGAGGGGCGGCCAGGGCACGTTGCTGTCCTGAAGGAGGCGCGCCGCACCCACCAGCGCGGCGAGTTGATCGCCCGAGATCGCCCGCCCCATGATCTGAGAAGCCAGCATCTGCTCCGCCAGGGCCGTCGAGAGGCGCAGAACCTCCGGCATCCGAGCTGTCCGGGGATCGCATTCTGGGCTGGAATGCGCGTCGGGGTCCCTGTCGGTCATGTCAGCCCCCCTTCGCTTCGTAGCCGCGCGCCACCTGGATGAATACGGGTTCGGCGTCAGGCATGTTCCATCGCCGATCGACGGCGTTGCCCGATGACATGACAATCGGGTTCATCGAAAGCAGATATTTCAGACTGTTCGGCGTTGTCAGGGCGAAGACCGATGATCGATCGGTCACCGGCCCGGTCGGCGCGGTCTCTCTCGGCGGTGACCCAACGAGGGGCGACGGTGGGCGCCCGCCGAAGCGGGGAGGGCGGGGCCGGCCCGCTCTCCCCGGGCCTCGGGGAGACCGATGCGCGCTATTTGGTGATCCGCACCGAGACCGGATCGCTGCCGGGAAAGCTCTCTTCCAGCGCCTCGTCGAGCCGCTTTTCCATCCGATCCGCCTGGTTCGCGGCGAGACCCCGGTCCGCAGCCGGGAATCCGGCCGTAAGCGTGGTCGAACGCCGGCGCGCCGTCGACCGGAACACGTCGTAGACGAGCAGGCCGAGCCCGGCGGCGATCAGCAGGGCCGGCACGGGGTTGACCCGCACGTCGGCGACGAAACGCTCGACCGCCTCGCCGGCGGCCTGCCCGGACCGCTTCAGGTCGCCGAGATCCCGGGGGATGCCCGGACCTTGAAGGCGGGATTGCAGATCGCCCAGCGTGCGATCCAGGCGCCCGCGGCTCGCCTCCACGTCCTGCTCGAGTTCGTCCGCCGCGTTGGTCATGGGTCCTGTACTCCGGTGGGGCATCGTCCCGCGGTGCCGGTTTCCGGCCCTCGGTACGATGCGAAATCGAAACTCTCAGGCCTCGTCCCGGAGCGGATGTCCAGGACGATCCGCGAGACCCTGCGCAACTCTGCTGATCTGCCGTCCCATCCGGGTCCGCCGCCTACCGGGATCCGCGCTCCGCGACGCGGCCCTACAGGTCCGGCGTCGGCAGGACGTCGACCGGGACCAGGGCCCGCGAGCGCGGCACCGGCCGGATCCCGGGCGGGTTGATCAGCCGATAGAGCGCGACGCCGGCCAGCATGGCGGCGGCCGCGGTCAGGACGGGCCGGCGCCGGGCGGCTGCCCGGACCGCGTCGTACATCTCGCCGAAGGAGCGGCGGGACATGTCCTCGGCCAACCCGTCGACACCGAGAGCGGCCTGCTCGAAGAAGGCTTTCACATGCGGCAGCCCATCGAAGCCCGCGCCCGAATCCCGGATGGCATCGCCGACATCGGAGACGACCCGGACCGCATCGGCCCGCCGCTTACCGGCATAGCCGTGTGCTTGATCGCGCAGGGCGTCTGCGAACCCACGCGCCGGGTCCCGGTCCGGCCCGGAGGAGGTCGGACCTCGATCCTGGGCACTGTTCCGCATCAAGCTGTTCTCCGGCAGGAATCACGTCTGAAGGGAAGCCGGCAGCAGCCCATCCAGTTCCGCGAGCGACCGGGGGAGCGTCGGCCTTTCCGGTGTCGCGGAGCCGGCCGGCGCGGTCCATCCAACCCACGCGAATTCCAGCACCGGGCGCAGCCTATGTTAACAAACCCTCACCCTGCCGACTTGATTTTAATGGTTTGTTAATCATTGCGCTTCGTTTAATCACCCAACGTCTACAGGCAGGGAGAGGGCGCCCCGTGAGCGAGCTGCAGCGGCTTTTGAACGATCCGCGCTTCCGCACCGCCGACAAATCGAAGCGCGAGCCGGGCGCAGCCCCGGAAGCCAATCTCGGCAACGTCCTGCGGGTGGTGTCGTCGCTGAACGAGCAGGCCCCGTTGCCGACACCGCAATCGTCGCCGCAGGATTGGGACGCGCTGATCCACCGGGTGCAGGCCGCGGCCCGGCAAGCGCGGGAAGTCGAGGCCCAGGCTCGGGAGCGCGAGGAGCGCATCGAGCACGTGCTGGAGCGGGTCCGCGACGACATCAATGCATCGAACGAACGGGCCCGCATCGCCGAAGTTCAGGCGCGGGAAGCGCAGGTTCGCGCGGAAGCGCAGGTCATCGCCGCCGAAGAGCGCGCCAAGGCGGCCGAGGCGCGAGCCCGGGCGGCGGAGGATCGCGCGCGTCACGCCGAGGAGTGGCTGGCCCGCGTCCAGGACGCGATCATGTCCGAATTCTCCGACCTGACCGATCAGGCCGCCGCATGAGCAGCAGCCCGGCCCGAGCGCAAGCGGTCCCCCCGGAAGTCGAGCCGGTGGACCGGGTGGTCGCGCTGTTCTCCGGACCCGACGCCGTCGCGTCCGCGGAGGACGAGGATTGGTCGGCCTCGCTGCTGGCCGTCCGGGGCGTCGCGGCTCGGGTCCGCGAGATGCAGAAGCGCGCGCGGGACTCCGCCCGAGACGCGCAGCGCTCGGTCCGCGAGGCGGATGCGGCGGCGCGGGCGGCCGAGGACCGGGCCCGCCATGCCGAGGCGACGATGCGCGAGGCGGTTGCCCGCGCGGAGCGGGCCGAGGAACAGGTCCGCTTGGCGGCCGAGCGGGCCGACCGGGCGGAAGCCCGCGCGACGGAGGCGCATATGTGGCTGCGACGCATGCACGAATGCATGGTCAGCGAGTTCGGCACGCTCGCCGCGGACCCGCCCCGGCCGTGACGCGCCGCCGCGGTCAAGCGACCTCCGGAGCCGCCACGACGTCGACCGCGTGCGGTGTCCAGGCGTAGGGCGCGGTATGGCCGTGATACCCGGCGATCTCGAGTTGCAGGATCCGGATGCACTCGGCCGATAGCTCCGTCAGGATGTCGTAGCCCTCCTCGTCCACCGCGGACCGGACCGTCACGAACGGCCGGTGATCGTCGTAGGTGACGAGGACTTCCTGTTCGGCATACGGATCGAGCGGGTTAATACAATAATGGGCCGGCATCCGCCTTCGCTCCTGAGATGATGTTACGCAGGATGCCTCTAGTTCCTGGTTGTAACAGCCCGATGAAGAGTGCCGACCGCCCCGCCACACGGTCACAATCCGAGCAGGGCGCCCGGGCCGGACGCGATTGGGCAAGGTGCAATTGGGAGAGGCCCGGAAAACTCGGCCCGGAGGGCGGCGAGCGCCGCGCGGATCGCCAGCGTCACAGATCGGGGCGCGCTCGCGGCCTGGGCGCGCAGCTGAAGCTGCTGCAGCTCGTGCCGGAGGACCCGCCGCCCGGGATCGCCGGGGAGCCCGTAATCCGCGGTGAGCAGACTCAACAGCTGCCGGCCGAACGGATCCGCAAGAAGGGCCGCCATCAATCCATCCCGATGCAATACAGAAACATGCCAATAGCGGCCTATGCTCTATCGCTCAGTATAAACCGCTGATTGGCGACTCCATAGCCGGAATGATAGGCGTAGATTACTGACTTGCGTACCCCCCACGCAGGCCAGTACCGGCGAGGCGGGAGGGGGAGCCTTGCTCGCCCGCCTCGCCGGTACCCCCGGCTCCCGGTCGTCGCCGATGCGCCCGCCGCTCCCGCTATAAGCGGCCGACCGCCCAACAGACGTCCCGACCCGGAACGATTCCCTATCCTTACGGGACCGCGCGCTCCTGCGAGGCGCCGGCCGCCCAGTCTGTGCGCAACGGGTATC
>Ga0265798_10006875_pt1 | contig 14858 bp, 11 predicted proteins | sample P3T30metagenome_FD_192430 | JGI IMG/M metagenome (GOLD analysis project Ga0265798, IMG submission 192430) | Plant litter microbial communities from East Loma Ridge, Irvine, California - P3 T30 | ecosystem: Environmental > Terrestrial > Plant litter > Unclassified | place: USA: California... | reverse complement strand
TGAACTGCAAGGTCACCGTGCCCTGCAGCCGCTTGGCCAGCGCTTCGGCCGGGTACATCGGCTTGGCGCAGCTGTTGAACTGGGCGAGCGGCGGGGTGGTGACGGCGTCGGCCGCGCTGTCGGCCACCGGCGTCTGCGCACAGCCGACCAGCAGGGTGGCGGCCAGGCCCAGCACGGGAATAGCGGCCTTCCAGTTGAGCGCCTGCATATCGGGCGTGGGACGGACCAGTCGTTTGATGCGTTGCATGAGATCTCCTCCATTGGCCGCCATGGCCAGCTTGTTGTTGGCGAACTGGAGTTTCTCCAGTTCGGAAAGCGCCAGGGCAAGGCGCCGCGGTTCGCCGATCTGGCGCGCGGCCATGTCGTCGGCAATGTGTTCGCGCTCGACGCGGATACGGTGCGAGATCCACCACACAGCCGGGTGGTAGAACAGCAGGGTCTCGATCACGCTCTGGACCAGGTTGACGAGATAGTCGCAGCGGCGTACGTGGGCCAGTTCGTGGGCCAGCAGAGCTTCCAGCAGCTGCGGCGGCATGCCCGACACCAGCGCCGCCGGCACCAGCACCACCGGTTTCAGCCAGCCGGCCGTGACCGGGCTGGCCAGGCCATCAATGACCCGCAGGCGCACGGCACGGTCGATGCCGAAGCCGCGCGCCAGCGTGTCCAGGCGCGCCTGCCATTGCGGGTCGCCCGCCTCGCGGCGCGCCGCACGGTCTATCCACACCAGGCCGAACACCATGCGCAGGGCCAGGGCCGCGGCGCAGAAGGCCCAGGCGCCGACCATCCACGCCAGGTTGCGCTGCACCGTATCGAGCCAGCTGTCCGCCTGCGCCGCGCCGCCAATCAAAAGCTGGCCGAGGGGTAGGGCGGCGCTGGCGCCATCCGCATCGCCGCCCATGCGCAGCACCAGCGCGCTGGCCGGCCACAACAGGCACAGGAGCAGGCCGCTGCAGGCCACCACGTACCGCATTTCTGCGCGCGCGTTGCGCAGGGCGAGCAGCAGCACGGCGGTGGCGCAGCCGATGAGCGCGCCCTGCCAGACGAAGTCGAGCAGTACCCAGCCGAGCTGGGAGACGAGGAAGGGCAGCGTCATTCCTTGTCCTCCTTCAGCAGCTTCTCGATCTCGGCGCGTTCCTTCTTCGAGATGCCGCTCTTCAGCGCGGCCAGCACCAGGGCCTTGGCCGAGCCGGCAAAGGCGCGCTGCATCAGGTCCTTCAGCAGATTGGTCTGCAGCGAATCCTGCGGCTGGGCCGGCGCGTACACGTGCGAGCGTTCGCTCTCGTCGCGGATCAGGAGGCCCTTGGTGTGCATGATCTGCATGAGGCGCAGCACGGTGGCGTAGGTGACGTCGGGCCGGGTCTTCTGCATGCTGTCATGTACCTGGCGCGCGGTGGCGGCGCCCAGCGGCCACAGTACCTGCAGCAGGTCGAGTTCGGCCGCGGTGGGCTTGGGGAGGTCGGATGGGGTAGGCATGGCGCTTCCTTGGATGATGGGTCACATCCAGAATAGCTTGTCTAGAAATACTTGTCTACTCGATTCGATAAATGCGAGAAAAGCTGTAGACAATCATGTCTATGTTGACCTATGCTGGCATCACATTCGCCACCTGGAGACGCCATGCTGAAACGCTTTTGCCTCGCCCTTGCCATCGCCACGCTGCCGCTCGCCGCCAGCGCCTCGCCCCTGCCGGGCTATCCCTTCGTGCACGTCAACGCCGACGCCTCCGTCTACCGCGTGCCCGACATCGGCGCCATCGACTTCGAGATTTTGGTCGCCGGCGCCGACCCGCAACTGGCGCGCACCACGGTCGAGACCCGCCTTGCCGAGGTGCGCGCGCTGCTGCAGGCACAGGGCGTGCCTTTGGAAGACATGGAAACGCGCGACGTGCGCAAGGAACAGAAAAAGGATGGGCCGCATGAGGGGGCCACTGAGGCGCCAGTCTACGAGTTGCGCTCCAGCGTCCACATCAACATGCGCGATTTGTCGAAGTGGACCGCCGTGGTCGCGCCCCTGCTCGACATGCCGAACCTGGGCAGCTTCGCCACCTCGTTCGACACCAGCCTGCGCGACGAGGTCGAGGCCGAGCTGATGGCGAACGCCCTGCGCGACGCGCGCCGCCGCGCCGAGATCATCGCCAAGGGCGCGCGCCGCAAGCTCGGTGCGGTCACCGCCGTCACCCCGGCCGGGGTGAAGAACGTCGGCTACAGCATGGGCCTGCTGCGCGAGGATTTCAGTTCTCGCCGCGGCAGCGCGGCGAGCGTGACGCGCAGCGAATTCCTGTCGATCGAAGCGCTGAAGCTGGCGCAGCCGATCGACGTGGTGTTCAAGCTCGAATGAGGATCAGCGCTTCAGCACATTCAGCACCGCCAGGCTCATCGCCTGCGCGGCCGTCTTGATCGACGGTTCCGGCACCGGCGCGTAGAACGGCGAGTGGTTGAAGGCGATCGGCTTGCCGCCCTCGCGCGCTGCTTCCGCCACGTCCTTCGCGTCGTACACGCCGGTGAAGAAGAACACCGACGGCACGCCCTGGTCCACGTACTGCGAAAAGTCTTCGCTGGCGGTCATGGCCGGCATGCGCTGGGCGTTGGCGTCGCCGAAGGCATCCTTTAACACCGGCTCCAGTTGGGCCACCAGCGCCTCGCTGTTGACGATGGCGCTGCCGCCCGGGATCAGATCGACCTGGGGAACCGGCGCATTCGCCATCGCCGCCGAGGCCAGCGCGATGCGTTTCACGCCATCGAGCAGTTTTGCTCGCACCGCCGGGCTGTAGGAACGGATGGTGCCGCGCACCTGCACGCTGTCGGGGATGATGTTGCCGACCGTGCCGCCGTTGATGGCGCCAATCGTCACCACGCCGAACTCCTTCGGGTCCTTTTCGCGGCTGACCACGGTCTGCACGTCGGTGACGAAGCGCGCCGCAATCGCGATCGGGTCGACCGCCTTGTCCGGCGCCGAGCCGTGGCCGCCGCGGCCCTTGAACACGATCTCGATCGCATCCGAATTCGACGACACGGCGCCGACGTTGTAGCCGACCGTGCCGTGCGCCAGCGGCCAGGAGTGCAGGGCAAACGCGTAGTCCGGCTTGGCGAAGCGCGTGAACAGGCCGTCGGCCAGCATCGCCTTGGCGCCGGATACGGTTTCCTCGGCCGGCTGGGCGACGAACATCAGCGTGCCGCTCCACTGCGCCTTCATGTTCACCAGCGTGCGCGCCGTGGCCAGCCAGGATGTCATGTGGATGTCGTGGCCGCAGCTGTGGGCAGTGAAGCTTTCGCGGCCTTCACTGGTGGCTTTCGCGCGGCTGGCGTAGGGCAGGCCGGACTTTTCTTCCATCGGCAGGCCGTCAAGTTCGGTACGCACCATCACGGTCGGGCCGGCGCCGTTCTTGTAGATCGCCACGACACCGGTCTTGCCGACCTTTTCCGTCACCGTGAAGCCGAGCTTGCGCATCTCGGCGGCCAGCTTGCCGGCGGTGCGCGTCTCCTGGAAAGCCAGCTCGGGGTGGGCGTGCAGGTCCTTGTAGATGCCTTCCAGCGCAGGCCAGGCGCTGTTCACGCTGGACGCCACCTGGGTTTTCATGGCCGCGGGCAGCTGGGCCTGGGCGGGCAGGGCGAGAACAAAGGCGGCGAGGGCGGCGGTGTGGCGCAGGCGAAGTTTCAAGATGGTTTTCCTCTTCGATGGCAGGTGGTGGGCTTTCCAAAATGATACATCTTCCGTGTACGGAATGAACGCTTGTGACGAAAAGTCTACCGTGCCGCGCGCCTGCAAGAATGTCTTTAATATAAGTGCCGTTGCTGCGCCGCCGCAGGTCGCGGCACGTCAATACGAACCCATAGCCTGAAGGACCGACATGGACGACTCCATCGAAACAAACATCGCGCGGCGCAATGTGCTGAAAACCGGCGCGCTGGCGGCCACCGCCACCGCCGTGCCCCTGGGTGCCATCGCCCAGACGCCGAACGCCGGCACCGCCGCCACCCCCGCCGTGCCGGCCAGCGCCCCCGTCACCTCGAAAGTAAAGCTGCGCGTGAACGGCAAGCAGCACGAGCTGACCGTCGACACCCGCACCTCGCTGCTCGACGTCCTGCGCGAGAACCTGCACCTGACCGGCACCAAGAAGGGTTGCGACCAGGGCCAGTGCGGCGCCTGCACCGTGATCCTCGACGGCCGCCGCATCAATTCCTGCCTCAGCCTGGCCATCATGCACGACGGCTCCGAGGTCACCACCATCGAAGGCCTGGGCCAGCCCGGCAAGCTGCATCCGATGCAGGCGGCGTTCGTGAAGCACGACGGCTACCAGTGCGGCTACTGTACCCCGGGGCAGATCTGTTCGGCCGTGTCGGTGCTGGACGAGATCCGCAAGGGCGTGCCAAGCCACGTGACGGCTGACCTGAACCAGAAGCCACTGCTGTCGATCGACGAGATCCGCGAGCGCATGAGCGGGAATATCTGCCGATGTGGCGCCTACTCGAACATCGTCGATGCGATTACTGAAGTGGCGGGAGGCAAAGCATGAGGGCCTTTACCTACCAGCGCGTGAGCACTCCGGCCGAAGCCGCGCAGGCCGCCGAGCGCACCCCGGGCTCGCGCTTCATCGCCGGCGGCACCAACCTGCTCGACCTGATGAAGCTCGAGATCGAAACGCCGACCCACCTGATCGACGTAAACCACCTCGGCCTCGACAAGATCGAAGCCACGCCACAGGGCGGCCTGCGCATCGGCGCCCATGTGCTGAACGTCGACCTGGCGAGCGACGCGCGCATCCGTCGCGACTACGCCGTGCTGTCGCGCGCACTGCTGGCCGGCGCCTCGGCCCAGCTGCGCAACAAGGCCACCACCGCCGGCAACCTGCTGCAGCGCACCCGCTGCCCGTATTTCTACGACACGGCCCAGCCCTGCAACAAGCGCGTGCTGGGCAGCGGCTGCTCGGCCATCGGCGGCTACAACCGGAATCACGCCATCGTCGGCCACAGCGAGGCCTGCATCGCCACCCACCCGAGCGACATGGCCGTGGCCATGCAGCTGCTCGACGCCAGCGTGGAAACCGTGCGCGGCAACGGCGCGATGCGCACCATCCCTATCGCCGATTTTTATCGCCTGCCGGGGACGACTCCGCACATCGAGAACACGCTCGCGGCCGGTGAACTGATCACCGCCGTGACCCTGCCGCGCCCACTCGGCGGCCGTCACTTCTACCGCAAGGTGCGCGACCGTGCGTCCTACGCGTTTGCCCTGGTGTCGGTGGCTGCCGTCGTGCAGCCCGACGGCAGCGGCCGCGTGGCGCTGGGCGGCGTCGCCCACAAACCCTGGCGCGTGCCGGGTGCGGAAGCCAGCATGCCGAACGGCGCGAACGCCGTCGTCGAACGCCTGCTGGCCGGCGCCAAGCCGACCGCCGACAACGCCTTCAAGGTGACCCTGGTCCAGCGCACCCTGGAGTCGGTGCTGGCGGAAGCGAAGAAAGGATAACCATGAAATTCGATACCCCCGCCACCACCAACCCGATCGACCAGTTGAAGGTGATCGGCAAACCCGTGGACCGCATCGACGGTCCGATGAAAACCACCGGCACCGCGCGCTACGCCTACGAGCAGCACGAGGCCGCGCCGAACGCCGCCTACGGCTACGTGGTCGGCGCCACGATTGCCAAGGGCCGCATCACCGGCATGGAGCTGGACGCGGCGCGCCGCTCGCCGGGCGTGATCGCCATCGTCACCGCGCAGAACGCGGGCAAGCTGGAAAAGGGCGACTACAACACGGCGAAACTGCTGGCCGGCCCGGAAGTGCAGCACTACCACCAGGCCGTGGCCGTGGTGGTGGCCGAGACCTTCGAGCAGGCGCGCGCCGCCGCCCACCTGGTGCGCGTGAGCTACGCCGAGCAGAAGGGCGAGTACGACCTGGAAAAGGCCAAGGGCAAGGCCCAGCTGCCGAAGAAGGAAGACAAGCCGGAATCGAAGATCGGCAATTTTGACTCCGGCTACGCCGGCGCGCCGGTCAAGCTCGACGCCAACTACACCACGCCCGACCAGTCGCACGCGATGATGGAGCCGCATGCCTCGATCGCATCCTGGGACAACGGCAAGCTGACCCTGTGGACCTCGAACCAGATGATCCACTGGGGCACCAAGGACATGGCCAAGACGCTCGGCATCCCGGTCGAGAACGTGCGCCTGATCTCGCCCTTCATCGGCGGCGGCTTCGGCGGCAAGCTGTTCCTGCGTTCGGAAGCGCTGCTGGCGGCGCTCGGCGCGCGCGAAGCGAAGCGTCCGGTGAAGGTGAACCTGCAGCGCGCGCTGATGTTCAACAACACCACGCACCGCCCGGCCACCATCCAGCGCATCCGCATCGGCGCCACGCGCGAAGGCCGCATCACGGCGATCTCGCACGAAAGCTGGTCCGGCGACTTGCCGGGTGGGCAGCCGGAAACGGCGGTCCAGCAAACCCGGTTGCTGTACGCCGGCGCGCACCGCCTGACGCGCCTGAAGCTGGCCGTGCTCGATTTGCCCGAAGCGAACGCGATGCGCGCGCCGGGTGAGGCGCCGGGCATGATGGCGCTGGAAATCGCCATCGACGAAATGGCGGAAAAGCTGAAGATGGACCCGGTGATGTTCCGCGTGATTAACGACACCACCAGCGACCCGGAAAAGCCGGGCCGGAAGTTCTCGCAGCGGCGTTTTGTCGAGTGCATGCGCCAGGGCGCCGAGCGCTTCGGCTGGAACAAACGCCAGATGGAACCCGGCAAGGTACGCGACGGCCGCTGGCTGGTGGGCATGGGCGTGGCCTCGGCCTTCCGCAACAACATGGTCATGAAGTCGGCCGCGCGCGTGAAGCTCGGCCAGGACGGCATCGTGACGGTGGAAACCGACATGACCGACATCGGCACCGGCAGCTACACCATCATCGCGCAGACCGCTGCCGAGATGATGGGCGTGCCGCTCGAGCGCGTGGTGGTCAAGCTCGGTGATTCGACCTTCCCGGTGTCCTCCGGTTCGGGCGGGCAGTGGGGCGGCAACAGCTCCACCGCCGGCGTGTACGCGGCCTGCGTCAAGCTGCGCGAAGCGGTGGCCGGCAAGCTGGGGCTGGACCCGGCGACCGCCGAATTCGTGGACGGTTCGGTGCGCGCGGGCGGACGCTCGCTGCCGCTGAAGCAGGCGGCGCAAGGCGGCGAAGTGGTCGGCGAAGACACCATGGAGTACGGTGACCTCGACAAGAAGTTCCAGCAGTCGACCTTCGGCGCCCACTTCGTGGAAGTCGGCGTGGACGTCGCCACCTGCGAGGTGCGCGTGCGGCGCATGCTGGCCGTGTGTGCGGCGGGCCGCATCCTGAACCCGAAGTCGGCGCGCAGCCAGGTGATCGGCGCCATGACCATGGGCGTGGGGGCGGCGCTGATGGAAGACCTGGTGGTCGATAAGCGGCGCGGCTTTTTCGTCAACCACGATTTGGCCGGGTACGAGGTGCCGGTGCATGCCGACATCCCGCACCAGGAAGTCGTGTTCCTCGACGAGACCGATCCGATTTCCTCGCCGATGAAGGCCAAGGGTGTCGGTGAGCTGGGGATTTGCGGCGTGGCGGCGGCGGTGGCGAATGCCATCTACAACGCCACCGGTGTGCGGGTAAGGGATTATCCGGTGACGCTGGATAAGCTGATGAGCAAGATGACCATCAGCGCGTGATCGGCCGCGTTGCGTGATCACGTAGGGTGGGCGCTCCTGTGCCCACGCGTGACGTTCGCATGGTGTTGGCTACAGAAACAGGCCAACACCATGCATCGTTTACGCGTGGGCACGGGGCGCCCACCCTACGTCGCACGCGCTTTCAATCAACGCTCGCATCGCTGAAACGCCGCTGACAACGCACGCACATCACTTCTTCTGAATCCTGTTGTGCACGTCGTTAATCATCATCATCGCCGCCGATCCATACAGCTTGTGGTACTCGGCCACCATCTCCCCGTTCACGATCACCGGATCGGTCGCCACCAGTTTCTCCGCCTCCGCGATCTCCGGCGTGGCAAACACGAAGATGCCGCGCCGACCTTCCTTGCCGTCCAGCGGCCCTGCCAGCACCAGCTTCTTCTCCGCCGCCAGGCGTTCCATGTTGGCGAAGTGGCCGGCGAACATCCTCTTGCGGCCCTCGGCATCCGTCATCTTGTTTGGCCCCGTCTTGAGGATGACCAGCACGAACTGGCGCATGCCGTGTTCATCGGCGCCGAGCGAGGCGGCCAGCGCGGCATCGTAGGCCGGCGCCGGTGTGGCCTGCGCGGCGGCGTGCAGGGGCAGGGCCAGTGCGAGGCTGGCGGCTGCCAGGGCGGTTTTCCACATGGTGTCTCCTGTTTTTTTATCGATTATTTTTATCGCTGCGCACCGGACGTGCGCCGCGCGATTATCGAAGCGCAGCTTAGTCGCGTCAACAATCGCATTTGTACCAGTACGAACCTCACTACGACGCCAGCAGATTCACCAGCAACTTCCAGTCCACCGGCTTGGTCAGGCGATGATCGATGCCGTTCGTGTGCGACCTGGTCCGGTCCACCTGCTGGCCCCATCCCGTCAGGGCGATGATTTTCAACCCCGCATACCGCCCATCCTGCCGCACCCGGTGCGCCACCGTGTAACCGTCCATGCCCGGCATGCCGATATCCAGCACCATTGCATCGAAGCCGCTTGCGCCGTGTTGGTCGAGCGCGGCCAGCGCCGCCAGGCCGTCGTAGCGCACCTTCACCCCCGCGCCGGCCGCCTTCAGGAGCAGGCAGAGCGAGTCGGCGGCGTCGCGGTTGTCGTCCACCACCAGCACAGCGCGCCCGGCCAACACCGCAACATGCGGCGCCGCCTCGGCCGGGCCGGGCGCGGCCGGCGCCTGCGTGCGCAAGGGCAGGCGCACCACAAACTCGCTGCCCTGGCCGACACCCTCGCTGCGCGCCTCCACCGTGCCGCCCTGCAGGTGCACCAGGTTGCGCACCATGGTCAGGCCGATGCCGAGGCCACCCTGGTGCCGGTCCGAGGGCGCGTGCGCCTGGGCGAACATCTCGAACACGTGGGGCAGGGCGGCGGCGTCGATGCCGGTCCCGTTGTCGCGCACGCTCACCACGGCCATGTCGCCGTCGCGGTGGGCGCCCAGCCAGATGCGCCCGCCGCGGTCGGTGTACTTGGCGGCGTTGTTCAGCAGATTGGCGAACACCTGGGTCAGGCGCACCTTGTCGGCCTGTAGCATCAGGGGTTCGAGCGGCAGCGAGACCGTGAACGCGTGCTGCGCGCCGTCGATGGCCGGCTGGCTGGTCTCGATGGCGCTGGCGAGAATGTCGGCCAGGTCGACCCCGGTCTTGTTCATGCCGATCTTGCCGCGCGTGATGCGCGAGACGTCCATCAAATCGTTCACCAGGCGCACCATCTGGCGCACCTGGCGCTCGATCATCTCGACCATGCGGTCGGCGGCGCGCTTGCCGTTCGGGTGGCGCAGCAGGTGCACCGCGTTGCTGATCGGCGCCAGCGGATTGCGCAGCTCGTGCGCCAGCGTGGCCAGGAACTCGTCCTTGCGGCGGTCGGCATCCTTCAGCGCGTCCTCGGTCTGGACCGTGGCGCTGATGTCGATGCAGATGCCGACGTGGCCGCGAAAGCCGCCGTCGGCGCCGAACCAGGGCGCGCCATGAGCGTCGAACGGGTGCCAGCCGTCGTCGCGCACGCGGATGCGCACGCGCCGCTGCCAGGGCGCATGCGCGCGCAGCGCTTCCTGCACCGTTTCCAAAAAGGCGTGCAAATCGTCCGGATGCAGCACCGCGTGCCAGCCGTGGCCGAGCAGCTGTTCCTGCAACAGGCCCACCACGTCGAGGAAGCGCTGGTTGAAGTAGACGGCGCGGCCGGCCTCGTCGGCCTGCCAGATCAGGGCCGGCGAAGCATCGGCCAGGGCGCGGAAGCGCGCCTCGCTCTCGCGCAAATCGGCCTCGGTGCGCTTGGCCGAACTGATGTCGACGATGAAGGCGACGCACAGCGACTCGATGCCGCTTGAAGCCACGCGCGTGGGCGCGAACAGGCCCCAGCAGCGGCTGCCGTCCTTGCGCAGCAGCTGGGATTCGTAGGGCGCGGTGCGGCCCTGGCTTTCCAGTTCGCGTGCGGCGCGCTCCTCGACCTCGGCAAAGTCGGGCGGCGTCAGCACGCGCCAGTCGGGCAGCGCCAGCAGCTCGGCGCGGCTGTAGCCGCTCATGTGCTCGAAGGCCGGATTGGCGTCGACGATGGCGCCGCTCAGCTTCAGGAACAGCACGCCCACGGTCTGGATCGACAGCGCCGCCTGCAGCTGGGCCTGGGTTTCGAGCAGGGCCGCCTCGATTCGGCGCCGCCCGTCGACCTCATGCTGCAGCCTTTCGTTGGCCTCGGTCAGCATGCGGGTGCGCTCCTGGACCCGCAGCTCCTGCTCGTGGCGGTGGTCGTGCGCGTCATCCAGCGCCTTGACCATGCGCCAGGCGGCCGAGGCGTGGGCGGCCAGGCTTTGCAGCACGCGCGCATCTTCCTGGTCGAAGTGGCACTCGGACGCGTGGATATTCGCCCAGACGGTGCCGACCGCCTCGCCGTCGGCGTTCCAGGGCGCGAGCAGGGCTTCGCGGATGGTGGCGCCGCTCTCGCGCAGGGCGGGGAAGCAGCGGTGCGGCCGGTCGAACAGCAGCACGCCGGCGCGCTCGACCACGATGCCGCAGGGACTGTCCTCGCGCGCCAGGGTGCCGCCGAGGTGTTCGGCAAAGTCGCCGGCCGCCGCATGCCAGCGGAACCGGCCATGCTCGCCGCCGGGTTCGAGGATGCTGACCCCGGCCGAATCGGCGTGGCACAGCTCGATGATGAGCTCGGCCAGCTTTTGCAGCACGCCGTGCGGGCGGCTGGCCATTTCGGCGGCGAGCGCGGCGAGGGCGCGGTTTTCGGCGGCGAAGTCGGGCGCACGTGCCGGACGCCGCGCCAGCTGGTCGGTGATCAGTACGTCCGCGAGACACGCGGGTTTGCCGGGATTGTGCTCGCTAACCATCTTCGCTGCTATTAAAAACGTGCGCAAACGTGCGCAGCGTATTCTTCCTGCCCCGAACCGTCCTGTTGACCGTGTTCGTCTCTGACAGGCGTCACTTCCCCGCCTGCCGCCGGAACCGTTCCGGCGGCAGTGCCCGGCGTCACCGCCTGGCTCGCCTCGGGTAGCGCCGTGCGCGCCGCAAGGGCGCCGGTGGCGAGCCGTTGAAAATTGACGGCCGCGTTGACATCGCGGTCGTGGCGGATGCCGCAAGCGGCGCAGGTCCAGACCCGTTCAGCCAAGGTCAACTCGCCATTGCGCACCCCGCACACCGAGCATAGCCTGCTCGACGGGTACCAGCGGTAAGCCGGCACGATCCTGGTGCCGTAACGGGATGACTTGTATTGCAGCTGGCGCCGGATTTCGTGGAAGCCGACGTCGGCGACAGCCCGGGCGAGCTTGTGGTTTGCAAGCATGCCACTGACGTTCAGATCCTCGATCACCACCGCTTGGTTTTCGCGGCAGAGACGACTCGTCAGCTTGTGCGTGAAGTCGGCGCGGACCCGCGCGATGCGCTCATGCAGGCGCGCCAGCGACAGCGCCCCTTTCATGCGGTTTTTCGATACCGGCAGCCGGGTTCCCTTCGGCATTGGTCCGGTGATGCCGGACGCCTGCTTGGCCGCCTCCAGCTTGCGCGACTGGCGCCGGCTGCGGATGCGAAGGCGCCTCAGCGCGGCTTTCAGAGGACGTGGGGCGACGATCTTCTCTCCGCTGGACAGGGTCGCCGCAGCCGTCACGCCCAGATCCACACCAATCACCGCATCGCTTGTTCGCGACCGCATCGCCAGTTGCTCGGGCACCTCGACCTGGACCGACAGATACCAGTGATCGGCCTGGCGCGACACGCTGGCGCCCATGATCTTCCCCGGCCAGCGCAGCCTCTCACGCAGCAGTACACGACCGATCCTGGGCAGGACGACGGCCAGGGCGTCGCGGTGGATGCTGCGCAGCCAGGGCTGGCCGTGTTCGTCGAGCCAGTCCGGGTCGGAGTATTTGATGCAATTAAAACGCTTCTTGAGCGCCATCGCGTTCGGGCGCAGGCCAAGCGCTACCTGGCGCTGCCATTCGGCCAGTGCCCAGTTCCAGACCCGTCGGGCAGTGCCGGCCGCGCGCGCGAAATAGTCGCGCCCGTCAAGTGACGGCTCAAGCCTGATCCGGTGTGCCAGCAGCATGGTTGCTCTCCACTCCCGTGTGCAAATGCCTTTCCGTGTAACGGCGTCGGCTACTTGCCGTGCGCGCTGCGGGAACAAGCCGTCCTTCGCGCTCCCAATGCTGCAGCGGCTCCACCTTAATGCCGAGCAACCTGACTGCTGACCTAGGGCCATTGTGTTTTCCATGATCACAACTGGACACGTACATACCTATTTGGTTCGACCAGAGTCCAGCTCCAGTTGGAACAAGCGGACCATGCCGGGACGCTCACGGAATGCGAAAAGCTTACACCCAGGTCCGGGCAGCTACCAGCGGGGGCACGGTACGAGTGCGAATAAATCGCCGTGGCTGCGTTGCATCGGCTCGCCGTACCCACCACGGTACGGGGAGCTGATGCGTGCGGCGGTTCAGCGCGAGCCGCCGGCCAGGTCGGCCCTTGCCCGCGCCAGCGCGGCTTCCAACGCCTCCTTGGCCGGCGCCTTGATGTCGGGCAGCACGCCGCTGCGGTCCCAGTCGCTGCCGGTCACGGCGTGGATGACGCGGCGGCTGGCCACCATCGGCACCAGGTGGCTGCTGACCGGCTTGCCGTAGGAACCGTGGGCGGCGCCGGCGGTGCGCTCGCCGACGACCTTGGCGCGGCCCAGCTTTTGCAGGGTGTAGGCCAGGTTCTCGGCGGCCGAGATGGTCTCGGCGCTCGTCAGGATGTAGACCGGCTTTTTGCCGCCGAAGCGCGCGCCGGTCAGCGCCGGCGCGGTCCAGGCCTGCGTGCGGGTGCCGAGGCGGCGGTCGACCTGGTCGTACAGGTGCACCTGCTGGTCGTCGAACAGGTAGCTGGCCAGCACCGGGATCAGCGCGGCCGAGCCGCCGCCGTTTTCGCGCAGGTCGAGGATCAATGCATCGGCGTCGGCCGCGTCGCTCATCAAGCCGTGGACGAAGGGTGCGGCATCAACGGGCGGATAAAAACTGTCGAAACGGATCACGGCGATGTTGCCGTCCAGGCGCTGCGGCGCGGCGAAATCGTAATTTTTCGCCCTGGCGGCGGCACGGCGGGCCACGGCCCGTTTGCGAACGATGGCCGGATCGGCGGGCGGCGGCTCGGCCAGCTGGTCTTCCTCGAAGTAGGCGACCTCGGTGTGCTTGTCGTGGGCAATGGCGTCGATATGCCTGTTCAGCGCCTCGGCCAGCTCGCGCGAGGCGCTAATGCGGTCGTATTCGCCGCGCTCGCGCCGGATGCGCAGGTCGCGCGCGATGGCCTTGCCGACTTCGGGGAAGACGTAGGTTTGCTCATAGGCGCTGGCGATGTCGTCGATGGCCTGGATGCGCTGCTGCGGCGTGAGCGGCGCTTCGGGTGCGGCCGCGGCGAGGGACGACATCAATGACAGGGCGGTTGCTGCAAGTTTGAAGAAGTGTCTCATGCCATCATATGGTAGTAATTATATCCACATGCTAGCAATCAATTCTTCGTTTGGCAATCTGTGCCTGCGCCTCGGCCCGCACAGGCGCCGCGTCCTACTCCTTGAAGTAGACCACCTGGTGACTCGTCGCCAGCAGTTCGCCGCGCTCGCTCCACATCTCCGCGCTCTGGTCGAAGAAGCCGTTGCCGAAGCGCTGGGCCCGCGCCACGCCCAGCAGCGGCGCGCTGCCTTGCGCCGCCAGCTGGGCCGCATCGGCATGGAAGAAGGTGGTCAGGGCCACCGTCCCGATCGGCACCCATTTCGGGCGGCGCACGAAGATGCGCGGATAGAATGCGTCGCACAGGGCGGCCAGCGACAGGTAGTCGAGCGGGCGCGCGGGTGTGTCGCGGATCCACATGCGCGATTGTGAAGTGTCGCTGTGGGTATCGGGTGCGCCCGGTGCGCCGTCGATGAAGCGCATTTCGTAGCGGCCGGTCCAGGCGGCGCGCGGGATGTGCGGGGCGGGATCGATGCTGGCGGCCGGCGGCACCTCGGGGAAGGCGGCGTCGAGAGCGGACCAGGTGTCGCGGCGCACTGCGGTGACGGTGGTGGCAAAGGCGGCCACTTCGTCCTCCTGCACCAGCTCGACCGACCAGTGCTGGGTGCTGCGATTGGTGCGCAGGATGCGCGTGCGGATCGTGAAGCCGCCGTCGGCGATCGGTGCGGCGAAGTGCACGGTTTGCGACACCGGCTCGCCCAGCAGCTGCGGGTGCTGCATCACTGCGTTCAGCAGCGTGGCGGCGATCACGCCGCCGAAGGGGCCGACCATGTTGCCGTAGGCCGGGTGGGTCTGGCCCACGAAGGTGTCGCCGTCGCCGGCGTTTAATGCGATGGCGGCGTCGAAGTCGTGCGTTGCCGTGGTGTCCTGCTTCATGCCGCTGTCCCCTTGCTGTTGTGTCATGTAGCCGATCTTAGCACCGGGTTGGTAGCGGTGCAAAAGCCGGGCGGCGGCGGCAGGGGCGAAAAAAAACCGCGCTTGAAGCGCGGTTTTCTGTGCGGTGCGTGAGGCTTACGCCGCTTTCTGCAGCACCGGGGTGCCGGTGACCGGATCGATCGACTCTGCCGGCTCGACATAGGTGCCGTTCAGGACGGCGTTCATGCGGTCGTGGTCGAGTTCCTTCTCCCACTTCGACACCACCACCGAGGCCACGCCGTTGCCGACGAAGTTGGTCAGGGCGCGGCATTCGCTCATGAAGCGGTCGATGCCGAGGATCAGCG
>Ga0265798_10006873_pt1 | contig 14863 bp, 13 predicted proteins | sample P3T30metagenome_FD_192430 | JGI IMG/M metagenome (GOLD analysis project Ga0265798, IMG submission 192430) | Plant litter microbial communities from East Loma Ridge, Irvine, California - P3 T30 | ecosystem: Environmental > Terrestrial > Plant litter > Unclassified | place: USA: California... | reverse complement strand
ACAAATGGGTCAACACAGACATCTTCACAGCTACTGTGGCTGACAAGACTACATGTAATTAATCAATAGTTAGTTAAGTTAGCCTCCAGCCATTTTGTTCTGGTTCGCTTCTCGCGTGCCCCCATCTTCACGGCGCCCGCCACAACTTTAATTGACACTACATCCTTGACCTGGCAACTACATGCAAGCATGAACAGGACAATCACATCCATATCACATCTCGGTTCACAGTGAGTTTGAACATTACTATCTACAAGACACGAACACTCCACATGATCTTCAAAATCGGAAGATCATACAATTCCAGACACACCGTGCACATGATGAAAATAAATTAGTGCAAGGAGGTGACCGTTGGACTCCAGATCTCAGCAACGGTTTCGAGATTGGGTTGTGTCGTTACAGTGCTTTTTTATCCGTTCATTTTCTTTTGTAGCCTGCCTACAGAACAAACCGCCTTTGACCTTCTTCCATGGCTTCGCCTCGTGGTCGACGTCTCGGCGTGATGGCATTAGTGCCACAAGAATGGCAAATCCCATCACACCAAGCAGTCATAGCCAACACAGTTCCATGTCCAATGACTAGCGAACAACAAGTAACAAACGCTAGTCCGGGCAATCCTCATCCGATCCACAATCGCCGTTTTCCTCTTCTCTCCTCGAACTAACATGCTGGATGCGATGGTAAAAGTGGCGCAGCAACCTGCAACCTTTCCAGCATTCTTTCGACTTCAAAATATCCCGCTGACCAATCTTCAGACAGCGACCACCAGAGAAATGGGCACTCCTCACTCCGACCACTCACCATCACTGGGACCTTCATCATCCTTCCCTTCCTGAACAGCCAGCACCCTCTCCTCATCCAAAAATCCCAAAGCCTCCCAGGCAATAATCATCTTGTACGCACGCCGATAGGTGAAAGCGGCGACCTCTTGCTCTAGCGTGCGAATGTGTTTGTTCTGCGTGCGGACTCGCAGAGCGCGGTTCTTGGCTCCAGCATACGCCGCATTCGATCGCGAGGCGGATAATTCAGTGCCCGTCATTTGCGTGCGGCGGCGGCCAGAGCGAGTGGCCGTTGGGGGGTTTGCTGGCGGAGCTGCTGGTGGAACTGCCGGCGGAGCATAGCCTTGGTTGCCGTTGTTGTCTTCGTCTTCATCGTCTTCATTCTTGATGGGAGTGGCAAGTCTTTCGGCGGCCGATCGTCGCGCGCTGCGAACGCCAGAGCGAGCGGCCCGGGCTGTGGCTCTCAGATCCGCAACTTCGACTACTAGCAACCCGTCGTTCTCATTGTCATCGCCGCCCTCGCCTTCTTCGTCTTCATTCTCGATGGGAGTGGGTGTGGCGAGTGCTTCGGCGGCCGATCGTCGCGTGTTACGAGCGCCAGAGCGAGTGGCCCGGGCTGTGGCTGCGAGTGCTAGTGATTTATCGACTACTTTGTCATCGTCGCCCTCTTTTTCCACCTTTGTCTTGACTTGCTCAGTGCCAGCAAGCGGTGTAGCTCGGCTCACGCTTTGAGCGACAGGCAAACCAGCGGTTGACTGTCGCGTGCGCATGCGAGAGCGGGTGATTGGGGGTACGGTTTGTGTGTTCAGGGTGTCTGCTGGCAACGAATCGCTCTGCTTGCCGTCATCGACCTTGACTTCGGCATCTCTCATTGTGACATCGGTCTGCTCAGTACCAGCAATCGGCACACTTCGGTTCACGCTCTCTGTGCTGGACAGATCGGCATTCAACTGGCGCGTGCGCATGCGAGAGCGAGTGGTCGGTGGAATCACTTTTGGTTTCGGAGTGTCTGCTGACAACGCATCGCTCTGCTTGTTATCATCACCTTCGACTTCCGCGTCTTTAGATATGACGTCGATCTGCTCAGTACCAGCCAAAGGTGCGGTTGGGTTTACGTTCTGCTGATTGGCGGCTCGTCGCGTGCGCATGCTGGAGCGAGTGGCGACAGGTTTGGCTCTTGGCTTTGGGGTACCTGTTGGCAACGTGTCGTTCTGCCTGTCATCGTTGCTTTCGAATTCTGCGTCTCTCATCGGAACATCGATGTCGTTAGCGCCATCAAGCGACGCGACTGCGTTGCCATTTTGCTGGCTATCGGCTCGCCGTGTGCGCATGCCAGAGCGAGCAGCCACAGGTGTAGCTCTTGGCTTCGGAGTAGCTACCACTATAGTGTCTGCTGGCGTGTCGTCGCTATCGTCGGGATCGTCGTCGTCATTGTCGTCGTCAGCGTCATCGGCTTCATCTTGCTCGTCTTCGGCCGTGGTGGCAATGTGCTCAGTGCCATTGAGCGGTGCAACTTGATTCACGTTTTGCCGATTAGCGGCTGCGCGTCGAACTTTTGCCGCATGCAAGACCGTCTCGCGGGAGAAAGACTTGAAGTAGTTGCGTTTGATGAGGAGATACTCTGCGCAGCTAAGGTAGAGAAGCGAAGCAAGCTCGCGCTCGGCAGGGTGAAGCTCTAATACATAGCGGTCGTCACCGAGGTCCTTGCCGTTGTCGCGAGTGTTATGGGAACTGTGAAGGTCGTCTATGGCATCGATTCGCTGGTGAGCAGTAGCCGGATCAAGGATCGATGGGCATACGTCGCTGATCTTGGTTGCCTTGATGTATGCTTCAGAGTCCGGGTATCGCATGAGATCGCCGAAGCATTGGGCGATGATGGTGTACAAGGTATGGTGGTACGGTGGGAGAGCAGCTCCCGTTGGCGAGGTGATGGGTTCGAACTGTTCGGCGCGGACGAGAGGAGTGCCGATCAACTCATGAGAGGCCAGGTCTGACAAAAGAAGAGAAGGGGAAAGAGGCGTCCAGAAGTAGCGTACATGCTTGTGACGCGGGATTTGTAGGGCAAAAATGGATACTGGAGCGTAGGGCAAGCCCTCTAGCGTTGCAGCGCCTTCAAGGAAAAAGAGATTACCTTTTGTGTGTGAAGCAATGAGATTGAGGTCGATGTTCTCGATCCGCAAAAGGTCGCGTACATCTTGCGGGCCAGTAGTCTGCAGCCAATGACGAACCTGCTGACAGGCTTGGAGGCAGTCGCTTACCTCAAACTGGATGATGGGCAAATCATGTTGTCGCACTGGAAGGAAGACGATATTCACGACATGGGTTGCCGATCTAGAGTTAAGATCGACCACAATAGTATCGGCATGTGATGGGGGTGCTGTGTCTGATCTCATGCTGCCGCCGCCGCCGCCTCGGCCAAGTCTGTTCGCCATTTTTCTTACGCGCTGGGTTTTTACCTTGGAATTGTATCTTTGTGCGCTTCGCTGAAGGCTTTTGATGTGTCGTGGACCGCAAAGACTGCGCCGTGGGATGAGTCGTGGTGTAAACAATAGACGGATGAGGTCAGTGAGGTGGATGAGGGAGAGCGTTGTGGATGGTGGCGGGAGTGAGGAAGTGAGGAGTGAGCGACGTTGTGTATTGAGCCGCAAACATGAAAACGCTCCCCTCCAATGACATCAGTTGAATGCACGTAGAGCGCTCGCATAAAGCGTTTAGTAGCAGACCTCACTCAGTTGGAAATCTCAATCTGCATGCAATGCTCAGCCACCTTCTCCGCCGACAAGGTGGATACGAACTTACCTTGGACAAGCTTAAGTGAAACATAACCATCATTACGCTCATCATCTGGTCGACTTCCAAGCGAGCGCATGTCGCTGACAACAGAACCACCGACGTTGATTTCTCGATCTTTTGACGCAGCGTGCAGCGCTGCTCTAGACGAACAGCTCAACTATGCTGAGCCTGGCGGGAACAGCAGCCTTCCCTCCATACCGCCGTCAACCATAATGTTGGTGCCGCTGATATGACCACTCAGCACCGGACTAGCGATTACTGCAACTTGTCTTGCAACATCTTCCGGCCGGGCGACCTTCTGCAGCGGCGTAGTCGATATCGCGCGTTCGACAAAAGCTGTATCCTTTAGGGTCTCCGTAGCCATGGGCGTCGCCACCCACCCTGGATTGACCGAATTGACACGACCCTTCGGAGCAATGCGAACAATCTCATTCTTCAGCGTAGGCGTCAAGCCGTACATAAGTGCAGACTTGGTAGCAGCATAGTCGCCATGGCCGGCTTCACCAAACTTGCCAGCGGTGGATCCGATGAAGATGATGCTGGCGGCGTCTTTGGTGGCGTTGGGCGCAGAACGAAGAGCCTGCAGATACGCTCGACATAGCAAGAACGGACCTGTGAGGTTCACTGCGAGGGTATTGCTCCACTGGTGTAGGTCCATGTCGGCGATAGGAGCATCGTTCGTCGGCCAGATGCCGTGGTTGACGACCAGTACACTCACAGGACCGCCGTTCTTCTGTGCGGCATCGTCCAGCAGCTTCTTGACACCCGCCTCGTCGCGGACATCGGCCTGGATGGAGACGATGTCTGTGAGGGTTACAAGATTGCCGATATTGCTGTTGTAGTGTGCTGTCACACGAGAACCTAGTTGGCGGAATGTTTGAACGGTTTCCAAGCCAATGCCTCCAGCTGCGCCAGTGACCAGAACATGGACATCTTTCAGGCCGAAATCGACAGACATGGCGGGTGATAGGTATTGACGCCTGTATTCCTGCTCTCGGAACAACCTTAAGACCGATACAAGAAATACAAACTCTCAGAAGATGAGATAGTCGAAGAATTCAGATGCGGAAAGGTCATGGATACATACGATGAAGGACGTGAAGTGGGAGGTGGGACGACACGCTGGCAAAGTCTAGCCGAGGCACTACAGTAAAATCGTTACATACCTCCCTATGGAAGACATGCATTGAGACACACCAACAATTTGATTTCGAAAGGTTTATCCATAAAGGCGTCTGCTTAAATACTTGTGACAGCTTCTCCATATGCGTTTCAGTGCCTTTTTATATCCATCCATCACTTCGTAGGTATCATTTTCCCGCTTCATAAGTTAACCACTACCCAGGTACATGTACTTGTGAATTACACCGACGTGTCAAAAGCTGCAACCTGCATACACATGAACCTAGCAGCTACATACATTGAACCACCCTATACCATCAATTTCAAAACCAACCACAACAATGCCCGCCGACATCCCCATCATAGACTTCGCAAACCTCACGACAAACATCGACGACCCAAGCTCAAGACTCTCGGTAGCAAAATCACTCGTGGCAGCATGTCAGCAAGTAGGTTTCGCCTACATCACCAACCACAGCCTTCCACCCACTCTCCTCAACGAAGCATTCCAAACCTCCAAAGCTCTCTTCGCCCTCGACCACGATGCTAAAATGCAAGCGCCACATCCCAAAGGCTCGTGGGTCCACCGCGGCTATTCGCACCCAGGGCAGGAGAAAGTAAGCCAATATGCTGGTGGCGATGCCAATATCGGCGAGCAATTACGCGAAGTGGCAGATTGCAAGGAGAGCTATGAGATCGGAAGTGAAAACAATGCAGAGCAACCGAATGTCTGGCTTCCTGAGGAGACGCTGCCTGGTTTCAGAGAGAGGATGTCGGCTTTCTACTGGCAGTGTAATGAAGTTGCGCAAGTTGTTCTGCAAACGCTGGCTCTGGGTGTTGGGTCGGAAGACGCGGAGCATTTGACTGGGCACCATTCGGGTCTCAACAATCAGCTGCGTTTACTCCATTATCCTCCTATCGCGGCAACTGAGTTGGAGAGCGGGAGGGCGGCAAGGATGCCTGCGCACAGCGATTGGAGCTCGATTACTTTATTGTTTCAGGATGAATGCGGCGGTCTTGAGGTTGAAAATCCAAAACGATCTGGAGAGTTCATACCTGTGGCGCCGGTCGAGGGTGCTTGTGTGGTGAACGTTGGCGACCTGCTGATGCGCTGGAGCAACGGTGAGTGCTGCGTTGTGCTAGAGACCATCAAGTTCTTGATGCTAATTCAATTGAAGATACGCTCAAGTCGACACTTCATCGCGTGACGCTCCCACCGCTGGCAGATCGAATTGTCGGCGAAGATCGCATGACCCGCGAGCGATATTCGATTGTGTATTTTGTGAGCGCAGATCCAGATGCTGTGGTGGAGTGTTTGCCAGCCTGCATTGATGCACAGCACCGTGCAAGGTACGAACCAATCACTCAGAGGGCGTACTGTCAGATGCGATCCAAGGTGCAGTATCTCGGTGATTAGAGTTCGATGTTCCTGCAAAAGACGTTTCTCCTTGACCTTTTTGAGCTGCTAGTGAACTCAGTATCGTGGAAATACGAAGTGAGATCGGATCGCATGTGCAAAATTGAAGCGACTGTTGATTGCGCATGAAACAGCTTTGGCAAATCCCTTCGTGTTGGATTTTGATCATGGGTATCTAAAAAGATCAATGTAGCCTCGAGGAACGGCATGAAGCCCTTCGAGTGGCTCAACAACAGCCTCAGTTTCTCGCCTTCCGACTCTTACCAGATGCGCCAGGACATTGTGCCTTCATGTGTCCCTTCTCGCCGCAATTATGACATGCCATTGATGCCGCTGAGGCCGAAGGCTTGCCAGAACCCGATATACTCGTCACCTTGTTCAGATTGACTTCCTTGTTCCTTCTTGTCTCGGCCAACTTCGCGGCTGCCTTTGACTCTGCCTTCCTCTGTGCTTTGCGTTCAGCGCGAGCCCTGTCGCCAGCCTCTTTTCGCTGCTGCTTGATCATAGCTTTTGCGCCGGTTGGGTCGTCTTCTTCGTCCTCGTCGCTTTCGGATTCGGACTCTGATGAGCTTTCTCCCGAAGATCCAGAGTCCTCTTGTGGTTTCTGCGATGTCTAGTTAGCCAGTGCACCTAAACGATTTGTGTGACGTGCATCTCAAACGTACCGATTGTTTCCTGTTGAAGTTGCCGAAATTCATCCTGCCCGGCGCGCTCGTACTTTGTGCAAAATCATCCTCTGAATCATCATCGTCTTGCTGTGCGCCTTTGCCAGAATCTAAAGCACCATAGCCTGTGGAAATAATCCTCAAAGGTGATTGCTCCACAGCCCTGGGCGCTTGTTGTACGCTGAGATACCACTTTGTCTCGCCTTTTGCGGCAGCCTCTCGCTCAGCGGCCTCTAATCGCTTCTTCTCCTCTGGGGTGTGTGTTACTGGCTGTGCCGACCCTGGTGTTGAGCCTGGGCTGGCGTTGTATGTGCCGTTGGACATGCGCTGCCTTTTCGAGGAAGGTTGTTCGGGCGTGCCTGGTTTCGGCGACTCGGACGCACCAGTGCGCTGCATAAACTACACGACGATGTGTTAGTTTTTTATCTCGATCCGAAGGGGTTGTGTCATCGCACCTTCATGTTCGCAAGACGCGAAGACATGATTTTGGCGCCTGCGCCGGTCTTATTGGGCGTCGACATGGCGGCGGATGTGTACTTGAATTCCTTTTGCAGGTTGTTCTGTTGTAGTTACCTACGTGAGAGAGAAGAAATCAAAATGCGATTGGATCGCAAACAATGTCTACAAAATTGGAGGTTGACATTTGACATCAGCGGGCGGAAAGAGCGCCGCGTTCTTCGACCTCGCTCCCAGTACGGCAGTCTAAAGAGACAAGTCTGCCAAAATGGAGGAGCCGGTGCCGACGGGTTTCATCGACTGCACGAATTCTTCCGAGACATAGAATTGACTACGGTACGCGCCAATGGCATAGTCCAATTTGTACCACTTCTTCGTCGCTTATACATCCATGGCATAGGACATTCTCTATCTGCTATTCGCATTGCCTCGCGTCCGAAGAGCCAGGCATGTGCGGTGTATTGTAATGTTGACCCTTTTGTATATATAGCTTTCTCCCCTTCTTCTTATCATCCTGCCATGTCGCAGCCATTTCACGCCGGCGGAGCGGCCACTCTCCTGGAATCACCCATACCCTCATTCAACTTTTTGAAAAGCGCGCTTACTACTCGTCTTCACGAGTTGGATTTTACACACTTTGGATCTATCGTCGCCGTCGTAGGCATCGTTCCGGCCGCCTTTCATTTTCTGCAAAACGCGTGGAGGTCGGCCGCTACTTGGATCAAGCGATTCTTCATCGCATCGATAACAATACCACCGGGAGACCCTTTGAACAGAAGTGTCAGCAGCTGGGTCTTGGAAAATGTCGTTGAGCCACGCCACATGCGCTTCCAAACCGCCCGGACAGAGATAGGTCGCGATGTCGAAGCCGGCTCCTCGCTGAAGAAAACGCCACGATCCGTGCAGTACTTCCCTCACTGGCGCTCGGAATGGTTCTGGCACGACAAACGTGTATTTGGCGTCAGTCGCTCGCTTGACAGCTTCAATGCAGGCATGCAAGACCCGACCTACGACGGCATCGGCGGCGAAGAGTTGACCATCAGCTGTCTGGGACTCTCGGCAAAGCCGATCAGGCAACTCATCAACAAGTGCCGCGAGATCGCCGATAGCAAAGCGCAATTTTACGTGATCATCTACAGTCGCGATCGGTTTGGCATGTCCTGGAAACCCAAATATCGCAAACCGCTCCGCCGATTAGAGACTGTCCATTTCGACGACCGCATTAAACAGAGCCTACTCGCCGACATCCGCAACTATCTCGATCCCAGAACGAGAAAGCTGTATCAGAGCCGGAGCATGCCGTACCGCAGAGGCTACCTCTTCTATGGCCCTCCCGGCACTGGCAAGTCGTCTCTCTCGACCGCCATCGCCGGCGAGTTTGGCCTCGACTTGTACGAAGTCAAAGTTCCCAGCATCGCCAACGACGGCGACCTTGAGCAGATGTTTCAAGAAATTCCGCCTCGTTGCATCGTGCTGCTAGAAGACATCGACGCCGTTTGGACAGGCGGCAACCGAGAGCGGCCCGCAGTCTACAGCAGCGATAGTGCCAGCGAACGATCGGCCACTCCTAGCTTGTCGAATGTCACCCTCTCAGGTCTTTTGAATGTCCTAGATGGCGTCGGATCGCAAGAAGGCAGACTGGTCGTCATGACCACCAACAAGCCGGAGCAGCTCGATGCCGCCCTCACCCGGCCCGGCCGCATCGACTTCAAGTTATACCTAGGAAACATCGACCGCGCCTCTGCCGAACAAATGTTCATGCGCATGTTCTCTCCGGACCTCCTGAGCTGGGCTCGGCAGACCGGGAAAGCACAAGATGCGGCCGCCAACGCGGATCAAAAGGATGGCAAAGTCAACCCCGATGCCGATTCCCTCGACGCCCATGTCTCTCTCGAGCAGCTGCGCATGTTAGCCTCGCAATTTGCTTCCGAGATCCCAGAAGAGACCTTCACGCCTTCGCAACTTCAAGGCTTCTTCCAATTGCACCTGGGCGATGTCATGCAGGCTGTAGCCAGCATTGGAGAATGGGTCAGACATGAAATGCCGGCGCAGAAGACGGAGAGATTTCTTGAGGTTTAGTGACAGGAGGGTTGACTGAGAGCTATTGTAAAGATATGGGTCGATTTCCTTGCTGTCCGGTCATTTCTTTCTGGAGTTTTGGGTCGTTTATTGTGGGATGTGGTGTGTTTGGACGCGTGTACAACATTCGGGGATGGATAAACTTAGATGGAAGACACGGGATGTATGGGTATTGGCGCTCTGGTCATGTAGATACTATATGTTTAAAGTTCGCTCGTACCTATCAAAGTCCTCGACTCTATGCACCATCTTGCCTTGCCGACTGTGGGAAATTGTTATTGTCATTGTGAACGTGGATGGGTAGGGTTAGGGTTGGATTTGACATCCTTGTGCTCGACTATTACTATGTCGTGTTCCAACGGTGTTATTGTTGCAGTGAGGAGAACATCTGCATGATTGATAGTAACACAATCAACCTTCAAATGCTCGCGAGTTGTGTCACATGGAAATTGGTGTCTGTGTCGCTGGAAGACGAATTTTTGCTGGTTAGAGTCGAGTCCGACACGAGCTGACCTCGTGTCTATTAACGTCTACATACAATCATCGTGCAGTGATGCGTACTACGGTCTTTGCTTCAAACTGACAAGACAACAAGACACCAATAGACCCCCTACCAACTCCGAACAAGCCCCAAAGGGATTTCCTCCCGATCAATCCTCTCACTAGCCAACCTTGCCCACTTCCTGATCGTCCGCTCCACATCCTCCATACTACGATCGGCATTGACAACAACAACATCATTCTCCTCGTCCGGATGCCGCCACATAACCTCGAACAACTCCCTAACCCTAGCCTGAAACTCCGTCTGCTCGTACTTCTCCCCGCCAAACCCGCCCCTCGCCGCCGCCGTCTCGGGACTAACATCCAAGAATACACACAGATCCGGGCGCGGCAGGCCGACATCCGGGTGGCGGGCCCATTCTAGTCCCAATCCGGGCAGCGCTTTCGCAGCAGTGTACACGCAGCCGGAGTAGTAGTAGCGGTCGACGACGACGGTGACTCCCTCGGCGATCCAACGTGAGATTTGAGATGCCATTTCCCAGCGATTTGCTGAGAATAGGAGGTGTACCACGTGATCTTCAACTTCGGTTGCGCCGCTTAGGTAGGCGTTAAGAATTTGGCCTATGGGAGTTGTGCGGTTTGGGAAGCGGACGTGCTCGACACGGTTGCCTTGGGAGAGGAGGTGTTCGACTAGGAGGGCACATTGGGTTGATTTGCCGCTGCGGTCGAGACCTTCGAAGACGAGTAGTTTGCCACGGCGAGAAGTTGCGAGGACGGAGTCTAAAGGTAGTGTTTGGGTCGAGACACGGTAAGGGCCTTGTTGCGGAGTTGCACGGAAAGGTGGTTGAAAGTTGGCATTTTGTTGTTGACGGCCAGGGGCGTAGCTTGAGCCTCTGTTTGGGCTGGCGCTGGCAGGTGGTGAGAGAGTCGATATTGTGGTGACCGACTGTGAGTCGAGTTCGTAGACTCTATGCGGCTGCTCCTGCTGCTGCTCCTGCTGCTCCGGAGGGTTGTCGGTGTTGGTGTTGTCCATGGCCTTTGGATGTCGCGTTGGGTTTCTCACAGGTTTCTGACAGAGTTGAGAACCTGATGTCGATTATTGTTATTTTTCAAGTCTCATCGGTATTGAGAGTTCAGGACTGTGGGGTACTTGTGCTTGTTATAGGTCAAGTCAATCACTTAAGGTTAACGGCATGTCTATTATTAATTAAACAAGGCGAGGCTGATGAGGCTGAGTTTGACTGATCATCGGTGGGATGTGGAGGCGGGGGAAAGTGAGGTTTACTCGGAGAATAATACATCTAGGCCGGCTCTGAAGATACCCTTTGACTTCCACCTACCAACCTCGTGGTAGCCATACCGCAATGGTCACCTCCACTACCGACCTGGATAATGTTGACATGTTCAAGATCGTCAAGGCCACCGCTGCCACCCTCTCACCTCGTCTCGGCCGCCTTTCTCTCCCCGGCCGCAATACAATCGAAACACCGCACTACTTGGGATTGACCTCCCGCGGTGTGGTACCGCATCTATCGCAAGATAACTTCGCTCAACTATCCTTCATCGCCGGCGTATACGCGGCACTCGAAGACTGTAGGTCCCTAGCAAAAGCCATTCCTTTCGCGCCAACGCGCTGACAAGTCTACTTACACAGCCGTGTGAAGTCATAGAACGAAAAGTCCCGCCTATATACCTGTTCCGCCCTGCTGATGGATCTCCTCCGCTAAGACGGTTCATTGCCCTGCCAGAGCCGACGTTGCTGGTGCTTGGATGCCGACGGACTCCTCCGGTTATTGCGCCGCCCGCTACTAGTAACACGAACTCCGCGATTGCCGTCTCGACGTCTGTTGGCTTCAAGATGCTGGACGCTGAGAAGTATGCAGACGCTGTGGAAGAGTTGGGAGTAGACATCGTGCTGGGTCTCGGCGATGTCCCATACGGTCGGACATTGGGAAGCAAGAGGATTGAGAAGGCCACTGATCGTAGCATCGATTGGATACAAGATCACGTTGCTCGCAGGAAGAAGCTGGCGGCGCGGGATGGTTTCAAAGGACAAGCACATCTGTTTGCACCTTTGCTGCCACTTTCTTGCGCGAATCAACAGTACTACGTAGACTGCCTGGCTGAAGACGTGCGCAACGACATCTCTGGTCTGGCGATATACAGTGCGGAAACGCTGGAAGATCTTCCCGAAGAGCTTGCAACCCTCCCACGTCTTGATTTTACGGAACCGGCAACTCCGTTAGCAGTCCTGCGCCAAATTGCAAACGGTGTGGACATCGTCACTATGCCGTTCGTAAGCGTGGTAACAGACGCCGGTATTGCATTGGACTTTGAATTCCCCGGCCCTTCCACCCTACCGTCCGAGATTCTACCTCTGGGTATCGACCTCTGGTCAGCATCTCACGCCACGGATCTTAGTCCTCTTCGCAAAGGCTGCTCTTGCTATGCTTGCACTGACCACCACCGCGCCTTCTTACAGCATCTGCTTGCTGCGAAGGAGATGCTGGGATGGGTGCTTCTACAAATCCACAATCACCACATGATAGACCAATTCTTCGCCAGCATACGTTCTTCGATCGCTGCTGGTACTTTCGAGGCCGATGTTGAGACATTCTCACGCTGTTACGATTCTGAGTTGCCTGAGAAGACCGGTCAAGGACCTAGGTGAGCCTAAATCACGAGACGCCATGTCTTTTTTCTTTTTGACCGAAGAAGATTGCGTTGCTAACAGTGACAACAGAGTCAGAGGCTATCAATTCCGCTCCGAAGGCCCCGGGGAATCGAAGAAGAATGTTTCCAATTTCCAAGTATACGACAACAGCGGTGTTGATACGCCTGTAGCCCCAGAGGCGACCGAGGGTGCTGGAGAGCTGGAAGGAAAAGGTTTTGCCGAAAAGCAGCGATGATGTTTCTGACGCACATTCGATACGTTGAAGCATAGACTTCAGAAAAGACGTCGACATATGAGCATGTTTATAAGAAATATTTGCTCAAATGACAGCACGAGTGTCGCCATCCATGTACGAGGAAGACTGGTCACTGTGTTTCGTCACTCTCTCAATGGCCGAAATGTAGTTATTCACTTCTACTTCATCAATGATCGGAAGACCGTGTGATATCCTATGGTGGAGACACACACTATTCCATCCATTGAAACCTCTCGACAGTCACACGAGAATGTAGAGTTCATCACGTTCGTGTCGTCTGATAGTGATAGTGATATCGATTTCATTGTTCTTATCGATCGTTATCGCGAGTTCCCGCAGCCAAAGTGACTCGCAGCAAGTGCCGACGATCAGCGCCTCGCATGCCATGTGGGACTTGTCGACTTTCTTTCTCCGACTTCGCCATGCGCCAAACGCCGTGACTCTCTGAACCTCACTCCCCCCCTCCTCTTTAGCAGCATATCGCTGCTAAACAAACATACTCCAACCACAATGGATCGAATCCACGAGAAAATCGCGGCTCTGCCGCCCAACGCAAACTACTTTTCCCTCGAATTCTTCCCACCCAAAACCGCACAGGGTTTCGCCAACCTGCACGCCCGTCTGGAGCGTATGGCCCACTCGCTTCGTCCGCTCTTTGTCAATGTCACTTGGGGCGCCGGCGGTAGTACTAGCGACAAATCGCTGGCTCTCGCTGAGCTGACGCAGCGTTCGCTCGGCCTGACCACGTGCCTGCACTTGACTTGCACCAACATGTCGCGAAAGCTGATCGACGAGGCGCTGGAGAAGGCAAAGGGACTGGGGATCAGGAACATTTTGGCCCTGAGAGGTGACCCGCCGAGGAGTGAAGAGTACCGGGACGACAGTGTTGAAGGGTCTGGGGAGGATGATAGCAACAAAGACTTCACATGGGCGGTGGATCTCGTGCGGTATATCAGAAAGCAGTATGGCGACTACTTCTGTGTGGGTGTTGCGGGTTATCCCGAGGGCCACTCGGATCAATCGCACCCTGAACACCAGTCGGTTGAGAACGATCTGCCTTCGCTGGTGGAGAAGACACAAGCAGGCGCCGATTTCATTATGACACAGCTGTTCTACGATGTCGACGCATATGTGCGATATGAGAAGAAACTGAGAGAGCACGAAAGTGGAGCCTTCAGAACAATTCCTATCATCCCTGGCCTCATGCCGGTGCAGAGCTATCAGATTCTGAGAAGGACGACGAAATTGAGTCACGCGAATTTGCCCGAGGATATTCTCAAGAGACTGGATGCGGTCAAGGGAGACGACGATGCTGTTAAGAGAGTCGGCATTGATGTCTTGAGCGAGATGGTCGAGACTATGAGGACTTCATTACCTGAAGTAGGCCCACGAGGCTTCCATTTCTACACGCTTAACCTGGAGAAGGCCGTGGCCAAGATCCTCGAGCGCACCAATTTGATCCCTCCCTACAAGCACACAATCCTGGGAGCCGACAAAATCGCCGGCGTTGAGCAGGCCATTGCTGAGGAAGAAGCCGACGGCTCTATCGTGGTCGAGAATAACACAGTCAGACGCAAGAGCAGACGCATGTCCTCGCAGATTAACGCCCAGCCCGGTAACCGCGTTGTCGTCTCCCGCGACAGAGCTTCGTCATCCAGCTCCAGCCGTCGCGCAGCCTTTGAAGCACTCGAAGACGAAGCCGGCGTGCCCGCCGAGAAAGTCGACTCCCGCGTCCACACCCTAGCCATCTCCGGCGGTCAGGGTGAGCTTGGCCGTGAAGCAACCTGGGACGACTTCCCTAACGGTCGTTGGGGTGACGCTCGCTCTCCAGCCTTTGGTGAAATCGACGGCTACGGTGTGAGCTTGCACGTCAGCATTCCCGATGCCACACGTTTGTGGGGTTATCCCGTTGATACAGGCGACATTAACAACATCTTCCGCCGTCACCTGGAAGGTCAGATTGACGCTATCCCATGGTCTGAGGAAGGCCTATCTCCCGAGACCCTCACCATCAAACCCCAATTGCTTGCCCTTATCAACAAAGGCTGGTGGACCGTCGCCTCACAACCCGCAGTTAATGGCGTACCTAGCACTGATCCAGTCTTTGGCTGGGGCCCC
>Ga0265798_10006869_pt1 | contig 14869 bp, 14 predicted proteins | sample P3T30metagenome_FD_192430 | JGI IMG/M metagenome (GOLD analysis project Ga0265798, IMG submission 192430) | Plant litter microbial communities from East Loma Ridge, Irvine, California - P3 T30 | ecosystem: Environmental > Terrestrial > Plant litter > Unclassified | place: USA: California... | reverse complement strand
ATTTGAGCTGGAGCGCGAAAAGACCTTAGCCGACTTGGCACAGCGTAGAGTAGACTTGCTCAAAGCAGAAGCTGACCGGCGGGGTGGCCTCGACAAGCTAGGCAACGACCAGTTGCGCGAATACAAGGAGGCGCAGAATGCACTCAGTGACATACAGGAAGATGCGGCCGGCAAACAGAATGAACTCATTACCAATCGCTACCAACTGGAGCAGGAGGCGATTGATAAAAGCATAGAGCGCCGGGCCCAAGCCTACGCTGTGGAGCTTGCGCAGTTGAATAAGCGGCTAGCCCAGGTGCGTTTAAATTCCGATGAGGAGTTGAATCTACTGCAGCGCAAGCTGCGCACCGAGTATCAGGCAGAATTGAACGTTAAGAACCTGACCCTAGCGCAGAAGCGGGTTGCCGACTTGAAATATGATGCGGCTTCTACTGCGCTACTCGTCAACTACCAGCGCCAAGCCTCGCTGCTTACGCTGCAGGCCGAGCAGGAGCGCAACGGCGCTAGCCTGGCCCTGAATGCCAAAGCACAGGCCGAGCGGGCTAGCCAGGGGCTACAGGCTACCGAGCAGCAGCTAGCCGAGCAGTACCAACTGCAGAGCCGGGCGGCCGTGCTGGAGCGCGAGCTAGCACTGGCTAGCCTAGAAACCCGCAAGGATAATGCTGCGGCCGAGCTGCGCATCCGGGCCGAGGCCAATCAAAAGCTAGCGGCCCTCGACGCGGGCCAGGCCGACGCTGGGCGCCAGCGCCGGGCCCAGGACCTAAGTGAGCAGGCGCAGCAGTACACCTTGCTGGCTGACGGCATGCTAGCGGGCCTCGACCAAGCTGAGCAGGCCCAGGTAGCCGCCACCGAAACGTACAAGCAGCAGCGTATTGGGGCAATCGAGGCCGAAACCGATGCACGGCTAGCCCTGGTGGAAAAGGGTAGCCAGGAAGAGATAAATATTCGGCAAGAAGCTCAGAATAAGCTTAAGCAAATTCAGCAGGATTCCTCAGATGCTCAGCATGAAATACTGAAGCGACAAATTGAGAAAGTGGCCAGCGTCATCACGGGCTCGCTCTCGTCACTCTCAGCGCTACAGGATGCCGACAGCCAGGCCAAGCTAGCCCGCATCGATGCTGAGATGAACGCCGAAGGGGTATCGGCTGCAAAGAAGGAAGTACTCGAAAAGCGTAAGCTACGCATCGAGCAGCAGGCAGCTGAGCAGCGTAAGAAGCTGGCCCGCGCGCAGGCGGTGGTACAGCTGGGCCAGGCGGTCATGTCTATCCTCGCCGCCCCGTCGGTGCTACCCTCACCCGCCGGCGAAATTCTGAAGGGCTTTGAGATTGCGGCCGCCACAGCCACAGCCTATGCCCAGTTCAAAGCAATCGACTCAGCCAAGTTCGCCCGCGGCGGTATGGTGGCTGTCGGGCCCAGCCACGCGCAGGGAGGCATTCAGCTCCTGCACCGCGGCCGGTCTGCTGGAATTGAGATAGAAGGTGGGGAAGTGGTCATGACCAAATCGGTGGCCAGTAACCCGGTGTTGCTGGGCATGGCCAGCATGATAAACCAGCTGGCCGGCGGCCGGGCCCTATACCGCGACCCAACGCCTACCAGCACCTGGCAGCGTTGGGCCGAGGGCGGCGTAACACCAGCCAACCTGCCAGAATACTTGCCTCAGGTGCGCACCGGGGGCGTAGTGCAGCCCACCGAGTACTTGAGCCCTGCTCAGCGACAGGCGGCCGCCCCAGCCATCGACTACGACCAGCTAGGCAAGGCGCTAGCGAGTCACCTGACGCCTTCGCTGCAAAGCATGGTGACGGCGCTGCCCACGCCCAGCCTCAACCTGACCGAGCTACGGGAGCGCAACGACCAAATGGACCGCTTCGCTAAGCAGAAGGATATTTAAGATGAGGCTCGTCGACTTACTCAACCAGCTGGAGCAGCAGGGCCTGCTCAGCCCACTCTACCAGGCCGGCGCCCTGACCCTCGCCACGCTCAACCACCGCGAGGCCTACCTGCACTACAGCGCGCTGCTGGCTAGCCCGCGCTACCGGGACCAGCCCACGCGAGCAGTCGAGGATACTGCAGCGGCGCTGCGCATGGGGACGGCTACGGTGTACCGGGCCCTGCGCAGTATGCAGCGAGCGGTTAAGGCGTAGATTCAACGGAATGAAAAAGCCCCACTGGCGTGTGCTAGCGGGGCTCTTCTTATTCCGGAAACTGATTCGCAAATGCGAAAACCTCAACCAATCACTTGGCACTGTACCAGTAACTGATTTTATTACAAAAAAACTCTTTTCTTCACATCCCCTATTATTTCATCCATCAACAGCATATAAGTAAACTGAAAGATGGTATCTCCGCTTGCTTGAGAGATGCTAAAAAAGGCAGTCATCTCTCCTCGGTACCCCAATATCTTAAAAGAAAACTCATCTCTCACTGAAGCAGATGGATTTTCGATTACCTTCTGAAGAAAAAATTTCTTCTTAAGCTTTTCTATTGTTACCTCATTGCCGTACTCGTTAATTCCTTGCAAAAACATTCTTACCGGAGAATCTACCCTTTTATTGGATTCTTCGAAGAAGAAACAGCCTAGTGCTTCTAGTTCAGTTGGCTTGTCAGATGCCCCTATCATATCAGTCAAAACAAAGACCTCCTTATTTTTAACCTTTATTTTAGACGAAACAAGATAATGAACCACCCCATCCGAGGGGTATTTGCCAGATTTTAGATTTATTAAATGAATTTTTTCCGGATGCTTGATACTATACAAGTAGCTTGGCACCGTAATTCCAACAGCTTCTATTATTGAACGGGTGAAATTCTTTGTTTTACGCTTACCAAAAAAGTCTACTGAAACATCCTTTAAAACGCTATCAAAATTATTTTTTAAATAGTCTACTGTAGAAAGCTCTTGCACAGCATCCAACAACTTTATTTCCTCACTTAAAGAATCATTAAAATAATGCTCTTTAATCACCAATCCAAGTTTATTTTGCAGATGCTCACCGTACTCTATCAATCTATCCTCAGTATCTATCAAGGATAAATCTAAGCCATACTGACTCTTGATTTCGTTATTTATAGCAACTGCTACCTGAGTACCCAGAAAATCGCTACTTTCCGCATCAATGCGAAAGCGCTTATTTTGAACAGCCTGACTCAATACAGCGACCGTATCAATATACTCTTTTACCAACGAGGAATTCATAGTAGTTAGAAAACAAGTATTTCAAATTCCCCCTTTAACAAATCCTTCACCATGTACTCAGTACTTAATGGATTAGCTTGAGCAGAGACAGAGACTCGTTTAATTTTATCAGCTACTTTAAACTCAGGAATCAAATAAATTACTGGCGCAAAATCTGTGATTAGAGCTGCATCAACTATATCATTTATCATTTGGTACTCGTCTCCATCAATAACATCTTCTTTGAGCTTATGTGCTGCTCCAGCTTTTAGCCCTAATCTATTTCTTTGAATAGCATCACTGTGCAAATCCCCAGACAATACATCTTCTTGATACCTCTTGTAGATACTTAATGGAGAAGAACTTTTAGGGATTCTCCTCCTAGGGTCGCTGGCTTCAAGCCGTGTTGGGTCGAATACAGGAGAGCACCACACAAAGTGCTGGTCATTATAAAACGTAGTGTTTATATAATGAGACAAATAAGTGTTTGCAGAGTAGTAAAGCAGGGATTTGGCAACAGCCATATTAGTCAGGCAACAACACTACATATTTTTAGAAAAGTAGCATAAAGTAGCAGTTAATCCTACTAAACCGTGCGCATAACCGGGGGCATTCTTTTAAAACATGCCTTTGCAGCGTTTTTTGCCACATATTACAGTTTGGGCAGGTATAACAGTGTTGCCGGACGCTGCTTTTCTGTGCCAGCAACACGCTCTTAACTAGCTCTTTTATATCTACCACCCTTTAAGAACCGGCGTGTAGTGGCAGGGATGTCCGGTAGAACCGGGGGCATTTCGGTAAGTTGCCCCCGCTCTTCTGAATCTTGCCCCCGGTCACCAAGAATTTGCCCCCGGTCAGGCGTGAGTACTTTACGCCATGCCTCAAGCAGCCGAGGGCCGTAGCGCTCCACAGTATCGCTGCCATACACCGAATCGGAGACGTGGCCCAAAGCTAGCTCCTTTAGTGTCTGGTCTCCGTCGCTGGCCCAGGTCAGCATCATGGCACCGGTGTGACGTGCCGTGTGCGTGGTGAGTACCTCGCACACGGTACTCACGGCTTCGTGCTTGGTCTTACCTGAAAAGGCTACCTGTACCACCTCGCGGGTGAGGCCTGCAGCGGCCGCGGCCGCGCGCGTCTTTTCGTTGCGGTAGACGTTGGAAAAGACAGGAAGCTTCCCCTCGTAGTGCTGCCAGATAGTAGCAGCCAGTGGCGGCAGCGGCACCAGCACAGGTTCACCAGTTTTCTGCTGATAGAGTTCGACGCAAAGCGTAGGACCACAGTTGGGCAGGTCGTGGTGGCGCACGTGGTGGGGACGCAGGGCCCGCACATCGGAATCCCTCAGCAGCAGGAGCAGTTGAAATAGAAAGACATTGCGGTGCATGTCGAGTGCCGCCGGCAGCGGCGCGGTGGCCAGCTGCAGCACCTCGGCCCGTTGCAGGCTCACGGCCTTACCGTAGCGCACGTTGAGCAACACTAGCCACTTAGGCACCGGCCGGCCAGTGAGCTGCACGCATTCGCGCAAAAACCAGTAGTGCCGTTCTAAGGTGCCATCCTTATAGCCCTGGTCGTAGAGCCAGTTCGTGTACTGGGTGAGTCGCTCGCGCGTCAGCGTGCCCACGCGCAGCGCTGGGTCAAAGGCCGCCAGGTGGCCCAGCACCTGCCGAAAGCCGCCGAGCACGGCCGTAGACACCCGCCCCGTATTCTCGCGCTGCCAGCGGTCGTGTAATTCTTGCCAGGTGGCTGTGTCGGGCAGCGGCGCGTTGGGGTCAACCGGCGCTGGCGGTGGTGGGGCTAGCGCCCGCCGGCTGCCGGTGCCGGCTTCGACGAGCGCCAGCTGCAGCTCAGCTACCGTCACGCTGGACTCAGGCCGCTTATCGGCCTCGGCTTTCAGGAAGACGCTCTGCACGGCCGAGAGTAGCCGGGTAAGGCGCAGGTTCAGGGCGTTGGCATCGGGTGCGCTGGTGTGGACGCGCTTGCTCTTAGTGGGCTGCCAGTGGGTGGGTAGCACCTTGACGCCCGTAGGCATCTTCCAGCGGTGGCCGCCGGCCCAGTGCAGGTCGCCGAAGATGCCCGCCCGGCCGGCCTTATCGGGGCGGTCTAGGCGCTGGCGAAAGATGAGTTCCATAAGCTAGCTATGCCTCACCTAAAAATTCGCGCACTGCCTGCTCACTCACGCGGTATCCTTCGCCATCAATGAGTACTGACCTGATATGTCCCTGCTTAACTAATTCTAATGCGGTTTCTGCCTCGATGTTCAGCCTTTCGGAAAGCAGGCCCCCGTACGTTTTTGATTGATCCGCCTCACCCGTAACTCGGTAAACATTAGTTGCTGCATCCTGTCGAAGTGTAGCACGTTCAATCACCATTCGAGAATAAACTGTGCTCAAGTATTCAGCATGTAGTTGCACTCTTTGCGCGGCGATATCCCTCAGCTTTTCAGGAGTCAGCTCTTCCCATCCGAAAAGCAAATATGCATCTCCTGATTCTACCCACTTGAGGTGAGCTAACTGACGCCGTAACTCGTCTTCTCGGTTGAGAAGAAGAAGCAAATCTGGCTCACTCAATACAGACAGGGTTCTAGCAAGGTTATCACCATCTTTTGTTGCTGAATTTCCTTGTTCATCTAACACTTTTTTTACTAGCGACTCCAGTCGCGTAGCCTCAGAAGTAGGGGCTACTGGCTTCATGGTATTACCCTGACCAAGTAGAAGCCACTCTAAGCTCACCTCGGGAAATGCAACAGCAATTTTTTGTAGCATTTCTAACCCTGGCCTATTTTCTCTTTGGCTAAAGAGCGCACTGACAGCACTTTGAGATACCCCTATCCTTTCAGCAAAAGCACGCTGAGTTAATTTTGAGTACTCCTCAATCAGAAATTTAATCCTCTGATTAACAGATAAATCCTTCTCAGCCATGTCTTAGGTAGCAATAATATTGAGTGCAATGACACTTAATGAGTGCTATTGCGTATTACATTTGCATTGGTTATCAAACCTGAGTGCAATAATACACATAACTACACCTATGGCAGCAAAAAATAATCTTAGTCGACTTGTTGGGAGGGGTGGTGTTAAGGCCATTGCTGAGAAACTTGGCATAGCTCAGGGTACTGCTAGCGCTGCCATCCGTCGTGGCAATCCAGGACACCCTGCAGTACGCGAAGCTCTAAGGGTCGCCGAGGCTAGCGGCGCTTTTGCCGCTGCTCAGCAACTGGCCAAGCTCACCCCCGCCGCCTAGCAGCATGGTCACGTTCACCACCGCCAACGGCCTACTACAGTTTGAGGATGCCGCCACGACAGCCCGCATCCTCGAAGCCCAGCAGCGCGACCGCCTGGCTGCTGAGGCTGAGCAGGCGGCCCTCTCGGTGGTGTACCGCCTGAGCGGGGAGCCCGACCCTGCCCGCCCCTACGGTGGCCTGCTTACCCAGCGCCTCGACATCAGCGAGCGCTCGGCCTACGAACTGCTGCGCACCGGGCAGCTACGCTACACCTGCGCCGGCAAGAAGAACTACCGCGTCAGCGAGCGCGCTGTGCGCGAGTACCTGGGCGATATGCTACCCAACTAATACTTCCTGATTTTCTGGATTTTACACCTGACTGCGCTAGGTAGTCCGGCCACGCCTTTGCCCATTTCTCACCCCTTCGCTTTCCCTTATGCACGTCTTACCCGCCACCCCTGAGCAGCAAAAGGAAATAAACCGGCTGCTCGCTGGCCCGCGCTTTGGCGCCAGTCACCGCCACATCTACGCCCACCTGCTGCCGAGCCTGAGTTGGGTAGCGGCCACGCAGCTCATCAACAAGCTAAGCAGTCCAGCACGTCGGCCCGACGTGCTGGAATATACCAGCCAGGGCACGTGCCCGGAAGGCCTGCAAAGCCGCCACGAGTACGCTGCCGTGGTGCAGCTGACGCGCACGGCGCCGGGAGATTCGGGCGGGCGCTTCTGCCGCGCCCAGCCCGGCCAACCGATTTACCTGAGCTACTACACCAATTGATTTACCCTCTTACTGCTCACTGCCATGGTTACCATTGCCTCCCCCGTTGCTCAGGTTGCTGACCTGGCCACCCTCTCCCCCACTGCTCAGGCCGCCGTCCTAGGTTACCCGGCCTCCCTACTGGGCTTTACGCCTGCCCAAGGCGGCTACTGGCGCGAGCCGGGCCTGCCTTTTCTGACACACGAAATTTGGCTTAATGCCCCTCTGGGCTACGGGGGAATTAAACTTATTTGGTGCTTCGCCGAAACCAGCAGCCACAACATGGCCCCGAGGTTCCCGAAGGGCTGCCGCGTGAATGTGACTCCCGTGTGCGAACGGAAAAATCTGGTAGTGGGCCGAGTATACCTCTATGTGTACCGCGATGCCGACACGGGTGAGGAAGCGTGCCAGCTGGGCCGCCTGCGCGATATCGGCGGCAACTACTTGGTGGCCACCTTCGACAACAACCCGGTGCCCGCTATGTGGCTGCTGGGCCAAGACGAGCGCAACGCCGTGGCGAACGTGTACGAGGTGACCCACTACGTTTCCTATCCTGGCGAAGACGAGCAGGAAGGAGGCCGACGTGAGTAGCGCCCCAGCTAAGCACCTGGCTCAGGTTGACCAAACCCTACGGCAGCTCCTAACTGACCTCGACAGGGGCGCCGATGGCCACCTTGCAACCACCGATGTTGAGGCGCTCACCGCCGCGGTGCAGCAGTATCAGCAAGCAGTGCTGGCATGCCTGAGCGCGCCGCTCGTTGATGTGCGCCAGCTCACGCCGGCCCAGCTGCTAGCCTATCGGCAAGCTGACCCGATTTATCGGCTGGGCTACGTGCGTGGCTACAGCCGGGGGCAGGCGCAGGCCCAGCAAGCCACTACGCCGGTGCTCAGCGCCTATGCACAACACGCCACCCTACCGGCGCCTACGGCAGCGCAGCCCGACGATTACGCCGCCTTGGTGACGCAGGTTCGCCGCGTCATCGCCCACATGCAGCAGCGCTATGGGGCTAGCGCTGTCACCTCCTTTTCTGCCCGCCGCCCCGCATGAATGATTCTGTAGCTACCTCCCCCGCCCCAGCTGCGCTAGTCGGCCCTACGCTACCGGCCCTGCTCACCCACGGCCACCAGTTGGCTAGCCAAGCACCCGAGCCCAGCCAGGCGCTGGCGGCGCTACTGGCCGATGAGCAGCTGCTGCGCGTGGCCAGCACGTCGCCCGTCACGTTTCGCCCGGCCCTGTTTTGGCACGATGACGAGCCCGTTATCTGGCCGCGCACCGTCAACCTGATTCAGGGCCAAACGGGTGTGCACAAAAGCCGCGTGGCGGAACTGCTGGGCAGCACCCTACTGGCCACGCTGGCCGGGCGGCCCGCTCCGGCGGCTACGCTGGGCCTGGGCTTTCGGCCGGACCCGGGGGAGCGCTACCGCCTGCTCTACATCGACACCGAGCGCAACCTGACCGACCAGTTGCCCTACGCTTTGCAGCAGCTCAAGGCCCGCGCCGGCTACGACATTACCGAGCACCCGCCCGAGTTCTACTATACCTCCCTGGTGCGTGCCCCGCGCGCCGAACGCTTTCCGCGCCTGGCTGAGTACCTGGCCCACTACCGGCACGGATTCGAAGGGCACCTGATTGTTATCCTCGACGTGCTCAGCGACTGCGTGGCTGATTACAACGACGTGACCGCCTCGCTAGGGCTGATAGACCTGCTGAACGTGGCCGTCAATGAGCAGGACGCCACCTTTCTGGCAGTCATTCACGAAAACCCCGGCAGCACGGCCAAGGCCCGCGGGCACCTGGGCACCGAGGCCAGCAACAAGGCCAGCACGGTGCTGCAGGTGAGCCTCGTCAAGGAGCAGGGCCGGGCTACCGGGCTGATTCAGCTGCTGTACATGAAGCGCCGCTATGCCGCCCCGGGCCTGACCTTCTTTGCCACATTCGACGAAACCACGCGCGGCCTCGTCCGGGCCGATGCTGACGCGCCTGAGGTGCAGGTGCATGCACGGCCAGGCCCACAGCGCAAGGCTTCCGCTGCCACGGTGCTTGCTGTTCTACCTGATTTGCTGACTGCGGGGCCGCTATCCGCTGGCGAGCTAATAGCTGCACTTACTGCCCATTTAGGGGTATCACCTCGCACAGTGAAAAACTACTTGTCAGAGTTGGTGCCACCACATTCTGGCTACGTCAATGACTTGTCAGGGCATGCATGCCGCCTCATACGACGCAAGGCTGACGCAGGCCTTACCGTGCTCTATTCGCTTGAACCAGTCACTAATCCGGCCTAATGGGCAAGCGGGCAAAATTAAATAATTCCCATTGCTACCCATTGCCCAAAGCCCGGTGTGGGCAGTAGGCAACAACCCCTTAAAGGGGGGTTGCCTATTGCCCACTGCCCAAAGGAATCACTACCTGCTATGCCAACTACCTTCCGCTATATCTTGCAGCCCTACACGGGCCCGGCCAGCCGCTACACCTGCCCAGCCTGTGAGCACCGGCGCGAGCTGGCCCGCTACGTCGATACCGAAACGGGCGAACTACTGCCCGAAGAATTTGGCAAGTGCAACCGGGCTGATAATTGCGGCTACCACCTGAGCCCCTACCACGCCGCGCCCGGCGGGCAGAGCTACGCCGAGCAAGTGCGCGAAGCCGAGCAGCCCACCGGCTGGCAGCGGCCCGCCCCAGCGCCGCGCCCTCGGCTCGCTCCAACCTTGAAAGCCACCGCGCCGGCTCCGGTGGTGAGCATCCCGGCCGACGTGCTGCGCGCCACCCTCGGCCACTACCAGCACAACGCCCTAGCCCGCCTGCTGCACCAGCACTTCGGGGCGGGCGTGGCCAGCGCGCTGCTGCTGCGCTTCCAGCTGGGCACCTCGGCGCACTGGCCCGGTGCGTGCGTGTTCTGGCTCGTCGATGAGCAGGCCCGCGTACGTGGTGGCCAGGTGGTGCTCTACGATGAGACGGGCCACACCGTCAAGCACCCGAGCCGCTGCACTACGTGGGCACACACGGCGCTGGGCGCCCGCGCCCGCCGGCTGGGCCAGCCCGCGCCGGACTGGCTCACATCCTACTCGGCCAACGAGGTACCTAAGTGCCCCTGCCTATTCGGTTTGCCACAGCTGGCCAGCGCCGCGCCCAGCCAGCCGGTGGCGCTCGTCGAGAGCGCCAAAACAGCCATGCTCTGCACACCTTACCTGCCGGCCTACGTGTGGCTAGCCACGATGGGCAAGAGCTACCTCACGGCCGAGCGCCTGGCACCGGTGCGCGGTCGCCGGCTGGTGCTCTTCCCCGATGCCGGCGCCCTAGCCGACTGGCAGCGCCGGGCTGAGGAGCTGCGCGCCCAGGGCTTCACCGTCACCGTCTCGACCTGGCTGGAATCGACGGTGACGCCCGAGCAGCACGCCGCCGGCTACGACCTAGCCGACGTGGTGCTAACGGAGTGGCCCGGCTACCCGCCCAGCTGGGACATTACCACCCCGTCAGCCCTATCGATAGCAGCATGACACCCCGAAAAAGCCTATTTCGGCACCCTTTCAAAACCATCAAACCGATACCAGCGCCAACACCTTGATTTTAAGCGCTGTCATTGCCTCAGATGTTGACAATTGTTGACATCAAAACTTAACAAAACTTAACAAAACTTAACATTTTATTTCACCCTTTTTTCCTAAACCCCCAACCCCATGCTAACCCAAGCTGAAAACCAGGCCGCCCGCGCGACGGCCACCGACTTCGTAACGGCGGCCACCGCCTACAAGGCCTTCCTCAAATCGCACGACCTACCCCTGTCGCTCGATACCACCAAGCTGCTCGACATCTACCGCGGCCGACTGTTCGAGCAGCTGCTAGCGGCTGACACCGGCCTGCAGGCCCGCTACGACATGGCCCGCACCAAAGAAGGCAAGCAGCGCATTCAGGCCGACACCATGGCCGGCATCAGCCTGAAGGGTCACGAGCTGCCTGAGCAGCTGGCTGAGGCCATTGCTGACCTGGAGCAGGCCTACCACACGGTACCGCTCCTAAACGACGTGCCACACATTGAGCTGGCCCAGCTGATTGGCTACGGCTATGGCCTGGACTACGGCAGCTACCTCGACAAGTACACCATGAGCTGGGCCGGCAAGGAGCACGCCCGCGCTTACTTCGAGCAGCTGGGCGCGACGCTAACGCAGTGGCGCAACTTGGTACAGGTTACCAGCGCCGCACCCCAGACGCTAGCCAGCCTCTTCGAGCGCGTAACGAGGCCCTTTTCGCAACAGGTGCCCGACAGTGGTCCTATCACGATTGACGAGAAGAAGCTCTACAGCTACCTGAGCCACAACTCGCAGTTGCTGGAGGCGCTTGCTGACCTGCCCGCCCGTCAGGCTGCCTAGCCACGTCCGACACGCCGCCCGTCAGCCCTGACGGGCGGCGCTGTCACGACTGACACCCACCCCGTCAGCCCGAAAGTGGAACAGATGGCACAGCAAAAAAGAGCAGTGTCAGTCCGATACCGAACATACCGAACACCAAAAGGGGGCTGCACCGCCCTGTCAGCCCCACTTTTAGACCCTATCAGGCCTCACCCCGAAGTACGCCGCAACACACTGATTATGAGTCATACGCAAGCTCTGTCAGCGGGTGTCCCTGTTAACATTTGTTAACATGATTTTGAGACTCAATGACGACAAATGACGACATCCAAAATCCGAGTTTTCCGAGTCCTTAAAAAGGATTAAAATCGGAGTTTTCGGAGTCCTATAAAAAGAGCAAAACCGGAGTTTCCGGAGTCCTTAAAAAGGGCTGACACCCCCGATAATGGCTCACTGACGCCCACCCCGTCAGCCCGTTTTTCGCTCTCGTCGAAAGCCATTTTTCGCCATTTTCACAACCTGTTATTTACCAGTTGATTGCAGCGCCAAAACCTTACAAAACCTTACATCATTTTTAGGCGCGACACTTGACAATACTTGACATCATTTTTAGGCGGGCCTGCCAACAATTGCCAACATCATTTTCGCCTGCTTTTCTCCCTTCGCTCTGCATGCTTACTCCCATCGCTGTCAACGCTGCCCGTCACCTCTCACCCGACGCTCCAGCGTGCTTCCCGTGCACCATGCCAGCGCTGTTGTGCACGCCCGTCATCAACCCCTATCAGCACCGGTTTACCGCGGCCGACGTGCAGCGTGCAGCCCAACGCTGCGCTGAGGTGGCTCAGGAGCGCCCGACATGGCCCCAGGCCCGCGTGCGGGCCCTCATAGCCCGCGAGATGAACCTGAATACTCGGCAGCTGCGCTACCTACTGCTGCAGGCCGCATCACAGCCGCAGCCGACACCCGACGCTGACGCCTCAGCGCTAGCCGCCTGACGTTGCCAGTCATCCCGTCATCCCCTAAGGTTTTCCTCATTTTGCCATGAATCCGCTCACCTGGTTGCTGGCCAAGCTGCGCCACCCCGCTACGCTGTCGGCCCTACCGTCAGCACCGACACCTAGCCCGTCAGCCCTGACGGGGCCACCAGTCAGCCAGCCGGCGCCGCCTACCGAGGCCGAGCGCGCGGCGCGCGCTGAGCAGCGCGAACAGCAGTTTCTGCTCGCGCTGGCTGAAGACTTTGGCCAGGCCGTTGAGGAAGAGCGCGACCTGTCCGGCATGCTGCCCACGGACTTGCTGCGCCTGGTGTCGCAGCTGCGCTACAATGCCACCGACCAGCTGCAGGCGCGCCGGTGGGGCCATTGGGCCGAGGAGCTGCGCCTCGTCACCGAGGCCCACGAGTTGGAGGCCGTAGCCAAGTTTCAGTACTGGCAGCACGCACTCTGTGAGCAGTTCGGGCGCGCCGCCGGCGCCAAGCTCAGCCAGGGCCAGATAGAACCTGGCATGACGCTCGATATGGTAGTAGCTGTGTTGGGCCAGCCCAACGAGGGTGAGCATGGCCTGACGGTACCGCTCGACGACCCGACGCTGTGCATCCTGCGCTACGGTAGTGGCACAACGGGCAGCAGCATTGAGCTACGCCACGGCGTCGTAGTGTGGGCCCAGCTGGGCGCCGTCACCTTTGCCGACTACGTCTACCAGCTGCCCGACGTGCTTGATTGTTAGTACGTACTAATCCCGTGGCGCTTTTCGTAGGTTCGTGACGCTTTTGCCACTGTCAGTTTGTTGACCCACTAGGTTCGGCCGGAACTTGTGGGCTATGGAAGATAACAACACCAACGAATCGATACTTTTTGAAGTAAAGGTTAACGCTGAGCAGTTTAAGGCTGAGCAAAAGCAAATAAGGGATTCGATGGCCCAGCTCACGCTCGGCATCGAGAAGAACCGCGAGGCACAGAAGACGCTCGACGTGGCCCGCAAAGCCGGCAAGGTGAGCGATGCCGACTACTCGCAGCAGTCGGTGAAGCTGCGCGAGGAATTGAAGGGGCAGCGCACCAGTATGCGTGAGTTGGAGAAGGGGCTAGCTACAAGCCAGCAGGCCTACACCAACGCCGCCGGCTCCATCGACCAGCTGAAGGCCCGGGCGGCCGAACTCACCACTGCCTACAACGCGATGGGCAAGGAGGAGCGCACCGCCACCGAGGCTGGCCAGCGCCTGACGGCTGAACTGCTGGAGGTGAACAAGGCGCTGCTCGGTGGGGGCGTCGCCGTGAATGACTTTCGGCGCAACGTGGGCAACTACCCCAAAGGTGAAAGCCTAGCCCCGCTCATTCAGCAGCTGGTGAAGCTGGAAGAGCTGCAGAAGTCGGGCGCACTCACGGCCGAGCAGGCGGCACAAGCTGACCGCGATGCCATCGGCTACAAACAGCGCATCGCTCAGGCCGGCGCCCAGGAGGGCAAGAGCTACGAAGACACCACGGCGCTGGTGAAGACCTACGGCGACGCCATACGGCCCGCTACGGCGGCCCTAGTGCAGCTGGAGCAGGAGCAGCAGCAGGTAGTTGAGTCGGGCAAGGCCACGGGTGAGCAGGTAGCGCAGATTGGCTTTCGGTTTGGCCAGGCTCGCAAGTCCATTGAGGACGCCACCGACGCCCTGAAGCAGGTGCCGGATGCAGCTGAAGAAGTTGGCAGTGTTGCCTCCGGCGCACTGAGCCAGGCTAGCGAGGCCGCCGGCGTGCTCGGCGTCGACGTGGGCGGGCTGGAGTCGGGCTTCACCCGCGCCAAGAAGGGCGTCGAGCTTGCCAAGGGGGCCTTTGGCAGCCTGCGGGGCGCCATGCTGGCCGTGCCCATCTTTTTGCTGCTGGCTGGCATCACAGCGCTAGTGGCCTACTTCACTAAAACCCGGGAGGGGGCCAACAAGCTCGAAACGGCCGTGGCAAAGGTCGGTGCCATCTTCGACGTCATCATCGACCGGGCGGGTGTGCTGGGCAAGGCGGTGTCCCAGCTGTTCGACGGCGAATTTCTGGCCGCGGCCGAAACGGCCCGGCAGTCTTACCAGGGCATAGGGGACGAGATACAGCGGGAGATTGTGCTGGCAGGGGAGCTCAGCAAGGCCCGTCAGCAGTTGGAGCGCGACGAAATCAATAACATCGACACCAACAAGCGCCTGCTCAATCAGGTTGAGCGCCTCAAGAATGTGCGCGATAACGAGTTTAACTCGCTTCAAAAACGAAAGGCAGCGAACGAGGATGCCTACAAATTTGAGCTGGAGCGCGAAAAGACCTTAGCCGACTTGGCACAGCGTAGAGTAGACTTGCTCAAAGCAGAAGCTGACCGGCGGGGTGGCCTCGACAAGCTAGGCAACGACCAGTTGCGCGAATACAAG
>Ga0265798_10006868_pt1 | contig 14872 bp, 17 predicted proteins | sample P3T30metagenome_FD_192430 | JGI IMG/M metagenome (GOLD analysis project Ga0265798, IMG submission 192430) | Plant litter microbial communities from East Loma Ridge, Irvine, California - P3 T30 | ecosystem: Environmental > Terrestrial > Plant litter > Unclassified | place: USA: California... | reverse complement strand
ACGGTTTCGACGCCGTCGGTCAGCCAGATCTGGCCGTCCTGGATCGTGCATTGCAGCTGCATCGTACGCTGGGCCATCTTCTCCAGCGCGGCCGTCGCTTCGGACGGCAGATTGATGACGGACAGGTTTTTCGCCCGCTCGACCTTGTTGGCGATGCCCTTCCACCAGATCGGACTGGCGGCGCTGTAGCAGTAGACGATCACGTGCTCGGAGCGGCCGCAGCCCTTCAGGATGCGGCGCTCTTCCGGCTGGCCGATCTCGATCCACAGCTGGATCGCGTCCGTCAGGTCCTTGTCCCACAGGTCCGGTTCCTCGACGTCGAACATGCCCTTCGTGAAGGCCAGCGAGTCGTTGGCGTGGATGGCGAAGGCCAGCAGGCGCACCATCATGCGCTCGTCCGTTTCGGACGGATGGCGCGCCAGCGTCAGCACATGGGTGCCGTAATAATTGCGGTCCATGTCGGCGATCGACAGTTCCGCCTTGTAGATTGTTGCCTTGATTGCCATTGAATCTTTACTCTGTGTTATTTGAAGATGACGGTACGGTCGCCGTTCTGCAGGATGCGGTGCTCGACAGCCCATTTCACGGCGCGCGCCAGCACGACGCATTCGACGTCGCGGCCGATGGCCGACAGCGTCTCCGCGTCCATCGCATGGTCGACCCGCTCCACGTCCTGCTCGATGATCGGGCCTTCGTCCAGGTCGCCCGTGACGAAGTGCGCCGTGGCGCCGATCAGTTTCACGCCGCGCCGGTGCGCCTGCGCATACGGCCGCGCGCCCTTGAAGCTGGGCAGGAACGAATGGTGGATATTGATCGCCTTGCCTTTCAGCCGCGCGCACAGGCCGGGCGACAGGATCTGCATGTAGCGCGCCAGCACGACCAGGTCGATGCCGTGCGTGTCCATCAGGTCGACGATGCGCGCTTCCTGCGCCAGCTTGGCCTCTTCCGATGCGCCGGCCGCCAGCGGCAGGTGGTGGAACGGGATGTTGTAGCTGGCCGCCAGCTGGTAGAAGTCCATATGGTTCGACACGATGGCCGGAATCTCGACGGGCAGCAGGCCGCTCTTGTAGCGGAACAGCAGGTCGTTCAGGCAGTGGCCGATTTTCGACACCATCAGCATCACGCGCGGCTTGTAGTGGGCGTCATGCAGATCCCATTCCAGGCGCAGCGTCCCGGCCAGCTGGGCAAAATCAGCGCGCAGGGTTGCGTCCGCCACGGCGCTGTCCTCGGCGGCGAAGTGCACGCGCATGAAGAAGCGCTGCGTCTCCTGGTCGCCGAACTGGGCCGAATCGAGGATGTTGCAGCCATGGGCGGCAAGGAAACCGGAAACATGGTGCACGATGCCGCGCTGGTCGGGACAGGAAAGCGTCAGGATGTATTCGGGGTGCGTCATGGCCGTGTCGGTGTCAGGTTCAATGTCGGGTCGAAAAGCGGAGCGGTATTGTCGCATGAACGGCCAGGCCGGCGGAAATGCCGGGCAAATGGCCCATGCGGTGGAGCGCGCCAGCCGCGCCGCAATGCTCCTATACTGGACCGACGCAGTCAGGCAGCTGCCGCGCCCGGCGGGAAGTCAGCCACGGCGCGGCGCGGAACTTTCACCGTACCCAAGGAGCCACCCATGACCAACGAAACCAACGACGCCGTCCCCCTGCCCACCGCGGAAGATCATCCCGCCGTGAAGATGCCGCGGGGCGAGAACTCCACCGTCAACGATGCCGTCGCACTGCTCACCAGCGACCACGACAAGGCCAAGCAGCTGTTCCGCGAATATGACCGCGTTGCCCGCCTGGGCGACGTCCAGCTCAAGAGCGAGCTGGCGCTGCAGATCTGCCTGGAACTGACCATTCACACGCAGATCGAAGAAGAGCTGTTCTACCCGGCCGTACGCAGCGAAACGGGTGACGAAAAAATGGTCCAGGAAGCCATCCAGGAGCACGCGGAAGCCAAGGAGCTGATTGCCCGCATTCAGGGCATGGCGGCGGACGACCAGGACCTGGACGATACCGTGGCACTGCTGCGCCGGGCCATCGATCATCACGTCGACGAGGAAGAGCGGGAGATGTTCCCGCAGGCGCGCCAGTCCGATGTGGACCTGGGCCGGTTGCGCGAACAGCTGGCCGACCGCAAGGAGCAGCTGGAACACGATATGGGCGCCAGCCCGCTGCGCCGGGGCTCGAGCGAAGCCGTGGGCGAACGTGCGGCGGTCGGCCAGGCCGATTCCTGACGGCGCCGCACGGTTTCTGCCGCAACCCGGAACTTAAACGGCCCCCCTTTCTCTAACCAGACGAAGCGGCACAGCGCCGCTTCGCGGACCGGGCGCGTTGCCCGGCCCGGAATCTTCGCGAGAGGGGTGGCACATGGCTACAGATCAGCAAGAACAAAAACGGGGCGAACAGAGTCGGGGCGAAAATCGAAGCGAGCAGAACCTGGGCAGCGCCGGCAGCGGCAACGCGGCGCGCGCGGACAACGGCGGTAGCCAGAAGAGTCCGGCCAAACGGGGCTTCGCCGCCATGGACGAAGCCACGCAGCGCCAGATCGCCAGCAAGGGTGGCCAGGCCGCGCACCAGAAAGGCACTGCGCACGAATTCGATTCCGAGGAAGCGCGCCGCGCCGGCCAGAAAGGCGGCGAAGCGGTCAGCCGCGACCGCGAGCACATGGCGGAGATCGGCCGTAAAGGCGGCGAAAGCCGGCAGTCCGCCAACCGTGGCGCCCGTCAGGGGGGCAAGGACGAGAAGCGCTGAGGCTGGGGTCTCTGGCAGGCGGACGATCCGCTGGGGTCTGTCCCCGGTAAGTGACGACTGTGGCGCTGGCCTGCGGCGTCTCGAGGGGACTGACCCCGGTTTTTTATCGGCCGCTGATCCGCATGGGTCTGTACGTCTCGAGGGGACTGACCCCGGTTTTTTGGCACGGCAGCAAGGACGCAGGCGAAAAACCGGGGTCAGTCCCCTGACAACGCCGCCGACTTGCGGCACGGTTATCACTTAGCGGGGACAGACCCCAGCGGCGCAACCCGCAGCGGCGCAGACCCCAGCGGCGCAACCCGGAGCGGTACAAACCTCTGCGGTGCAGCCCCCAGCAACGGGTCACTCACGGTTCAACACACAGCAGCAAACCGGCACAACCACGCCTCTACGCCCGTGCGGCCGCCGATATCGGGCGAACCGACGGGCCGCACCGTTTACAACGCGTTTTTATTGTCTGCGTTACAATCAATTTCAGCTTTCATCTCATAACTGAAGAGGCAGACATGAACGACCAGAGCATCAACGAACAACGCGGTATCGACGCACTGAAAACCCCGACCGACCTGGGCAAGAAAGCCCGCAAGGACACCGCCGAGGGCCTGAACGCCCTGCTGGCCGACACGTTCGCGCTGTACGTCAAGTGCAAGAACTTCCACTGGCACGTCAGCGGCCCGCACTTCCGCTCGCACCACCTGCTGCTGGACGAACAGGCCGCCGCGATCTACGCGATGCTGGACCCGATCGCCGAACGCGTGCGCAAGCTGGGCGGCACGACGATCCGTTCGATCAAGCACATCGCTTCGCTGCAGCGTATCCAGGACAACGACAAGGAATTCGTCGACGCGACCGCCATGCTGGAAGAGCTGCGCGCCGACAACCAGTCGCTGGTGAAATCGATGCGTGAAGTGCACGACGTGTGCGACGAGGATAAGGACATCGCCACGGCCAGCCTGCTGGAAAACTGGATCGACGAAGCCGAGGAACGCATCTGGTTCCTGTTCGAATCGACCCGCGGCGCTTAACGTAACACCGTAACACCGCGACGCCCGGTGCCGGACACCTGCCGAGGGCAAGTGTCCGTCACCGGCGTTCAGCCGCACGCATCTGATCGGCTCCGGCCTCTACCGATCAACAGCCGCCGAATTCACCCCGCCACGCCAAGAATCACGCTGCTGGCCTTGAACACGGCCGTCACAGCCATCCCTTCCCGCAACGCCAGCGTTTCCTCGCTATCCCGCGTCACCGTCGCGCCAACCGTCCCGCCACCGGGCAACGCAATCGTCACATCCGAATTCACCGCGCCCGTCACGACGCGCTCTACGGTACCGGACAGCCGGTTGCGCGCCGACAGCCCTGCTCCGTCGCCCACCGCGATGATCACCGACGACGCTTTGACCAGCGCGAACGCCGCCACGCCAGGCGCCAGGCCCAGGCTGACGGCACTGTCGTGCGTGACGATCGCCACGATGGCCTGGCCGCCGACGACCGTCAATGTCACTTCATCGTTGACGGCGCCGCGCACGAGTTTTGTCACGGTGCCGGCAAACTGGTTGCGCGCGCTGGTTTTCATCGTCATGCTCCGCATCAGGTCCAGGTCCTCCGGCAGCGGCACGCCGCCCTGCCGTCCCAGGTATTCGACAAACTGGCCGTGCAAACGTTCCAGCCGGCGGAAATCCTCGACCAGCCGCAGGCCGCGGCTGGTGAGGCGCGTGCCGCCGCCGCCCTTGCCGCCCGCCAGCCGTTCCACCAGCGGCTCGCCGGCCAGGTTGTTCATCGCCTCGACGGCGTCCCACGCCGCCTTGTAGCTCATCTTGACGGCCTTGGCCGCCTGCGTGATCGAGCCGTGCTGCCCGATGCTGGCCAGCAGCGCCACGCGGTCGGGACCGCCCAGGTGCTGGCCGTTCATCGTCAGCCACAGCTTGCCGTGCAGCGTCATGGCGTCGCCGCCGCCGTTGCGTTCGGCCGTCACAGGAAACGCTCCCCGACGATGGCGCCGTCCGCCATCGTCAGCACCTGGCCGCCGAACGTGGCCGCATCCTCCGGGTCGTGCGTGATCAGCAGCATGGGGATGTCCAGGCGGCGCTGCAGCGCATCCAGCTCGGCGCGCATGCGCACCCGCAGGGCCGGATCGAGTGCCGCGAACGGCTCGTCCAGCAGCAGCGCCGCCGGCTCCGCCACCAGCGCGCGGGCCAGCGCGACGCGCTGGCGCTGGCCGCCGGACAGCTGCTCGGGCAGTTGCTGGGCCACGGCATCCAGCTCGAACGCCTGCAGCCAGTAATTCACCGCAGCGCTGTCGCCACGCCGTGGCGGATTGCGCCAGCCCCGCTGCAGGCCGAACGCGATGTTCTGCCGCACATTCAGGTGCGGGAACAGCGCGTAGTCCTGGAACAGATAGCCGACCTTGCGCCGCTGTGGCGAGACATCGATGCCGGCCGCGCGGTCGAACAGCACGCGGCCGGACAATTCGATGCGCCCGGCGTCGGGCCGGGTCAGCCCGGCGATTGCCTTGAGCATCTGGCTCTTGCCGGCACCGGAAGCGCCGTAAATGACGACGCGCTGGCCGCGCGCTTCGAAGCGCGTCTGCAGGCGGAACGTGCGGGCGCCGGCACGCAGCGTGCTGGCGATATCGACATGGATGCTCATGCGCTCACGCTCCTGCCCGGCGCCAGCCGGCTGGCCAGCACGAGCACCAGCACGCACGTGGCGGAAGTGATCAGCACCAGCAGGTTGGCGGTGTCGTCCTGCCCTGCCTGCACGGCTTCGTAGACGGCGATCGACAGCGTCTGCGTCTTGCCGGGGATGCTGCCGGCCACCATCAGCGTGGCGCCGAATTCGCCCATCGAGCGGGCAAAGGCAAGCAAGGTCCCGGCCAGAATGCCGCGCCATGCCAGCGGCAGGGTCACGCGCAGGAACACGCCGAATTCCGAGACGCCCAGCACCCGCGCGGCTTGCTCCAGCTGTACGTCGACCGTCTCGAATGCAGCGCGGGCCCCTTTCAGCACGAGCGGGAAGGCGACGACGGCGGCCGCGATGACGGCCGCCTGCCACGTGAAGATCAGGTTGATGCCCAGGGTGTCGTGCAGCCACGCGCCCAGCGGACCATTGCGGCCGATGACGACCAGCAGGTAGTAGCCCAGCACCGTCGGCGGCATCACCATGGGCAGCGTCAGCAGCGCATCGAGCAGCTCGCGGCCCGGAAAGCGTCCGCGCGCCAGCAGGTAGCCCACCGCCATCCCCAGCACCAGGTCGATGCCGGTCGCCCACAGCGCCACTTTCAGCGACAGGCCCAGTGCCGTCAGTGCCGGTTCCGTCATGGGCGCACGAAGCCGTACTTCGCGAGGATCGCCTGTCCCGGCGGCGACAGCGTGTACTGCACGAAGCCGCGCGCCAGTGCCGGCTGCGGCGCGCCGGCCAGCACGGCGATGGGATAGCGCACCGGGGAAGTGGTGGGCACCGTCAGCACGGCGCGCACCTTGTCCTTCTGCGCCATCACGTCCGTCGCGTAGACAAAGCCCGCGTCCACTTCGCCGCGCGCCACGTAATCGAGGCTCTGGCGCACCGAGGCGCCATACACGAATCTGGGCTCCAGCCGCGCCCAAATGCCCGCCTTCATCAGCGCATCCTTTGCATAGCGGCCGATCGGCACGCTGGCAGGGTTGCCGGTGGTGAGGCGCTGCACGGACTGGACATCCAGGTCGGCCAGCGTCGCCGGTCTAAAGGCGCTCGCCGCCGGCACGATCAGCACGACGGTATTGGCGACGAAATCGCGGCGCGTGCCGGCGGCCACCAGTGTCAAGGCCTCGGCCTTGTCCATCGCTTCCTGGTCGGCGGATGCGAACACGTCCACCGGCGCACCCTTGGCGATCTGCTGCACCAGCGGGTCGGATGCGGCAAAGTTCAGCAACACCCTGTCGCCCGGATGGGCGGCCTCGAACGCCTGCGCCAGTTCGCGGAACGCATTGGTCAGACTGGCGGCGGCGGAGACGGTCACTTCAGCGGCCGACGCGGCCGCGGGCAGTGCCGCGGCCAGCGCCAAGAGGAAGATTTTACGCATGGGTAGTTGCAAGAGAGATTGTTGAAAGCGCAATATACCCGATTATATAGCGCCTGGCTGTACGCACTTCGGACGAGATCTCTCGGCCACCGGGCATTGCCGGGTCGACAACGGCGCTGCTAGAATGAATTGACCCGCCACCACCCCGGCCGGTACTTCGAGGCCGGCTCCCCGCCACGCCCAACAACGCACTGCCGCGACCCATCCGGTCCCGCCGCTGCCGCCTTTGCATTGCCATTTGCAGTTCCCCACAACTTTCCATCACAGGACCCGATCATGCATACCCCGTCACGCCCTTCCCGCGCGCCGCTCGCCGGCTTCCACGACCATTCCGGCGCAAGCGCGGCGGCGGCGGCGGGCATGGCCATCGCGGCGCCGCGGATCGAGTCGCTAGACTCGCTGTTGCCGGCCGAACCGCTGCTGATGATGGGCGCCGGCCCCGTGCCGATTCCCGCCCGCGTGGCGCACGCCAACTCCATCGTCATCAACCACCTGGGCGAGACGTTGGCAAGAGTCATCGCACAGGTGCAGTCGATGGCGCGCTACGTGTTCCAGACCGAATCCCCGTGGATCCTGGGCGTGGCCGGACCCGGGTCGGCCGCGATGGAGATGAGCATCACGAACCTGGTCTGGCCGGGCACAAAAGTGCTGGCCGTGCGCAACGGCTACTTCAGCGAACGCTTTGCGGAGATGGCACGCCGCGTCGGCGGCGACGTGACGACGCTCGACGTGCCGCTGGGCGAAGTCATCGACCTGGCGCAGCTGGAAGAGGCGCTGGAGCGCGTGCGCCCCGCCGTGCTGACGGTGGCGCATGGCGAAACGTCGTCCACCACGTTCAACCATCACCTGGCGGATATCGCCCGGTTGGCCCGCAAGGCCGGCTGCCTCGTCGTGGCGGACGCCGTCTGCACGTTGAGCACGACGCCGCTGCTGATGGACGCCTGGGACGTGGACGTCGTCGTCACCGGCGGCCAGAAGGGGCTGTCGTCGATTCCCGGCGTGTCGCTGATCGCGCTGTCGCAGCGCGCGTGGGACCGCATCGAAAGCCGCCCGGCCGATCCGCCGCACTGGTGCCTCGATGCGAAACTGGCCGCGCAGTTCTGGCATCACGCTTCGTACCACTACACGGCGCCCGTCTCCGGCATCCTGGCGCTGCACGAAGCGCTGCACCTGATCTGCCAGGAGACGCTGGAGCGCCGCTTCGCCCGCCACGCCGGCTGTTCGACGGCGATGCAGCGCGCCATCGAGGCGCTGGGCCTGACGCTGTACGGCCAGCCCGCCTCGCGGCTGCACTCCGTCATCGGCATCGAGGTGCCGGCCGGGATCGACCGGCGCCAGGTGTGCGCGCATATTTCAGCGCGCTACCGCGTCGAGATTTCCGGCTCGTTCGGACTGGACATCGTGCGCATCGGCCAGATGGGCGAACAGTGCCGGGCCCATCACCTGTTCCGCACCCTGCACGCATTCGGCTCGACGATGCGCGACCTGGGCGCCAGCGTCGACCTGCCCGCTGCGGCGGCGGAGCTGGAGCGCACCCTGCAGCGGATGCACGACGACGTCATCTGAAGCCTGGGCGCCCGCTTTTCTGCGCGGCGCAGCGCCCTTATCATCGGCGCAACATAAGCCCCGGCACGCCCCGACATTGGCGTGCCGGCCGCCGCTCCGGTATCATGCGGGGATGAATCAGATTTCCTTCCAGCCGTTTGTCATCGGTGTCGCGGGCGGTAGCGGCAGCGGCAAATCGACGGTTTCCCAGCAAGTCCTGGCCTCCTTCGGCGCCGACATGGTCTCGGTCGTGATGCAGGACGATTACTACCGCGACCAGTCCGACCTCGCGCCCGACGTGCGCCGCAAGCAGAATTACGACCACCCGCAGGCGTTCGACTGGCCGCTGCTGGTGCAGCACGTCCAGGCCCTGCGCAATGGCGAAACGATCGCGATGCCGGTGTACGATTTCACGATCGACAACCGTTCCAACGAGACCATTGCCGTCAAGCCGGCCCCGGTCATCGTCATCGAAGGCCTGTTCGCGCTGTACGACGCCGACCTGCGCAAGATGATGTCGCTGAAGATCTTCGTCGACACCGCGCCGGACGTGCGCTTCATCCGCCGCATGCAGCGCGATATTTCGGAACGCGGCCGCACCATGGACAGCATCGTCACGCAGTACATGGACACGGTGCGGCCGATGCACAAGCAGTTCATCGAACCCACCAAGCGCCATGCGGACGTCATCCTGCCGCACGGTGCCAACGGCCCGGCGGTGGACGTCATCACCACCAAGGTCGCCAGCATCATTGGCCAATTGCAGCGGCCCTGACCGCCGCCGTCACAGCGGTTCGACCGTCAGGCCGCCCTCCAGCAGCGGCCTGGCCAGAATCCGGTACACATCCACGTCGAACCGCGCGGCGCTCTTGCGGCGCGACTGCCGCGTGCCGAGATAGCACCAGTTGTCGACGAGCTGGCGCTGGCGCAGGCCGTCCGACTGTTCAACGATGGCAATCGCTCCGGGATAAGGCCACGGCGTGACGCGCAGCGGCGCCAGCGCGGCGCGCACGCGCGCCGCATGCTCTGACGCGCTCTCCTCGCCCGTGCAGGCGCCGCGGCAGCTTTTCAGCTGGCGCGCAAAGCACGGCCGGCCCGGCGCGCCCTTCTCCAGCCCCGTCATGACGGAACACAGGCCATCGCTGTGCGCCACGTTGCGCAGCGTCTCCTGCGCCGCCTTCCTCGTCTGGAACAGGCCGAACAGCCCTTCCGTGCGGCCGAAGTCGATCTCCCTGGCAAACACCACTTCCGGCAGCGTTCCGCCCAGCCGGATCGAACACATCTCGCGGGTGCGCCGCAGCTTGCGGTTGAAGACGGGCTGATGGTCCTTGATCAGCTGCGCCTCGCGCAGCAGCGCGCCGATCTCGCCGCCCGTGCGTTCGTGCTCGATGTGAGATGTACGGGCGAGCATTTGGGCCTCCTCCGGCGTGCGCAGGTGCGACAGCACGCGCTGGCGCAGGTTCACGCTCTTGCCGATGTAGAGGGGAATGCCGGCGGCGTCGCGAAAGATGTAGATACCAGGCTGCTGCGGCAGGCTGTCGAGGCAGTCGCGGGGAATGTGGGCGGGGTAGCTGAAGCTCGTTGCAGGATCGGTGCAGACCAGCAGCCCCACCGCGTTGACGTGGGTGTGCATGGGCGCCATGATACGGCTTTGCGCGGCTGTGGTACAGTCACGCCGCCATGAAATCCGCTACCGATCTTCCGCTGAAATACCTCGGCGCCTACTCCGACCAGACCCGCACGCAGGTGGCCCAGCTGCTGGGCCAGAACCGCCTCGGCGACATTCTGCTGCAACGTTATCCGAAAGCTCACGACGTGCGCAACGACCGCGCGCTGTACGACTACGTGCAGGACCTGAAGACGGAGTTCCTGCGCAATGCGGAGCCGATCAACAAGGTGGCCTTCGACAGCAAGATCCACGTGATCCAGCATGCGCTGGGGCTGCACACGTCGATCTCGCGCGTCCAGGGCGGCAAGCTGAAAGCCAAGCACGAAATCAAGGTCGCCACGATGTTCCGCGACGCGCCGCTGGAATTCCTGCGCATGATCGCCGTGCACGAACTGGCGCACGTGAAGGAAAAGGCCCACGACAAGGCCTTTTATAAACTGTGCACCTACATGGAACCGAACTACCATCAGTACGAGTTCGACGTGCGCCTGTATCTGACCGAGATGGAGCATTCGGGGAGAAAGCTGTGGTGAACGCGGCCTGACGCCGTCCCGTCAATCCTTGTCGTAGCACGCCACAGCGATCTTCCCAACCAGCTTTTGCTGCGCGCTCTCGTGCATCATGGCGCCAGCTCGCCGAACCAGTAAGCTGCCGTGACGCCGCCGTCCATCAGGAAATCGCTGCCGGTGATTAACGCCCCGTCCGCCCCCATCAGCAGGGCGGCCACGTTCGCCACCTCGTCGGGCGTGCCCACACGACCGGCGGGCGATACCTCGATCATGCGTCGGTAGCCGGCGCCGCGTGGCCCCGCGAACTCGTCCTTCGCCAGCGGCGTGAAGATGATCCCGGGGCTGATCGTGTTGACCCGGGCGCCGCGCTTGCCCCACCGGACCGCCTCGGCCATCACCCGCAGGGCATTGCCGCGCTTGGACAACTGGTAGGCGTGCAGCGAATCGGTCACCTGGTCCGGCCGCAGGAAGGGCAATGCCAGCAGCTCGTCGGCGGGTGTCAGGGCCAGCGCCCGGTTCTGCTCCGCCGACAGCGCCGGCAGCCGGTGCCCGGATTGCGAGGCGATGACGACGGCCGATCCTCCCTGCCCAATCGCGTGACCGAATTCTTCCAGGACCACGGCGGTACCGTACAGATCCACCTGCAGGATCGTCGCAGGCGACGCCTGCGTTGGCGATACGCCGGCCGCATGCACCACCGCGGTGATCGGTCCCAGTGCCGCCGCTGCCGCCACGAGCGCGTGAACCGACGCCCGCGACGCGATATCGACAACGACGGTCGAGACGTCGAATCCCGCCTCGTCGAGGGTCTTCTCGGCCGACGCCGCGTGTTGCGCATGCAGGTCCGCCAGCACGATATGCTTGCCAGCGCCGGTGCGGCGGGCGATGGCGAGGCCGATCGATCCCGGCCCGATAATGACGTGTACTTCCTTCATGTTCGCTTCCTTTCGGCGTTCCAGATCGACGTAGGCACGGCCTCTGCAACGGTTGACCAGCCGTGATCGAGCCGCCTGCCAGTGTAGCGATCCCGCCCGGCGCCGATTAGTGGGCTAGCCGCGCATGCCGTCATGAGTGCAACTCATGAATGCGAGCATATTGGACGACGGGGAGGTAGAATCGTCAGCATGCAGACCAACTTCAACGACCTGATGGCGTTCGTGACCGTGGCGCGCGAAGGCAGTTTTACGCGCGCGGCGGCGCAGCTTGGGGTCTCCCAATCGGCACTGAGCCACACCATACGCGGGCTGGAAGCGCGACTGGGCATCCGTCTGCTGACGCGCACCACCCGCAGCGTCGCACCCACCGAAGCGGGCGAGCGACTGCTGCTGACGGCGGCGCCGCGCTTCGACGATATCCAGCGTGAGATGGCCGCGCTGACGGCGCTGCGCGACAAGCCGGCAGGCACGATCCGTATCTCGGCGGCGGAGCATGCGGCCACCACGGTATTGTGGCCGAAGCTGGAACAGTTCCTGCCGCACTACCCGGACATCCAGGTCGAGATCGCGGTGGAATACGGCATGATCGATATCGTGGCCGGCCGCTACGACGCCGGTGTGCGGCTGGGCGACCAGGTCGCCCAGGACATGGTCGCCGTGCGCATCGCGCCCGACCTGCGCATGGCGGTGGTCGGCACGCCGGGCTACTTCGCCAGACGCACGCCGCCCCGTACGCCGCATGAGCTGCTGGCGCACGACTGCATCAACCTGCGCCTGTCCACCCACGGGGGCCTGTATGCCTGGGAATTCGAACAGGACGGCCAGAGACTGAACGTCAAGGTGCAGGGGCAGCTGACCTTCAACGGCAGCGCCCCCATGCTGCGCGCCGCCCTCGCCGGCTTCGGTCTGGCCTGCGTGCCCGAGGATCTCGTGCAAGAGCATGTCGCGGCCGGGCGCCTGGTGCGTGTGCTGCGGGATTGGGCGCCGACCTTCCCCGGCTATCACCTGTACTACGCCAGCCGGCATCAGTCGTCGCCCGCGCTGGCCCTGCTGGTCAAGGCATTGCGCTACGACGCGGCCGCATAGCCGCCTTATGTGGCGGCTACCGGCCAAGCGAGCCTGCTACCGCTGACGGTACGGGATTTCGGGCATCAGCACCCGTTGACGGAAATTTGTCCCGCGCTGCCGCGGTAGATGCATCCGGCCCCGAATCCCGCTCCGGCCGCAGCCCACACCACAGCCGCCACGATCTCGAACGTATTGCGCAGCTCAGGATGCAGCCATGCCAGCGGCAACAGGATGACGCCGCGCAGCAGGCAGATCGCGGCGATCGCGGCCAGCGTCGTGCGCAGCAGCGGCAGGCGCCTGACGACGCCCAGCGCCGAGCAGGCATACAGGGCGCACAGCGCCATCAGCGCGGCGATGATGGCCGCGCTGGCCGGGGCCAGCCACGTACCGGCGCGGGCCGACGCGACGACGGCCGGTGGTGCCCCGAAGAACGCGTACCATGACGCGCCGCCGGCAATGGCGGCCACGTGGAGCAGCGCGCCCGCCACGGCAATCGATGCGCCCATCCACAGGCACTGCCGCAGCAGTCGGTCCGCCGTCGTCACAACGGCGCACGCTCGCGCGACACCCACGCCTGCACGGTCGGGCGCTGCCACTGGCGCTCGGCATACGCGACCAGTTTCGGCGGCACCGGGTCGCCATTGGCGATCAGCCGGTGCAGCATCAGCGCGAGGTCGACGTCGGCGATCGACCAGGCGCCGAACAGGTACTCGGCGCCGTCCGCCAGCAGCGCGTCGGCCGCGTCGAACAGCTTGTACGCGGCCGCCTGCGCCGCCGGCGACAGCGGCGCCTCGCTGGGTGTGTAGAAAATCACGTTGGTGGAACGCTCCTGGCGGATCGGCAGCAGGTCGCTGCGCAGCCACGCCTGCATCTCGCGGGCGCGTGCTTTCAGTTTCGGGTCGGCCGGATACAGCGGCACGCCCGGATACGCCTCGTCCAGATATTCCGTGATGGCGGACGATTCGGACAGGCGGAAGTCGCCGTCCACCAGCGTCGGCACGCGCCGCGTCAGCGATTGCGCCGCGTAGTCCGGTGCGTGCTGGGCGCCGGTGTCGAGATCGACCGTGCGGACTTCGAAAGGCATGCTCTTCTCGGCCAGTGCGACAAAGACGGACATCGCATAAGGGCTCGTGTACAGGCGGTCGACATATAACAGCACGGGATGCTCCAGGACGGTGATTGTTATCGGACCGTCAATAGTAGCATGTCGACCATCGTCTCCTTAAAGCCGGGCCAGCCGCCCGCCGTCGACGGGCAGCGCGACGCCGTTGACGAAGGCGGCGTCCGGCGACGCCAGCCACGCCACGGCCGCCGCGATGCCGTCCGGCGTGCCGACATCGGCCTTGTCGATCTTTTCCACTCCCGACTTCACGTTCGGGTTATCCCACAACATCGGCGTGTCGATCGCGCCCGGCAGCACGGCGTTGACGCGGATACCCCGCTCGCGCCCTTCGATGCTGGCCGAGCGCGTCAGCGACAGCAGCGCGGCCTTGGCCGCCGCATACGGTGCCACCAGCGGCTCCGTCTCGATGGCGTGCACGCTGGCGACATTGACGATGGCGCCGCCGGTGCGCATGTGCAGGAACGCCTGGCGCGTGAAGAACACGGCGCCCAGCAGGTCCACGCGCAGGATGCGCAGCCAGTCGTCCTCCGTCTGCTCGGCGATGGGCTTGAAGGTCATCAGGCCGGCGTTGTTGACGACGATATCGAGGCCGCCGAAGCGGTCCAGCGCGCACTGGACCGCCTGCGCCACGGCGCTCTCGCTGCCGACGTCGCAGATTGTCGTGGCGACGGGGCCGGCAATTTGCAGGCGGGCGGCTTCCAGCCGGGCCGCGTCGATATCGGTCAGGACGACGCTGGCGCCGGCGGCGGCCAGCCGTTGGGCGCAGGCCAGGCCGATGCCGCCGGCGGCGCCGGTGACGATGGCAACCTTGTTGGTCAGATTCATGGGGATCCTTGGTTGGTTGCAGCGGGGATGTCAACCCTTCTCAGTCCGTATTCTGGGGGGCCACCGTACCCGCCCCCGCCGGCACGGGACCGGGCTTGACGTCGTCGCAGCGGCGCGCCTGGTCGTAATCCTGCGGGCACAGTACCGGAACCTGAAGGCACACGCTCTGCGTCGGCAGCACTTCCGACCAGTTGGAGATCAGCTCGCGGTAGGCATGGCCCACGGGGCGGATATTGCGTTCCAGGTCGCACAGGCCCAGCGCGTTGACGACACCGTCGTTGCGCCGCAGCGCGCTGTCCCAGTCCACCTGGTCCGTCAGCGAATACCACGTGAAGCCGACAATGGGCACGCCGCTGTTGCGCACGCTGAGCACATTCGCCCATTCCTTGCGCAACCAGCG
>Ga0265798_10006867_pt1 | contig 14873 bp, 15 predicted proteins | sample P3T30metagenome_FD_192430 | JGI IMG/M metagenome (GOLD analysis project Ga0265798, IMG submission 192430) | Plant litter microbial communities from East Loma Ridge, Irvine, California - P3 T30 | ecosystem: Environmental > Terrestrial > Plant litter > Unclassified | place: USA: California... | reverse complement strand
GGCCGAATGCCTTTCATAATCTCTACCTCAAACCCGATAGGCTCGGGCACCTCGCGCAGCAGCGCCAGCAGGGCGGCGCCAGCCACGTTGCGGTTGGGGTCGGTGGGCAGGTCGTAGTCGTCGAGGTGCCGGATAACGAGGCCCGGCTGGTCGCGCCGCGTGAGGCGCACCGTATCGTAGGGCGCTGTGAGGCAGATGCCTAGCACATCGAAGCCACAGCCGACGTTGGCAATGGTAGCCGGCGCGTGCACGGTAACGGAGGAGGGGAGGGGCATAAGCGTAGGAGCCCGTTTGTCATTGCGAGCGCAGTAAAGCAATCGCATCGAGACGGGCCGTTGTAGTACTGGCTTAGGTGCGATTGCTTCACTGCACTCGCAATGGCAGGCCTTTTCGAGTTACAGCCTCGCCGCCCGAATGATGTCGGCAAATACGCCCGAGGCCGTGACCTCGGCACCCGCGCCCGCCCCCTTCACCACCAGCGGCTGCTCGGGGTAGCGGTCGGTGTAAAAGAGTACCACGTTGTCTTTACCACGCAGCTCGTAGAGGTCGTGGCCGGGCGCTATTTGCTGCAAGCCCACCGAGGCCTGGCCATTGGCGTACTGCGCCACAAACTTGAGGCGCTTGCCCTGGCTGGCTGCCGCGTCGTAGAGGGCGCGGAAGTGCGATTCATGCACCGCCAGTTCCTTATAAAAGGCTGCCACGTCGCCTTCGAGGCACGATGCGGGCAGAAAGCTTTCATTGGTTACATCGCTCATTTCCAGTTGCTGGCCAGCTTCGCGGGCCAGAATGAGGATTTTGCGGGCCACGTCCGAACCATTGAGGTCGAGGCGCGGGTCGGGCTCAGTGTAGCCTTCGGCTTGGGCCTGGGCCACTACCTCGGCAAAAGGCCGCGAGCCATCGTAGTTATTGAATACGAAGTTGAGCGTGCCCGACAGCACCGCTTGCATGCGGCGCACCACATCGCCGCTGCGCGTGAGGTCGGCCAGCGTGCCGATAACCGGCAGCCCAGCGCCTACGTTGGTTTCGAACAGGTACTTGGTGTTGAAGTCGCGGGCTAATTGCTTGAGCTGGCGGTACGAGGCATAGGCCGCCGAGGCCGCGACCTTATTGCAGGCCACTACAGCCACACTCTTAGCCAGCAGCGGCGCGTATTGGTCGGCAGCGGCCGGGTTGGCCGTGATATCCACAAACACGCTGTTGCGCAGGTTCTTATCGATGATGAGCTGCGTCAACTCTGACAGCGAAAGAGCTGGTGCTTTGTCTAACGCGTCGGGCCAGGTGGTGAGGTCGAGGCCGCCCTCATCGCTCACCAGGCAGTGCCGGCTATTGGCAATGGCTACCACGCGCAGGTCGAGGGCCAGCTTGTCGCGCAGGTATTCCTGCTGTTGCGCCAGCTGGCTTAGCAGCTTGCCGCCCACGTTGCCGGGACCTAGGATGAAGAGGTTGACCTGCTTATAGGTGGCCTCAAAGAACTCCTCGTGCAACACGTTAATGGCCTTGCGCACATCAGCCGCCCGAATTACGGTGGAGATGTTGCGCTCGCTCGCGCCCTGTGCAATGGCCCGGATGTTCACGCCATTATGCCCTAGGGCACTAAACAAGCGCCCACTGATGCCGGGGTGGTTGCGCATGTTGTCGCCCACCAGCGCCACAATGGCCAAGCCGGTTTCGGGCCGCAACGGCTCCAGGCGGCTGGCCGCGATTTCGGAGGCAAATTCCTCATTAACCACAGCCTGGGCGGCGGGCACGTCGCCCTCGTTCACGCCCACGCAAATGGAGTGCTCCGACGAGCTTTGGGTGATGAGCACCACGTTGATGCTGGCCCGCGCCAGCGCTGCAAACAGCCGCGCCGAGAAGCCCGGCACGCCCACCATGCCGCTGCCTTCTAGGTTCAGCAATGCGAGGTTGCCGATGCTCGACAGGCCGCGCACCACGCCGATGCTCGGCGGCGGCGCTACTTCTACCAGCGTGCCGTAGTCTTGGGGCGCGAAGGTGTTTTTAATCCACATCGGGATGCCGCGCTGGCGCACCGGCTGCACCGTGGGCGCATACAGCACCTTGGCCCCGAAGTGCGACAGCTCCATTGCCTCCTCGTAGCTGATGCGCGCAATGGGCCGCGCCGAGCGCACCAGGCGCGGGTCGGCGGTAAGCATGCCGCTCACATCGGTCCAGATTTCGAGTTTTTCGGCACCTAGGGCCGCCGCCAGGATGGCTGCCGTGTAGTCGGAGCCGCCTCGCCCTAGGGTAGTGGTGTGCCCCTCCGCATCGGCGGCGATAAAGCCGGGCGCTACCCATAGGGTTTCGGTGGTTTTGGCTTGAAAATCAGCTACGAGCTGCTCGGTAGCAGCCGCGTCAACTTGGGCCATGCCGAAGCGCGAGTTGGTGCGAATGAGTTGGCGGCTGTCAGCCCAGGCGGTGGCTACACCGCGAGCTTGCAGCGCTGCCACTACCAGGCGCGACGACAGCAATTCGCCATAGCTCATCAGGCGGTCCAAGGTGCGCGGCGAAAGCTCACCTAGGGCAAAAATGCCGTCGGCCAGCAGCACCAGTTCGGTAAACTGAGCCGTGAGCCAGGGCTGAATGTCGGCCTGGGCTTCGAAAGAGGGGAGGAGCTGCTCGGCGGCGGTGAAGTGGCGGGCTTCGAGCTGGCGCAGGACTTGGCGAAAGCTTTCGTCGCCGCTGGCGGCCGCCCGGCCCGCATTAATGAGCGCGTCGGTAGTGCCACCTAGGGCCGATACGACCAGCGCCACTGGTCCGTGGGCCAGCGCGCGGGTCACGATGGCAATTACCTTCTCGATATTCTCGGCCGAGGCAACCGACGTGCCGCCGAACTTCAGAACTTGCATAAAATCGACCGCCCGATTGGCCGCAGCCCGCCAGGCACTAGAGGCTCAGCGCGAGGCTAAACCAGCGTAAACAATTGGCGCGGAACGCCGACCGCAAAGGACGGTGTTACCTCTCCGTATCTTTGCAAACTACTGACTATTTTTTCCGACCACAAAATGCTGGATAAACTCGAAGCCATCCGCGAGCGCTACGACAACGTGAACCACGAGCTCATGCAGCCCGACGTGATGAGCGACATGAAGCGCTTCAAGAGCCTGAATAAAGAATATAAGGAACTAGGCAAAATCGTGACGGAGTACCGTGCTTACCAGCAGGTGCTCAGTAATATAGAAGGCGCTCGCCAAGTTATTTCGACCGAAAAGGACGAGGATTTTCGCGAGATGGCTAAGGCCGAGCTCGATGAGCTACAGCCCGAAGCCGAGCGCCTCGAAGGCGTGATAAAAGATTTATTGATTCCGAAGGACCCGAACGATTCCAAAGACGTTATTATGGAAATTCGGGCTGGTGCTGGAGGCGACGAAGCTTCGCTATTCGCTGGCGACTTGCAGCGTATGTACCTGCGTTTCGCGGAAAAGCAAGGCTGGAAAATGGAGCTGGTGGACGCCATGGACGGCACCGCCGGTGGCTACAAGGAAATTGTACTGGCCGTGAAAGGCGAAGACGTGTACGGCAAGCTCAAGTTTGAATCGGGTGTGCACCGCGTGCAGCGCGTGCCCGCCACCGAAACCCAGGGCCGCATCCATACTTCGGTAGCTTCTATCGTGGTAATGCCCGAGGCCGAGGAATTCGACATTGAGCTGGATATGAATGATATCCGCAAGGACTTGTTTATGTCCTCTGGCCCCGGCGGCCAGTCGGTAAACACGACCTACTCGGCCGTGCGCCTCACGCACATCCCGACGGGCATCGTGGCCCAGTGCCAGGACCAGAAATCGCAGCTCAAGAACTTCGATAAGGCGCTGCAAGTACTGCGCTCGCGCATCTTCGAGATTGAGCTAGCCAAGAAAAACGAAGCTGAAGGGGCCATCCGCAAAGGCATGATTGGCAGCGGTGACCGCTCGGACAAAATTCGCACTTACAATTACCCGCAAGGTCGCGTGACCGACCACCGCATCGGCTACACTGTGTACAACCTGCCGAGCGTGATGGACGGCAACATCGACGACTTTGTGGAGCAGTTGCGCCTCGCCGAAAGCGCTGAGCGCCTGAAAGTAGGCGCCGAATAGACCGCAGATTTAACCGGGTTTTTAGGATTTCGTAGCTACACCTGCGGTGCAGGCTGACTGCCTAGGGTGGCTTTTTACTAGTTGTCATGCCGAGCTTGCGATGCATCTCATCACGGTTGGAACGTTCTGTTCCGGCGTGCTAAAATGCGTCGCAAGCCCGGCATGACATTTTTATGTGAGCACTATCGTTAGCGGTGAGGCGTTTGGCTGCTGGCTCTTATTCTAAGCGTTTCTGATGTTTAAAAAGCTACTTTTCCCCGTCCTGCTACTATTCAGCGCTGGCTTTAGCCTGACGATGCCTAGCTGCAAGCCCCGCGAAGAAGAATTGCAGCTCAGCGGCGCGCTAGCCTTCTCGGCCGATACGGTAAAGTTTGACACGGTATTTACCACCCTGCGCACCGTTACGAAGCGGCTGTGGGTGTACAACCGCAACCCCAAGGGCGTAAACGTAGACCTCATCGGCCTCGAAAAGCCCGCCGCGTCGGCTTACACACTGCTCATCAACGGCGACCTGAAGCAGACGGCTACTAATCTTTTTATCAGAGGCCAAGACAGCTTGCTCGTTTTGGTGCGCGCCAAGTTGCCTGACAATGGCCAAAACGGCTCGCCCAAGGATTATGTGCTGGAAGAGAAGCTGAACTTCCGCACCAACGGCCAGGACCAGCATGTGCTGCTGCGCTCGTTTGGCCAGAATATTTACCTGCACGACGGCTCACAGCTTACCGGAAACCTGACGTGGACTAACGACCGCCCGCACGTGCTGTACAATAGTGTGGTAGTGCCGACTGGTAGTACGCTGCGCCTCAAGCCCGGCACCCGCGTGTATGCCCACGCCGGGGCGGCGCTCATTGTGCGGGGCACGCTGCTCGTGAATAGCCCCACCGACTACGCGCCCGGCACCGCGGCTACCGATACGGTGAAGGCCACCAATGCCAACATTGTGCGCTTTAGCGGTGACCGCAGTGGCGAGGAGCAGTACGCCACCGCGCCGGGGCAGTGGACGGGCATCGTGCTCGATGCCGGTAGTCACGACAATGTCATTCGCTACGCACAAATCCAGAATGCCTCGGTGGGCGTGCTGCTTTACAATCCTGCTAACGCGAGCCCGCGGCCCGACGTGTTGTTGCAAAATTCGGTTATCCGCTATATCTCGGGCGCCAATGTCAGCTTTGCCGGTAGCAAGAGTAGCCTCGAATACGGGGCCGGCGTGCTGAGTGTAGGCAGCAACGTGACGATGGAAAATATGCTACTCAGCGATTGCTACGAGTATGCGATGCTGGGCATCGGGGGGGGCACGTACTCGCTCAATTATTGCACCGTTGCCAACTATCCCGCCACCATGAGCGTGCGCAATACGGCTTCTTTAACCTTCACCAACGCAGCTGCTGACGGCAAAACTAAAATACCGGGACTGACACTAAGTCTGAAAAATTCTGTGGTCTGGGGCTCTAACCGCGACGAGCTGTCTCTTGAAAATTACGATGACTACAGCGCTGGTGTCAGTATCCAAAATACTATGCTTGCTACGCAGCTTTACGCCGCTGCCACCAACGCGCCCGGTAAGCCCGGCCTGGCGCAGCCGAGCCTGAATAACCTGATTGGCACGTACGCCTACAACTATCCTAGGTTCAGGAATATCAGTGCCGGCCGCAGCAGCGATTACCGCCTGAGCGCAGAGTCGCCTGGCCTTGGCCGTGGCACCCAGCAGGTACAGCCCCTGCTCCTGCGCGACCTGCTGAACCTGCCGCGCCCAAGCGCCCAGCCTACCCTAGGTGCCTACCAAACCACGAAGTAGTTGTTAAGGGATAGTTATTCGTGGTTAATTGTCGTTTGATAATTAATCACGAATAACTACCCCTTAAAGAAGTAAAAATGCGCTACATCCAAAAACGCCTGCGCTTGCCTGCTGTGGCCGAGGGCTTCCATCTCATCACCGACCTACTGCTGGCCGAGCTGCCCGAGCTCGAAAGCCTGCGTACGGGCACGGCCAACTTCTTTATTCAGCATACTTCGGCTAGCTTGTTTATCACCGAAAACGCGGACCCTACTGTGCGGCGCGATTTTCAGGAGTATTTCCGCCGCCTGGCGCCCGACAACGCGCCCTACTTTCAGCATACCCTAGAGGGGCCCGACGACATGACGGCCCACCTCAAAGCCGCTATGCTCGGCAATTCGGTGACGGTGCCCATCGCTAACGGGCAGCTGCTGCTGGGTACCTGGCAGGGCCTGTGTCTGGGCGAGCACCGCCGCCACGGCGGCCGCCGCTGGGTAGTGGCCACCCTCATGGGCGAGTAGCACTTTCAACCACCTAGGCGGGTTGCTGGTCAACCCGTAAGAGCGCCAGCTGCTTTTCAAAGCACCCGCGCCGACATGTTGAATCGGAGCGAGTCGAACAGCACTAGCTTTTGCACGCCCCGCACCTGGTAGGTCCGGAGTTGCCCGCCCTCAAAGTGCATGTCCAGGCTTTTGGCAGCATAAAACAGGGTATTATCCTGGCGAATCTGGGCCTCAATACGTTGTGGGAAGCCGACGAGGGGCCCGCTCACGGCCAAGCGCAGCACGGAAGCGTGTGGAAAGCCGGGGCGCAGGGTATACGTGCGGCGCAGCCCCTGGCCGGGCACTACGAGTGAATCAAGGATGTAAGCTCCGCGTAGGGCCGCTTTATTAATGTCAGCCTGATAAAAAATTTGTAACTCGTCGGCCCATTTTACCTTGGGCACAGTCGCTTGCTCATAGGCCTTGTCGCGCAAGCTGGTTTGCTTGGTTGCCCCCATGTGGCGCGCGTTAAGCAACCCAACCTGACCATCCAAAAAGCGGCGCACATCGTAATAAGGGCCGGTGGGGGCTGAGATGCCAGGCGTGGCCGGGTCGGCCGGCGGGCTGCCCCCACCGCAGCTGCTGAGCGTGAGCAGCGCCGAGCCCAGCAAATAAGATTTAGATTTACAACTCATTAAGACAAGTGTGTCCCGCACTGCGAAACACTGCGCTTCAACACTGCGGGACACGTCGAGAAAAGAAAATTAGCGGCCTTTTGTTCGGCCTAGGGGCTGCCGGCACCTAGCTAGCGGCTGGGCGCAGCAGGCTTTGGCCGGTCATTTCGGCGGGCTGGGGCACGCCCATCAGCTGCAACACCGTGGGCGCGATGTCGCCGAGCTTGCCATTGGCTAGGGTGCCAATATAGCCATCGGCCGCTAAGATGCAGGGTACTAAGTTGGTGGTGTGCGCCGTGTTGGGCGAGCCATCCTCATTGCGCATAAACTCGGCATTGCCGTGGTCGGCGATGATGATGCAGGCGTAGCCAGCGGCCAGGCCAGCCTCTACCACGTCGCGGGCGCAGGCATCGGCCGTTTCTACGGCTTTCACTACCGCCTCAAACACGCCAGTATGGCCCACCATGTCAGGGTTGGCGAAGTTGACTACCACAAAGTCAGCCGTGTTGTGCTGCAATTCTGGCACCAAGGCATCGCGCAGCTCGTAGGCGCTCATTTCGGGGGCCAGGTCGTAGGTCGCTACTTTGGGCGAAGCCCGCATAATGCGCTTTTCACCTTCAAACTCTAGCTCGCGGCCTCCCGAGAAGAAGAACGTCACGTGCGGATACTTCTCGGTTTCGGCCATGCGAATCTGCGTCTTGCCGTGCGCCGCCAGCACCTGCCCTAGGGTGTTGTCGAGGTTGTCCTTCTCAAAAATCGCCGTCACACCCTGGAACGTCGCGTCGTACGTCGTCATGGTGAGGTAGCGCAGGTTGAGGCGGTGCATCTGGTAGGCGTTGAAATCCTGCTGCGTGAGCGCCTCCGTGATTTCGCGGCCCCGGTCGGTGCGGAAGTTGAAGCACAGTACTACGTCGCCGTCCTTGATAGTAGCCAGCGGCTGGCCATCGGCCCCAGTCTTCACAATGGGCTTCAGGAACTCGTCCGTTACGCCCTCCTTGTACTGCTCCTGAATGCTCTGAATCAGGTTTTGCGAGGGCGTACCTACACCGTTCACCAGCAGGTCGTAGGCTACCTTCACACGCTCCCAGCGCTGGTCGCGGTCCATGGCGTAGTAGCGGCCCACGATAGAGGCAATCTTGGCGCCCGTGCGCTCGGCGTGCTGCTCTAGCTCGTTTACGTAGTGCACGCCGCCCTTGGGGTCGGTGTCGCGGCCATCGGTGAAGGCGTGCACGAAGGTCTTGTGCACCCCCGCCTCGTGGGCAATGGTGCAGAGCGCTTTCACATGGTCGATGTGCGAGTGCACCCCGCCATCCGACAGCAGGCCGATGAGGTGGAAGGGCTTATTGTTTTCGCGGGCGTAGTCCAGGGCATTTTTCAGGGCCGGAATCTGGCCTAGCTTACGCTCCTGAATGGTCTTGCCGATGCGCACCAGCTCCTGGTACACCACTCGGCCGGCTCCGATATTCATGTGGCCTACCTCCGAGTTACCCATCTGGCCGTCGGGCAGCCCCACGGCCTCGCCCGAGGCCTGCAGGGTGCTGTGCGGAAAGCGTTGCAGGAGCCCGTGGTAGTATGGTGTCTGCGCCTGGTCAACGGCCGAAGCGCTGGTATTTGGGGCGATGCCCCACCCGTCTAAGATAACTAGTAAGACCTGCTTGTTCATGCCGCAAAAGTACGCGGCGCACCCCGAAGGCCCTACGCTGCGTACGAGGCCCCGGCTGCTTTCTATAAATGCACAAAATGCCATTTGCTGGCATAGTTTTGGCTTTAAGCCAGGACACAGGCATTTGACCCCTTGGCAGAGCTTGTTACTATGAGATTAATTTTTACCAAATTATTGATGTGCGGCTGGCTGATGCTGGCCGGTACGGCAACTATCCAGGCCCAGGGCAGCGACCAGCTGAGCGCCGTGCGTTCGGCTATTGCCAGCGGCTCCTCGCACGACCTAGCGCAGTACCTGGCTCCTTCGGTAGAGGTGGGCTTCGATGGCGACAGCCAGAACATGAACGCCACCCAAACCGAACTAGTACTCAAAAACTTTTTTAGCAAGAACGCGGCTGGCAAGTTTGATATTGTGCACCAAGGCGCCGGGCCCGACGGCACCCCCTACGCTGTAGGCCGCTACACCGGGCGCAACGGCACCTACCGCGTGTTTATCGGCCTCAAGGCCAACAAAAGCACGCCGGCCATCGACAAAATTGACTTTACTAAAGAGTAATGAGACCGGGAAGGAGCTCGAACTTATGTGTTCGGGCTCCTTCCCGGTCCCTTTTAGAAGGTCTCTCAAGGGTTCGTATTGCAGGGTAGCCTAGGCGTACCTTTGTGGTGTGCAAACTGCCTTTCCCGCTCCGTATCTCACGCCCGAGGCGCTGACTACCTTCATTCGCACGGCGCTGGCCGAAGATGTAGGCGACGGCGACCATTCGTCGCTGGCTGCCATTCCGGCCACTGCCCACAACCGGGCGCACTTGTTGGTGAAGGCCGAGGGCGTACTGGCCGGCGTAGCGCTGGCCCAATTGATTTTCAGGGAAGTAAACCCCGCGCTGCAAGTAAGTGTGCTGCTCGAAGATGGCGCTCGCGTGCGCCATGGCGATAAGGCATTTACCGTAGAAGGCCCGGCCCGCAGCATCCTCACCGCCGAGCGGCTGGTGCTCAACTGCATGCAGCGCATGAGTGGTATCGCTACCCACACGGCCTATCTCACCACTCTGCTAGCCGGTACCAAGGCTCGCTTGCTCGATACCCGCAAAACGACGCCCAACTTCCGTATCTGCGAGAAGTGGGCAGTGCTTATCGGTGGCGGCGTCAACCACCGCTATGGGCTCTTCGACATGATTATGCTCAAGGATAATCACGTCGACTATGCCGGCGGTATCGCCCAGGCCGTGCAGGCCACGCATGCCTACTTGCAGAACACGGGCCGCCAACTTCCTATTGTGGTCGAAACCCGTACCCTAGGCGAGGTGCAGCAGGCCCTCGACGCCGGCGGCATCGACCGCATCATGCTCGACAACATGAGTCCCGAGCAGCTGCGCGAAGCCGTAGCCTTAGTGGCCGGCCGCCTGCCCCTCGAAGCCAGCGGCGGCATCACCGAGCAAACTATTGGAGAAGTAGCCGCCACGGGCGTCGATTTTATATCGGTTGGGGCGCTCACGCACTCGGCCGGTAGCCTAGACTTGAGTTTAAAAGCCTATTAGGTTAATGGTTAGTTGTTAATGGTTAATTGTCAATGCCTATGCTAGGTGTTCGCTGCCCTTATCATTTATTAGCAACTAATCATTAACAATTAACCATTAACAATGAATCAACCTAACCAACGTGGTGGTGGCAGCGGCTACCGCCAGCAGCAGGCGCAGCAGCCCGCGCCCGGCACCATTAAGACCAAAAAATATCAATTTGATACCAACACCTACACCCGCATCGCCATGGGCGAGGTGTGGCGCAAGGAGTGGTGGTACGCCACTATTCCGTTTGCGGTAGGGCTGCTGCCAGCCATTATCTGGCACTCGTGGTGGTGGCTGTTGCTGAGCGTGGTGCTCACTGTTATATACGTGCTGCTGCGCTCGGCCCAGATTACGGGTATCACCCAGATGGAGCAAAGCAAACCGTTGTTTGAGCGCATGAACTATGAGATGGACCAGCGCCAACTCATCATGCGCCAAAGCGAGCAGCGCGCCATGGCTCTGCCCTGGGACCAGATTGCGCGGGTGCGCCGCGAGCCCGATGCTTACCTGCTGTATCTCAAAACGCCGGAGGAGGCGTTTGCCGAGCTGAGCCCCTGGCGGCAATGGCTGGCGCGCACGTTCGATGTGCCGGTGTTTTTACATTTGCCCCTGCGTTTGTTCAATAATGACAACGACCGCAAGCTGTTCGATGCCCTGCTACGCCGCAAAAACCTGTTGGTCGATGGTGCGCCGGCTGCGTAAGTGTATCTCTTAACTTAGACCTCGCCTAGATTTTCAAGTTTATTTCCTGCTTTATGAAAAAGCCGCTTCTCCTGCTTGCCCCCGCTGCCTTGCTTTTCCTCGCCTCTTGCAGCAGCGAGCCGTCTGACTGGCGCCCCGAGCAAAAAGTATCGCTCGACGTGATACCCCCCGGCACCCGCGTGAGCGACAACTTTGACCAAGATACCAAAGCTGCTCCTAGCGATGAGAAGGGAGGCGCCATTGCTACGCCGCACCCCGTGCTGCAAGGCAACCTAGAGCGTCGCGCCGCGCCCAAAGCCGGGGCCGTGATGAGCGCCGACACCAAGCCCGAAAACGCCGAGAAGAGCGTGAACAGCGGCACGTCGTCGCAAGCCGAAAGCAACGAAAAGCACGGCGAATAGCCTGATTTCGGTACCTAGGGCAACCTACGGGCCCAAGCCGTAGTTTATGCCTCACGTTCCTGTACTGCGAGTGCAACAGTGTTGTGGAATGAGTCACAACATTGTTGCACTTTTGTGTGTTTAGTCACTTATGTGGGTTGCTATTTTACTCTTGACCGCGACGGTGCTGGGGGCGGGCGCACTGGTAGGAGTGGTGCCCGCTGCTCGCACTACCCAGTGGCTCAAGCCTATGCTGGCCTTTAGCGGGGCTTATTTATTTGCGCTTACCATTACGCACCTGCTGCCCGAAGCTTTAGCGCTGTTGCCAGCGCATCCGCATCAAGTAGGCTACTGGGTGCTCGCCGGGTTCTTTGGGCAACTGCTGCTAGAAGTTTTCTCCGAGGGCATCGAGCATGGCCATGTGCACGCGCCGGGTGCGCAAGAGCGGGGCCAGGTGCCCCTACTGCTGCTAGGGGCGCTAGTAGTGCACTCGCTGCTCGAAGGCAGCATCCTGGTTAAAAGTGGAGCCAGTGGCGAAGTGGGCCGCAATTTCTACGCCGTAGTATTGGGAGTGGCGCTGCACCACGTGCCAGCAGCCGTAGCACTGGCCACCCTGCTGCGCCTGCGGCTAGGCTCGGTGGGGCGGGTGTGGCCGTGGCTGCTACTGTTTGCGTTGGCCTCGCCCGTGGGGCTGCTTTTCAGCAACTACGTAGTGCTGCGGCAACTACTGAGCAGCGAGGCCTATGCAGCGCTGCTGGGCTTTGTAGCCGGTACCTTCCTACACGTTTCGACTACTATTCTTTTCGAAACCAGCCCCGAGCACCGGCTCAACTGGCCCAAACTGGGGGCCACCTTAGCAGGGTTGCTGTTGGCATTGGGAGTGAGCAGCACCTAGAGGAAAAGAGGACGGGATAATATGAGCGAAGCATGCTTACATTCACTCACTATTTTGCTCTACCCGCCACCTCCTTTTCCTTAACCTATGAAATACATCGTCTTAGCTGGCTTAAGTGCCTTGCTGATGGGCCTGGGTGCTTGCCATAAAGAAGAAGCAGAGCCCAGCCAGCCGGAGTATGCTGATTGGTATGCGCTGCGAGCTCCGGAAGCCCGCGAAATAGAGGCTGTTTATGGAGACGTAGACGAAACGCTCGTCATTTCCACACGCTTCCGCATATACCAGACCAAGGACCAGGGTAAGACGTGGCTAACTTCCAATTATAGTGCCCATTACGGGGTGGAAGGCTTCGTGATGCGTAACGATACGCTGCTAGCCCTCACGGCAACCCTAGGTGGCGTGGGCACCCCCGACGCGTCGTACGCCACCAGTGCTTCGTACTACAGCGTCGACAAGGGCGCTATCTGGTTGCCCTACCGGAACTGGAGCAGGAAAGTAGACTTTGACCCCAAAGTACAACTTAATGGTGCTACTTCGCCAGCGGGCACTGCCTATAGCATTGACGTGCGCAAGACGCCCGTAAGCCCAAACTCTACGACCAGTTACATCGAAACGATTGGTGTTAAGAGCGCAACGGGTACGCAGCTAACGCTGCCCCAAGACCACAATATCACCAGTATCTGTTTCGATACTAAGTCGCGGCTATACGTAACCGCCTCAGCTGCATTATGTGGCAGGCGAGAGAATTTTGCTTTCTGTGGTGACCAAAACGGCGTGCTATACGTGTCGAAAAAGCCGCAACTGTAGCTTGCTAGGAGACGGGTTTCTACTCGTCGAGTAGTGGCCCGCCCCCCACCAAAAACCTCTCTAGTTGCCGCGACCGGGCCGTCTCGCGCGCTAGGGCGGCTTGTAGGCTCAGCATGCGTCGGCGCATGAGCATCACCACATCAATTGCCTCAGGGGCTAGCCCTAGGCCGTGGTGCAGGCGCGCCAGGCGTGGCAGCAACTCATCAGGCTCCTCTACCTCAACAGAATCGGGCGCGGGCGCCGGGCGCAACAGCCCAAGCTCTAGAAACTGATGTAGCTCGGCCCGGCCCAAGCCGTAGCGCGTATCTATTTCCTGAAAAGTGAGCACTAACACGTGGGTTTCCATAAAATCTAATGGTTAATTGGTAGTTGTTAATGATTGAAGTGACTGTATAAAGTCATGATAGTTAATCGCTAGCAACTACTCATTAAAACTAAACTTCTTCGCCGCGTAGCTGAGCCAGCTGTTTGATGAGGTCCTTCTCCTGGTCGGTTAGGTTTTGCGGCAGCTGCACATTCAGGCGTAGGTAGAGGTCACCAAATTGGCCTTCCTGGCGATATACCGGAAAGCCCTTGCCGCGCAGTCGCAGCCGGGTGCCATTGGCACTTTCGGGCTTGATGTTGATTTTGACCGTGCCACCTAGGGTCTCTACCGTTTGCGAGCCACCTAGGAGGGCGCGGTAAAGGCTCACGGGCACATCCTGGGTAAGGTCGTCGCCGGTGCGCACGTAGCGCGCATCGGGCAAGATGCGGAAGGTGATAAGTAGCGAGCCAGTAGGGCCGCCGTTGCGGCCGGGGCCGCCCTGGTCGCGCAGCCGGATGGTTTGGCCATCGGCCACACCAGGATGAATGGTCAAGCGCAGGTTTTTGCCCTGCACCGTAATGGTGCGCGGCCCGCCGTGGTAAGCTTCTTCCAGCGTCAGCTCTAGTTCGGCTTGGTAGTCTTGGCCAGCGCCGGGGCGCGCGCTGCGGCCACCGCCCCCGCCGCCCATGCCGCCAAAGAGCGAGCTAAAAAAGTCGGAAAAGTCTTCGCCTCCTTCAAAAGAGGCCCCACCACCGCCAAAGCCCCCAAAGGGATTGCCGCCCTGACCACCCTGGGCATACTGGCTCCAGTCGAAGCCGCCTGGGCCGCGGCCGGCGCCACCCGCGCCTGCCTGCTCGTAGCGCTGGTAGTCGGCCCCAAACTGGTCATATTTCTGGCGCTTCTCGGGGTCCGAGAGCACCTCATTGGCCTCATTTACTTCCTTAAACTTTTGCTCGGCCGTCGCGTCGTTCGGGTTTACGTCGGGGTGGTGCTGGCGAGCCAGCTTGCGGTAGGCCTTTTTTATTTGCTCGGCAGTGGCCGTTTTTTCAACTCCGAGTATTTTGTAATAATCCTTGTATTCCATGAGGGTTAATTATGAATCGTGAATCAGAAATTATGAATCAAAAGTGTAGGTAGCCAGTGCGGCGCTTCCAACTCATAATTTCTACTTCATAATTACTTCAACGGGTCGTGGCCCCAGTTCATGAGCGAGTAGCGCCAGCGCGAATGCTCAACATCGCCGTGCGGCCGCTGCGCCGAGTGCCGGCTCACATACGAGTGCACCTTGTGCATGTGGGCCTCGTCGTCGGGCGTGATATCAGCCTTTTTCTTATGCAGAATGCGGATAATATGCTCGCCCGACTGGTGGCCGATGCTTTCGCCCGAGCCGCTATCCTGGCCTACCGATTTCGACTCATCGGTTTTTAACCATTTTTCCAGCTCACTGGCCGTCATGTTGACGTCGTGTTTAAAGTCGGCGTGGATGTCAGAGGAAGCGTGGGAGGTGCTCATAAAAAGACAATAAAATGTGGTAAAAAACGTAGCGGTAATTGAACGC
>Ga0265798_10006866_pt1 | contig 14875 bp, 8 predicted proteins | sample P3T30metagenome_FD_192430 | JGI IMG/M metagenome (GOLD analysis project Ga0265798, IMG submission 192430) | Plant litter microbial communities from East Loma Ridge, Irvine, California - P3 T30 | ecosystem: Environmental > Terrestrial > Plant litter > Unclassified | place: USA: California... | reverse complement strand
GTTGACCTCAGAAAAGAATATGGTGGAACAAGGGGGCAAACATACATGCAACCCATGCCCAGAATGGGAATCAACATGATTCTTGTCTTGTATGACATGTTCAAGCCCCAGATGAGGAAGAATGGCAGGATGGCAAAGGTAAAGTCACTAATGACGGAGATGGCGCTGTACAGGAATGTGAGGCCGATGATGACGTCGACATTGACACAAGTTCCGTGCTCGATATGTTTGTTCCAGAAGAAACTAACCGGCGAACACTGGAATAGTGTGACGAAGAAGAAGATAAGTCCGGTCAGAACTGTGAGACCCATGGCGGCGTAAATGATCCACTTGTGAAGGGGCTTGACGGTGACGCGGAGGAGGAAGAGGCCAATGGATATCTTCGATGTAATCATGGCCCAGCAGTAGGCAATATAACATAGCCACCAGTACTACGAATGATGTTAGTCACTGTATCAGAAGTAACTCTGGATTGCGAAACCTACTCGCATGGCTTTGTACTGTTGTTCATACGACAGTGTGTTCATATGACGGCCAGTGCCGTAGTGAACACCACCTATTGCGCATGTTGCAAACATGACATGAGCAACGAGCGCTGCTACCATCCAGTAGTCATCAGATCCAAATGCCTTGACGATGCGCGTCCGTACCCAGACCCGCAAGACGGTAGTGACAAAGGCAAGAGAGACGAATGTTGAGCAGATCTACACACAGGTCAGCAACAATTCTCCTCCGAATAGAACAGGTAATGCGAAATTGACCAAAAGAAACAGACGTACCGCCGTGAGCTCTGGTCCACGGTTCTGTGTTGAAGCCATGCTGGAAATCTGGTTCACCCCGGTACTCTGCAGGACTCGGGCGAAGAAAGCAATCATATACCCCCAGTACCCAAAGCCTTGGGTGTCAACCGCAACGAGTCAACGGGGCCTCCAGCTAAGCGAGTCTCGATTCAATGGGAGGGCTGTCCAGGGGGGAAAGCGGCCCATAGCTTCTGCTCTGCGGCACACTGGAATAGACACACCGCCGGCACATGGCATAGGGTCCAGCAACACGCTCCATGCTGATCCAACGCTGAAGCGTTGCCAAAGGGACTAGGGAGCTCCCTCATGAGCCGTTTTCCCCTCTCGGCTGCATTGTTGCGAGCGTCGCTGTGATCGTTATGCCTGACGAGCATGCGGACGGCTGATCTCAATAGTGTTTTGATAAAGCAGCACACTTGCGGGTTCGTGAACTCCCGCAACCAACCTCTTAGGCTACCCGCAACCAGCCCGTCTTGTACGACCGAGCCTCAACGGACTGCCCTCCGTTGAGCAGTGGGAGCCATCTGTCAGAAATCTCTAAGCGCCACCACGACCCTACCCTAAACCATTAGATCCGCACTTGTGCTCCACACCCAGGCCCGGAACCGGAAGTGGAAATTCTGATCAAAAAATCCAGGCCGGCTAAAACAGAGCTTCTTTCTCGCGTGGCACATAGACGGGAAGGATTTGCATGGGTCAGGGGGGGGGACCGTCACATCGCGAATGACTGGCCTGCTATTGTAAGTCGCATGGCCGTCGACACTGTGTTGGGACAAAATCTCCGCCCAGAAGTTTGTAAGCGAAAGGACGCTAGCACCGTTTTGGTAGGCGGCGTGGAAGACGCAGGGGTGCCGCGTGCATCGGCGACCATACTGTAGGGTTAACCGAGAGTCGTGAAACTCGCATATCAAGTGCCGAGGCATGAAGTCTGATGGTGGGCGGCCGGACCCACGACTCGTGAGAGTGCCCGGTAATGAGACTTGGGGACGGCACGATCAAGTAGCGCTGTCACACGGCACACCCTTTTTCGCCGCTGGTCGTCCATGGATGCAACTCCGGTATGTACGTAAGGCCAATGGCAAGCATCACAGGGGCCAAGCAAAAGGGGAGCTATGGTTAGAGATATGAGAGACCCGATCCCACCATCCTTGTTGTGCACTTCACGCATCATTCCCCCACAGCCAAGTGAACCCATGATACTGGTAAGACGATCGGCCTCAACAAGACCTGGAATTGGCCGGCGACGGGCGCATGTTTGAGTGGCCAGCAATCAGACGGATGGGGCGACGATCATGATGCGCGCTCTATGTAGGGCCCTGGCTCCACAACATCGTATTCTATTCTAGCACGCGTTCGCACTACCTCGACAGTAGCAACTTGACTTCACTGTAACATCCGCTACAGCAAGCGCGATTCGCAGCTGCTGCCCAACCATTCCTGCCTCATCCTTCCTCCCCAGCTTGACAAGACACTCATGGTACCCATGCAGTGCCCAAACGTTGTTCGGATGTTGCCTTGCCCTGGGTAGACTATCGTCAAATCCCAGATCAGCTTTGTAAGCCGCTCCCGCGTCTTCTATTCGGCCCTGTTCCATCAATAGCGCTGCATAGGCATGTCTTGTCGGCTGCATCCAGGGCCATGGCTCAGCGTAGGTAAGTTTGTCGTCCAGCTCAACGGCTGTTTCAAGGTGCTTGAAAGCCACCTCGTAGTTGCCTTTGCGGTACTCGAGCTCACCGTCCAGCATTGCCACACCGACCTGAAGAACGACCTGGGCTCGGTTTGGGAAGTCTCCACAGATGCGGGATGCTGGGATCTGCTCGACCGCAGCGCCCAGGTCGGCACGCTCCTTTTCTGCCTTCTCAATCTCCCCAGTAGCTGCATATGCCACGCCTTTCCCATAATGCATCATTGCTGTTGTCACGCAATGTAATTCCTTATCGTGTGGCATCTCGAGCCGGATAAGATCATCCCATCGCCCAAAACGGACCAGTACGTGAACACGAACCGACGCAAAGTTTTCGAGCCAATCCGCCATGGGCGGGCTTTTGACGCGTAGCAGCGATACAGGTAGTGAGGCTTCCATCCGGTCGACCGTATCGAGTGCCACTTTGGACTGTCCAGCGAACATGGCAGCGTAAATGAGCGAATGATAATTGTGCATCATGTAGAACGTGTAAAAGCTCGTGGACCCATGCTCGGCTACGTACTTCTCATCAGCAAGGCACGCGTCCGCATTAGAGTCTATGGCACGCCGGTAGTCACCGACGAGAATGTCCAGATGGGACGGCATGTGAACCAAGTGACCGGCGTCTGGACTAAGTTTTCTTAGACGATCCGCGCAGACCAATGCTACTTCCGGCGTCTTGGACATCTCCATAAGATGTATGTACAAGTGTGGGATGCCCGGATGCTCGTACGAGCGACTATCTTGTAGTGCTTTCTCCAGGATCGCCTTGGCCTCCAGTGAACGAGCCCCAGGAGTCGGTTCACCCGTCTTGAGATCCCAGAGATTCCACGCGGAGAGGCAGACGAGAGAGTCTGCATAGAGAGATACAACATCCAGGTCGTCAGAGAAACGCTCATAAACATCCTTCATGGCCTCTGCATATTCCTTGTTGCACGCAACAAATGCAGCTTCGTCGAGATTTTCTGGCACGCGTACCTGTACTGCATCGACCAAGGCCTTCTCGAGTTCCGTCGCCTTGGATGCGCAATGTTTGGCCTTGCTGTTCGCATCGTTGATCTTTCCCAATGTCGCCTTGAGTTCTTGCTCGTCAAATAGGTCCCATGGCTTGTTATAATTCGGACCGAGCGCAAAGGCAAGCTACAGTCAGTAATCAGCCAAGGCGTCCGCGTACCCACTCAGAGTTAGATTTACGTACGCCCCAGTAAGCCATGGCACATCCTGCATCTTCGTCAATAGCTCGCTCGAAGCATCGAGCAGACTCCTCGTGATGAAATGCGTAGCTCCACACCAAGCCGCGATCAAACCATGTTTGGGCTTTCGGGCTAGATGTGGTGATCTTTCGATGAAAAGAGCCGAGATTGTATGGATAGGAGGTCGTCTCTGTCATTGTGGCCGAGTCGAGTCTGTGTTCGTGCCTAAGGTTGTGGTGTTGGCGATGAGAAGTTGGCCCGAGGAGCGGATGTCGCCGTGTCCACGTCCGAAAACAGACTTGGCCTAACCTCCTTGAGTCGGATCGACCGTGTACCTCATACGATGGCTTTTAGGATAGGACCGTCCTTTTCGTCTATTCAAAAAGGTGCCGCGAGAATTGCCTCTCCAAGTAGATCAAGCCTGGGATGAATGTCTACAGAACATGTTCTTCAAACACTCGTCGAATATACTCCAGCCTCTGCAAGGGTCCTGCAGCGACAACAGCATATATCGCAATCTCGACTGATTGCATATGTGCTACAACTTACATGTTGGATCGAAAAGGACCAGCGCCGTTCTGAACTCCCGGATCATTAGACCTTTGGTTCTGAACGTGATCGAGGTATTCGCATCTAGGTGTACTGCGGGTATTTCCTGTTTGAACATTTATCCTCGCCCTAAAGCTTCTGCGCTATTACCAAAATGTAGTGGGATTGTAATCAGAGCACGATAGACCAAGCCTCGCGTCAGCAGCGTGATATGATCAGAAGGTCATGTGATTCATGGAAATCGCACTAGGATCTCATTACGTCACCCCACTTCATTCCGATCGCGAAGACTCATTCCGAATGAGTACCCTGCCACCAAGTCACGCCATGCAGACCTCTTGCCATTAAATAATCCTTCACCAAGCGCAGCCTTCCGATGATTGCAGCAAGAGCGCTCTCTTCCACCAGCAAATTCCACAGCACCACCACACGGACACTAAGCCTTCTTTCCAACAGTACATCTCCACACCAGCCGCACCCCCACATACCCCAACACCGCCGCCAAAGCAGAATGATGCACGCCGCCAGCGAATCCGCGAAGAAAATCTTCGCCCCAACGTCAGACTCGGCAGACCCAGGCCATGCAACCCAGTACAACAAAGGCGCGCTAGACCGGTCCGACCTGCTCCCTTCCCCAACCGACCAATTCCACAAGTGGTTTCAAGAAGCCCAAACCAATGGCGTCTACCAACCCGAAACTGTAACCTTCTCCACTGCCCAACTGCCCAGCGGCCGCGTCTCCGCCCGAGTCGTCTACATGAAAGAGCTGGACGACCGCGGCTTCGTCATCTACAGCAACTGGGACACGAGCCGCAAAGCGAGCGATGTGCGGAGTAATCCCTATGCCGCACTGACGTTTTATTGGCGTGAACTTGAGCGTCAGGTTCGTGTCGAAGGCCCCGTTGAGCGGCTCACGGACGAGGAGTCGCAGGTTTATTATGATACGCGGATTCGAGGGTCAAGGATTGGTGCGTGGGCAAGTCGGCAGAGTAGTGTGATTGGAGGGAGAGAAGAATTGGAGAAGAGAGTAGAGGATGCGGAGAAGAGGTTCGAAGGCAAGGACAAAATCCCTGTGCCGGACTTTTGGGGAGGATTAAGAGTTGTGCCTGAAATGGTCGAGTTCTGGCAGGGCAGACCGAGCAGACTGCATGATCGCTTCGTCTATCGGAAGGTTGGTGGTGAGGACGAGAAAGACAAGGGGATTAAGGAGTCGGAATGGATAATTGAGAGATTGAGCCCTTAGTCGCCGCCTAGTTTAAACTTGCTCTCCGTGCATTTTCCTGCATATCACAATAAGACCTTCGGTCCTACCACGCCATTCAGACAACGGATAACCTTCTTTGGGCGTATATTAGTATTTTTCGCGGGAGGCCAAAAACGCTCTAAATAGCTCAAGAAGTGACTACATCTCCACTAATTAGAAACATTTGATTTGGCAATGTCATACAACCCTTCCACGACAACAACACATCACAGGAAGCGAAAACAATACTATCCAAAAAACGGTGTGGTATCATTCCTTTTGATAATATGAAATATATGAAATGTAGACTGGATTTTCCTCACACACTGAGGGCCCTGCGTAACGCCGTAATATGACCATAATGCAAGACACGATCAACATAATGAACCTCAAACCCTAGGTGAATTCGTTCCTTCAAAAGCTGATAGTATATTTACTCTGCATCCGACTCTTCTTCCGCAGTCTGCGACATGAATTAGCAATCTTGGTTTTGTTTGAGTGTATTCCCAATGTTACTTACGTTGTCGTGGAAGTTCGTGCCATGTGTGGTCTCATTGATATAACCCTTCCTGATGACAAAGTCACCGAAGTGCTCCCCTTCATTCCTTTCCCTGGCGTATTGCTTGATCATTGGTTGCATAATCTCTAGAATCTCCTCTTCCTTGATGGAGCTCCTGTACAGCTTATTCAACCTTTGGCCGTGGTAGCCACCACCAAGGTACATGTTGTACGCGCCGTAAGCCTTGCCGACGAACGCGACCTCAGCGAGCCATGGACGCGCGCAACCGTTGGGGCAACCAGTCATGCGCATGACGATGCTGTCTTGGCGAAGACCAGATTCCTCGAGTGTACCCTCAAGCTTGGAGATAAGTTCAGGTAGGTAACGTTCCGACTCAGCCATGGCGAGACCGCAAGTCGGGAAGGCAACACAAGCAGAACTAGACAACCTCATACCTGAGAAATTGGTGTTGTCGAGCTTCCACTTCTTTAGCAACTCCTTCATGGCAGGCAAATCCTCATCAGCAACATTTGCGAGAATCAGGTGCTGATTGCCAGTCAACCGGAACTCGCCTTTGTGTGCTTTGGCTACTTCAATCAAACCAGTCTTCATAGGGAAGTCGGCAGTATCCTCGATACGACCGTTCTCAATGAAGAGAGTGAAGTGATTGAGGCCAGTCTCGTCCTTTTGCCAGCCAAAGGTGTCGATGTTGCTTTGGAACTTGAAGGGCTTGGGCTCAGCGAACTTCTGACCCCAAAGCTCCTCCACCTTTCCGATGAACACGTCAACACCCATGTCATCGATGGTGTACTTGAGACGTGCATGCTTCCTGTTCTTGCGATCACCATGGTCACGCTGGACAAGCATGATCTTCTCGCAAACAAGGTGCACTTGGTCGGTAGAGACGTAACCGAACATAGTTCCGGTTCTTGGGTAAGTTTTCTTGTTGTTGTGTGTTACGCCCATACCACCACCAGCAAGTAAGTTGAAACCTTCAAGGTTGCCGTCTTCGCCCTTGATTGCGATGAGACCAATGTCATGAGCATAGACATCAGTGTCGTTGTGAGGAGGGATGGCAATAGTAATCTTGAACTTTCGAGGAAGGTAAAGAGGTCCGTAAAGTGGCTCGTGGTCTTGGACAGCTTCGCCGGCAATTTTACGCTTCTGTTTAGTCTCATCATCCTCCAACCAAATCTCGTGGTAGGCAGTGGTGGAAGGAAGGAGATGATCACTGATCTTCTGGGCGATATTTTGGACCTGGCCATGATACTTCGACTGAGTAGGGAGAGAGCTGCACATGACATTTCGGTTGACATCACCGCAAGCAGCAATGGTCGTCATCAAGGCCTTGTTGATAGCTTGCATAGCAGGCTTGAGTTTGCCTTTTACAACGCCGTGAAACTGGAATGTCTGTCGGGTAGTGAGCTTCATTGTCTCGTTTCCAAGCTTCGTGCTGATTTCGTCCATCTGTAGCCATTGCTTGGGCGTAGAAACACCTCCGGGAAGTCTGCACCTGATCATGAACGAGTAAGCAGGCTCGAGTCCTTGTGCCTTGCGCTCGTCACGTAGGTCGCGATCATCCTGCATATATGTACCGTGGAACTTAGTGAGTTGTTGGTCGCTTGCCGATATCGCACCGGTGCTGGTATCAGCTAGGCCTTCTTCAATGGTACCCCGAAGGAAGTTTGAAGCGGCCTTCATGTCCTCATTGGTAAGCGGGGCAGGCTCCTCTGGCAGGTTCTCAACGTTGGCAACGCCGAATTTCTCCCAGAGCTTTGGCTCCCAATCAGCATATGCAGTCTGATAAGCGTCTGGATCTTGATCGTCTCCCAGACCACAGTCTACCATAGGCTTACCGCCGAGGGCAAGTAGACGAGCGTGGAGATCCTTGGCAGGCTTGTTGTAGTAGATCTTGTCTTCCTTACGGGGCCAGTAATGGCTGTCACCGAGACCAAAGACACCAAAGTTCACTGTTGCGAGGTCCAGGTCCGTAGAGTCCTTGACGGTTTCCCAGAAAGTCCGACCATTCTGAGGAAACTCTCCCTGACCAGCTACACTAGTCATCAAGATGACATTCTGCTCATTAGGCAAGTCTTCGATCGGGAAGTCATCCATGGCCATGACCATGGTCTTGAGTCCCCGGGCTTTACCTCGGTTTCCTAAACGCTTGGCTAGGTTCTCGGCATTGCCGTTGTCGGAAGCGAAGAGGATGGTCATTGGATCGCCTTGCAGGCCTTCAAGAAGTTTGCTATACGCGTCCTTGGCCTTGCGCTTCTGTAGCTGCCTGACCTCGGTTCCGTAGGATCCGGAGATGTTCGATGAGAACTCAGGGTGTCTCTTCATAACCTGAGACATGTAATTATCGCGCGAGAGGAATTCTTCCAGCTCCTTCTTGATGCGTTCCGAGTCAAGTTTGAAATTGTCTTCACCCTTCTCCTCGGCTCGGGGGTTCCAGCGGTACAGTGGCCAGTAGCCCAGATCAACAGCCTTCTTTGTCTCCTGCAAGACAGTGAGAGGTGTATCGCTTTCCTTCTCATACGGCAAGTACGCAAGAACCACGGAAGGTCCGTTGAACTTGTCGGCCTCAATCATGGCTTCTAGGACCTGAGTGTAGGAGCTGTATACCGCAACTGAAGCTACGTACGCGTTACCGAAGTTCATCGCGTATAGACCAATGTCCTTCTTCCGCCTTGCTGCATCAGCAGCTGCGCGCTCAGAGTAGGGGGTTGAGTCGACAATGAGCATATTGACGTTTTCACCAGATGCCAGGACGTGATGTACACCAGAGTTTCCGAGATCGTATGCCCAAGCATCCGATCCGACCAGCCATGAAGACTCCTTGTAGAACAGCTTTTTCGACGACAGAAGCTTGTTGGCAATGGGCGAGCCATCAGTAGCTAAGCGGGCGATGACTTCAGAGGCGATTTCGTTAGACTTGTCATCGTCTTCAGCGTTGAGTGCCCATTTTGACAGCCACTGCTGTGACGCTTGTGTGGCGAAGTCGTTGCTCTTTGATGCAGCCGCGGCCTCATCCACCAGTCGTCTTCGGTGCTCCTTGCGCGCTACCAGTGAACCGAATCCATACTCTGGGGTAGCGGAGATGTCGTTGGAGATTCCAGCGTGCTGCGAACCAAGCTGGTTAGCGATGTAGAGTTTCTCACCAAAGACCTGGTTCAAGATCTTCATGTAGGCATTTTCTAACCCTGGTTGCTCAGCCTTGGTGGCCTGTGGTTGTGGCCCATCGAGGTTGCCGATGACGAGGTTCTGGACGGGCGCCTCACTCATGAGGTTCTGGAAGACGCCACGCATTGCTTGAGCGACAGTCTCTTCGTTGATGTATCCCAACTGATAGCCGACGATTGTGGGGGATGCGCCACCGGTTGCTTTCAGAGACATGAGAAGGTCAAGGAGAACAGGTCCCCACCTGGTGGTCTTTCTCCGTACCTGCTCCAGCACGGCGATCCTCTTCAGCGAACGAGGTAGCATGGGTGCAAGCGAGGCGCCCAGCCAGGGACGGTATAACCGCGCTGTGATGATGGCTGTGTTGGCATAGGCCTTAGTTTCCTCGACACTGTCCAATTCAGTGGCGAAGACGGCAGTATCAGCACCAAAGAGGAAGATGGCAGCCTCCTCATCGCCTGTGCCAGAGAAAGCAAATGCATCGTAACTTCGCCCGGTTAGATCCTTGATGGTTCCCCAAATTTGAGTGGCAAATCGGTAGATATCCTCGGATGAGACAGGCTTAGACACCAAGGACTCTACGGTAGTCGCAGAAGACGCAGACGCAGCACTGGTACTAGCATCGCGGTGCGACGAGCCAGACGAAGAATCGCCTCGCTGGCTATTCCTCTCCAACACTGGAAGCGACTTGGCTTGCTCAGCAGCACTTGCTGGCGCAGCTGTTGGGACAGCGTTCACAACCTGGCTCCGAGCAAAGGACAGGGTAGAAGTTCTGCCATCGTCTGCGTACAAGGTCGTCTCCCCTGATTTGGAGTTTTGGAAAGCCGCCACCGCGTCCAGGTCAATGACGCTTCGCACCAAGCTGGCATCCTCCACCTCGACTGCCTTCTTGAAGGCGGTCGCACCAGAATCGAAGAAGTGAATGACACCCTTGCCTGACTTGATGGCCAGAGCATGTGCTGTCAGAGCAAGATCTTGCAACTCTTGTAGTGTCTCCGACTGTATGAAGGCGAATCCAGATTGCCTGATAGAGGTGATGTCGGAGAAGTCAGGGTAGCCTGAAGGTGCAACCGACACGTGGAGAACAACAGGGTATTGGGCCAACTTGTAGAGGTGTGGTATCGACTTTACGAGGATCGACGAGGTTGTGGTCACACTGGTGAGTTTGCCTGCACGGATGGGCTGAAAGACTGAGAGGAGCGGATCCGCATTTTGGCGGACAGTGAGGACCTGGAGAGAGAGGGTCAGTACAGCCAATGTTCGATTACGAAGCAGTACATGGGCGTACCTCTGGCTGCGTCTTGCAGACAACGCTGGGCGCATTGTGCTTTTGGAGTCCGCGCAAAGACTCTGAGAATTCGGATTCGGTCGTCAAAGAAGGCACGACCGATACAATTACATCGGAGGCCAAGTGGGCAATTCGGGCCACTACATTGAAAGCAGTCAGTACAGCGCAGTTTGTAGAAGGCCGATTACTCGTTGCTGGGGGAGGGGCAAGTGGTGGGGTTGGATGTTTGCGGGGGACATACCGGCCTCTCCTGCAGTCGAGACAGACCCCATATTGACTGCGGATTCAAAGTTGACAGTAACAGCAAGGAAACACCTACGGAGGAGAAGGGAAGTAGTAGTACGACTTCGGGCCGTCGGCGACAGTCCTCATAGTCAGCGGCAATGGAAAAATTGGCCATGAACAGGTCATCACAACGCGTGCCGAAAGCACGCAATCTTTTAGTGCAGTTCAGGGTCTGGGGCAAGAGCCGAAGTGCGGCGAATCACGATGGCATAGATGCGAACTCGGTGCAATCACTCAGCCTAGATCGTCGTGACGGGCTCGAGGCGAGGCTGTAGCCCGAACTTCATCCATAGCGCATCTGGTGGTGGAGTGCAGTCCGATCGTAGGCCTCACGCTTACTCTGTGGTGCATGAGTGGCCGGGTGACCAAAGGCAAGCGACGCTATGCCGTATGGGGACGTTGCCGAGGATGCTCTTATCGATTGGCGCCCTGCCACCTCCTGTTCGGCTTGCTGGTCTGGCAGCCCGTATGCATCATGGCATAAAACAGCACCCTGTACAACCAATCGTCGACACTGATCCTCTTCCGTAATCATATACATCTGATGTCGTGTTTAGCGCCGCTCTTGCACTTGCAATGAACACCGCTTCCGGCTTCTCAGACCCCCTTGTCACCAGTACCCCGCCACCTTTCCACGAACTATGCGCGCGCATCAATGACCGCATAGCCACTTTCCTAGACGCGAAGGATGTATCAGAGCGTGTCAAGAATGTGCAGGAGCAGACGCGGACATCGCTGCACGTCATAGCAGAGGCATTGGAGAGATACAGGTGGGCCTCAACCATGCGGCCAACATGTGGAAGCTAGCATGCTGACGGCCTCGCAGTCTACCAGAGCTATCCTTGTCTTACAATGGCGGGAAAGACTGTCTTGTTCTGCTCATACTGTACCTCTGTGGCATGCACAGGCGAGGCCTGACGCGAACCTCGAATCCCTCGTCCAACATCGAAACCGCCGTGCAATGCGTCTACATACAGGACGCACATCCCTTTCCAGAGGTCGAGGAGTTTGTCGTGCATAGCAGCAAAATCTATTCACTCTCGCTTCTGGAATATGCAAAACCGATGAAAGCCGCATTTGCAGATTACCTCAAGGACACGCCGTCGGTAAAGGCGATATTCGTCGGAACTCGACGAACAGACCCGCATGGCGAGCACTTGACCCATTTCGACCCTACAGACTCCGGGTGGCCAGCATTCGTACGGATACACCCCGTAATAGACTGGCATTATGTAGATATATGGACGGTATGAGATACCCAACAGCCGTCTTCTTCGGTCACTAACATCACTCAAGTTTATACGATACCTCAATATTCCTTACTGCTGCCTATACGATCGTGGATATACCTCTCTAGGCGGGACTACCGATACGCATCCGAACCCGAAGCTCGTACGACAGCCATCGACACAGCAAGTGCCACAGGTTGTGGATGCAAGCAATGCACCGAAGCCTAAATTCAGGCCAGCATATGAACTAGTGGATGACTATGAAGAGAGGCTGGGAAGGGATAGATAGACATAATGCCACCCTCCATATGCATTTACGTGTGCTACAGTATCGCATTAACTGCATGGTCGGTACTTTCCCTGGTACCGGTCCCACATAATCGCAACTCGTCTTTCCAGCCAGCGACGCCTTCTACCCCTAGAGACACATTGAGTGACTAGTATCTCGAGTGCGTTTTCAACGTCAAACACCCACAGTTCCTCTTAAAATAGTGGCAGTACGAGCGTATAGCCTTGTCAATACTGCAATCCTCCAGGAAAGTAGTTACAAAATATGGAATCTCCTTCAGTAATCCCCCCCTTCGCTCCACTCGCAGTGGAGAGTATCTGAAGGGGGTCTTTCCTTTGTCTAGGAATAGATAACCTGGCGAGGTTAAAGATGTGCTTTTGTTCGAGACTGCTTACTGACCGAACAGTACGCCATCTCATTTGCTTTTTGTAAGGTACTACTAATACATTTGTCATGTGTGATCCTGACATTGGCTGGTAGCGATGTACGCGTGTAGGCAGATACCAGAATAGAAGGCGCAATACGAGAAGCTCTGATGGACCTTGTACGTTGCTACTCATTGAATTGTCACCATCCTCATTCGAACCAGAACACCATCATCACTGCAAGACGCTTCGGACGTGATTCACAGATTTTTTTTAGACAAATCTCACGTCACGTCAGTAACCATTGAACCTGAGGTACTTCGATATTCCCGCCCACCAAAATTGCGCTCGCAAAGACATCGCCAAAAGCTTGAGTGAGGGAATGATGAGGCTTTTGTCTCGCAAGTAAAACAGACAGGAAACTTCCCTCCTCGTAGAATCTCATTGCAGCTGGGCAGATGATTCTTGCGGTGCCCGTAGGTATGAGTTCCACCCAGGCGATCAACTCGCGAGTCCATTTCACATCATATGTCACCACCGTGGCCAACACTGACGGTCCTGTCAGGTCCTCGATACGAAGCTGTAGTGCCAGTTTGTGGTCCTCTTCTGCTTCAGATTCTGCAGGGCCATAGAATGTTGCGTGGACTTGTTCTCGTACTATTGCTGTATACCAAGGTCCAACAAGCCCGGAGCCAATGAATTTGTAGAAGTTCGAATCTTGACTCTGGCCCTGTTGTCGAGCAAGATATCTTGGAGCCCAAGAGAATGGCCCTGGAAGACCGCGTATACTATGCATTGAAGCTAACATTGCTACTTCCTGTGGTCGAGAGCGGTAGATGTGTTGGATGCCATCTTCATAATTCCACTCTTTCTGCCATTGCAGCCCGAGCAATGCATAGAAGCCGCGCGCGTAGTCGACATCATTCTCAGTGCTGCGATTTGTGGAGGAGAGTGCGATGTCTACAAGATCGATCCCGATATCATAAACTGGCTGCAGTCTCTCGAACGTTTTGCGAAGTTCGTTCCATCTTGCCGGATCGACTTGAGCCTGCTTTCGAAGAGCAGAGAGTATGTCTGCGAGGCTAACCACGCTTGTCCCTGTCACTATCAACGCCTTTTTGGCTAGTCTTGCTTCTTGGTACGTCCAGATTCGCGTCAACCACTTCCCGCAGACTAGAGCTGAAGCGACCCGCAAAGGATCGGCGGAAGGGAGATTTAGAGCAAAGGAATCCAGTACGATGACCGCATCTGCGTTCCGATAGACCGACTCAAGGCTATTGATGACAATGTTCTTGACTTGTGACAGGCGAAAGTCGCTACTGCCGGGTTCTGTCTTCTTCGGGATAGCTAACAGATCGAGCCATACCCACTGGTAACCGCACTGAAGCGCTTTGCTCATTATCTTATTGAAGTGCGACATCAAGAGACCCCGCTCATCTTGCTGGATCTTTTCATCATTGAACTGCAAGCCCATTGTCTCTGCCCAAACATGCGAGATAGCTGCGTACGATGAACTAAGTATTCTAAACTGTCCCCATTTGTTCACGCACAGAGCTTGTCTTCGCCGCCCAGCTTCCTCCATGAGATCCAAAGTTGTCGATACAAAGAGCGAAGAGCTAACCATCTGCTTGTTCACGTCTAAGATTCCAGATATCGCTTCCCTTCGGTCCGCTTTTGTCATTCGGGGCATGGTCAAGGGCGAGATGGCCAGCGCTAATGTGTTCGCAACACCCATCAGCGCTACTTTTCCAGCCAACTCGACGAAGCGCTTATTTCCTGGCGGTGGATAGCGACACTCCGGTCCCAGAGGATACAGTCGTCGGTCTGATAGCGGCGGATAGTCGTGAAATAGCGCAGCCACTTCGTCTGGAGTCCAGTTGCGGAATTCATTGAGAGAAGCTTGAAGAGCTCGTTCGCGTCCTGAAAAATTTGTACTTATCAATTCTTGTTTCTTGGTCGAGTCAGCCAAGGTAGCTTGCTGCTTGTCAGTCCAAGTAAGAGGAACGTGGTTCAGGGCCATTCTGTTGATCATACAGGAGTAGGGAAGCGCAAGGTGGCCGCGGGGGAAATCGCATGCCTAAGGTTTCTTTACGCTGCGCCTTCCAACCAAGTTGAGAGTCTTCATTGTAGCCAATGGACAGCCTCTATGGCGTTTTTTGAGTCGCGTGATTGGTTTTGTATGTACGTGTCGCCAAAAAGTTGAGGATTGTACTGGGTTGCAACGTCGTGATCGGTTAGTGCTGGTTCAGCTGGTTCAGCTGGCGGGGTTGT
>Ga0265798_10006865_pt1 | contig 14875 bp, 9 predicted proteins | sample P3T30metagenome_FD_192430 | JGI IMG/M metagenome (GOLD analysis project Ga0265798, IMG submission 192430) | Plant litter microbial communities from East Loma Ridge, Irvine, California - P3 T30 | ecosystem: Environmental > Terrestrial > Plant litter > Unclassified | place: USA: California... | reverse complement strand
CCCAAATTATCGCGCATCTCCCGCCAGCATGGCGCATTTGTTTGGAATTCGGCTTTTTCAGTGCAAGATTCCTGCCACACATATAATCCCTGCAAATCTTGGCTAGCAGCGATATACTTGGCAGTTAATGCAACACAATTTACAGTTGGTTAAGAAAGTCACGATGAAGTCGAACCCGATCCCCGTCTCGTCCGCCGTCCCGGAATTATCCGGCGGCGCGGGTTCGTTGCCGGCCGATCAGTTCCGGACCATCGCCGAACTGTGCGGTGATGTCGCCTTCAGCATCGCCGTGCCGGAGGGCCGGCTGGCCTATCTGACCCCCGGTTTCGCCGCTCTCAGCGGCCATGATTTCACTGCGCTGCAGGGCGCACTGGACGGCACCGGCCCGGCCGCGCTGGCGCCGTTGGGCGCTTGGCTGGCGGCGGCATTCGACGGCGCGCCGGGCCAGCGCTGCCTGCGCGAATTCGACCTGCCGCATGCCGAGGGCCGGCCGCTGGCGCTGGAAGCGATCGCCACCGTGGTAGATGGCGATAGTGGCCGTGCCCTGGTCGGCCTGCTGCGCGACCTGTCGTCGCGGCGCGCCCACCTGGCCGAGCAGAAGCGCTTCGCCAGCATGTTGAACCACGAATTCCGGACGCCGCTGGCAACCATCGACGGCGCCATCCAGCGTCTGGAAGCGACGTCCAGTCAGGCTGACGACCCCACCCGCCAGCGCTACCGCAAGATCGGCGCCGCGGTCGACCGCCTGATCGGCATGCTCGACGAATATTTATCGCCAGACCGGATGGCTGGGCTGGGCCATACCCGCCAGCCGAACACGATCACCGTGCGCGACCTGGTCGAGACCGGTGTGCAGCAGGTGCGCGCGGCGCAGCGCGCGGCGCAGCTGGAAACCGAAGAGTTGCAACTGATGCTGCGCGGTGAACCGGAAGGCCTGCGGCTGGCGCTGAAAGTACTGATCGACAACGCGCTGGCGTTCTCGCCGCCCGGCAGCCCGATCACCCTGCGCGCACGGCGCAGCGGCGGCGGGGTCGAGCTGGCGGTGCTCGACGGCGGCGACGGCGTGCCGCACGAAGACGCCGAGCGGGTTTTCAGCAAAGGCTATCGCGGCGCCAACGCGCTGGGCATGGCCGGTAGTGGGCTGGGGCTGTACATGGCCCGTTCGATCGTGGAAGTGCACGGCGGAATGCTGAGCCTGGTAACGGTGCCGGAACAGAAACATTTGCACGAGCAAGAGCAAAAACGGGGAGGCGCCGAATTCCGCTTGTGGATGCCGGCGCTTGGAATGTAGAGGAACAACTCCTTGCCTCAGTCAGCCTCAGCAGTGATAATCGGGGCCGATACTGCACGGTAACGCTAACATGCAGGGTAAAGAGACCAAAATGGCCAACGCATGACGCAGATATTAATTGTTGAAGACAATGGCGAGTACGCCGACGACATGGCCGAGTTCTTGACCGAACTCGACCATGATGTCACGATCGCCAGGACTGCCAGCGAGATGTGGGCGGCACTGACGCGCACGCCCGCCGCCGTCGTGGTGCTTGACCTGGGCCTGCCGGACGAAGACGGTTTCAACGTGATTCCGCGCATGCGCCAGCTCTATCCCGAGATCGGCTTGCTGGTATTGACCGGCCGGGTGGCGTTCGACCACCGCATCCTGGGCCTGCGCCTGGGCGCCGACCATTACCTGACCAAGCCGATCAAGTTCCCCGAGCTGGCCGCCCACATCGAAGCGCTCGACCGCCGCGTCCGCCCTCCCGATCCGGCGCCCGCGCCCAGCAAATGGATGCTGCGCGTGTCGGCACGCCAGCTGCAGCTGATGGACAAGTCGATCGACCTGACCGAAAAAGAGTGCAATTTCTTGCACCTGCTGACGATCAACACGCGCCCTGTGCCACGCCACGTGATCGTTGCCGGCATGGGCGGCGAAGATCCGGATGCCAGCCGCCGGGTCGACATGCTGGTCTACCGCCTGCGCAAGAAAGCCCGCTCCGGCCTCGGCCAGGACCTGCCCCTGCGCAGCGCCTACGGCGAAGGCTACAGCCTCTCCGCCGGCTTCACCCTCGCCTGACCCAAGCGCCTCCCCGGCGCTTTTTTTTCACCCCTTCAATCAGGGTTCAATCAGGGTCAGAGTCAAATTGTTGGCCAATATCCACCCAGACAATTAGGGTCAGTGTCGAATTGTTGGCCAATTTATTGGATTACATTGTCCAGACGACTCGATTTTGCCAAAAAGGGACAGAGTCAGTTAGCCTGTGGTTCTGTATCGAAATAATTGGGGACAGAGTCAAACCCAAATAGGCCGAGCTTGCGATTAATTAGGGACAGAGTCATAACGGCGCGGTAGAATTGCTGTTCACTTCGACGCAGACGCCATGGCCCGCCAACCCCGACTCATCGTTCCCCAGCAGCCGCACCATGTGATCCAGCGCGGCAATGACCGCCAGGTGATTTTTCGGGAGCAGGCCGATTATCAGAAATTTCTGGTCTGGCTCAAGGACAGTGCGCGCTTCTACGAGGTAGCCATCCATGCGTATGTGCTGATGCCGAACCACCTGCACTTGCTGGCCACGCCGGCTGACGCCACCGGCCTGGCGCTGATGATGCAGAAGGTCGGGCGCTTCTACGTTCCATGGTTCAACCACAAGTACGAGCGCACCGGCGGCCTGTTCGAAGGGCGCTTCCGCACCTCGCTGATCGACACCGAGCGTTACTTCATGACCTGCAGCCGCTATATCGAGCTCAATCCGGTGCGCGCCCAGCTGGTGGCCGGGCCGGGCGACTATGCCTGGTCCAGCTACGCCCATCACGCCGGCGTCAAGGTCGACACTCTGGTGGCTGACCACGCGCTGTTCTGGGCGCTGGGCAATACGCCATTCCAGCGCGAAGCCGCCTACATCGACATGGTGCAGCAGGGCTTGAGCGCGCAAGAGATCGAATTCATCACGATCTCGATCCTGAAGAATCAACCGCTGGGATCCAATTCCTTCAAGACCGATCTTGAGCGCAAAACGCAGCGCCAGATCTTGCCGGCCAAACGCGGACGTCCATTTGCAAGGGCTTTGCCGCCGCTTTCGCAGCCATAACCAGGCAAATTCCCATGACGACGGCACGGTTATCCGTGCCGTTTTTGCGTCTACATTTCTATAAAAATCAACGACTTGTATAAGGGCATGTCGCTGCTCGGTGAACGCGATTGACTCTGTCCCCAATTAATCGCCTACTCAAAAAGTTGTCAAACAATTCGACTCTGACCCTAATTGTTTAGGTTGACGGGGGATTTTGCATTGCACTATTCTCGGCGTTCGATCCTCGTAAAAAGCTGTGGAGAACGTCTCATGATTGCCCAAGGTTTGTATGACCCCGCCAATGAACACGATGCCTGTGGCGTCGGATTCATCGCCCACATCAAGGGCAACAAGAGTCACTCGATTGTTGAACAGGGTCTGCAGATCCTGAAGAACCTCGATCACCGGGGCGCGGTCGGCGCCGATGCGCTGATGGGCGATGGCGCCGGCATCCTGATCCAGATCCCGGACCAGTACTACCGCGACGAGATGGCAAAGCAGGGCGTCGAATTGCCGCCGCCGGGTGAATATGGCGTCGGCATGGTGTTCCTGCCAAAGGAGCACGCCTCGCGCATCGCCTGCGAACAGGAAATCGAACGCGCCGTGCGCATCGAGGGACAGGTGGTGCTGGGCTGGCGCAACGTGCCGGTCGACGCCACCATGCCGATGTCGCCGTTCGTGCGCGCCAAGGAGCCGGTGATTCGCCAGATCTTCATCGGGCGCGGCCCGGACATCATGGTCACCGATGCGCTCGAGCGCAAACTGTATGTGATCCGCAAGTCGTCCGGCCACGCGATCCAGGCCCTGAAACTCTTGCACGGCAAGGAGTTCTTCGTGCCCTCGATGTCGGCGCGCACCGTGGTCTATAAAGGGCTGCTGCTGGCCGACCAGGTGGGCGTGTTCTATAAAGACCTGCAAGACCCGCGCTGCATCTCGGCGCTGGCGCTGGTGCACCAGCGCTTCTCGACCAACACCTTCCCCGAGTGGCCGCTGGCCCACCCCTACCGCCTGATCGCCCACAATGGCGAGATCAACACCGTCAAGGGCAACTTCAACTGGACCCGCGCGCGCGAAGGCATCCTCAAGTCGGCGGTGCTGGGCGAAGACCTGCAAAAGCTGTTCCCGCTGATTTACGAAGGCCAGTCCGACACCGCCTGCTTCGACAACGCGCTCGAACTGCTGATCATGGCCGGCTACCCGATCGGCCAGGCAATGATGATGATGATTCCCGAAGCCTGGGAAAACCATCCGGCGATGGACGACAACCGGCGCGCCTTCTACGAATACCACGCGGCGATGATGGAGCCGTGGGACGGCCCGGCCGCGATGGCGTTTACCGACGGCCGCCACATCGGCGGCACGCTCGACCGCAACGGCCTGCGTCCGGCGCGCTACGTGATCACCGAGGACGACCTGGTGGTGATGGCGTCCGAATCGGGCGTGCTGCCGATTCCCGAATCGCGCATCGTGCAGAAGTGGCGTCTGCAGCCGGGCAAGATGTTCCTGATCGACCTGGAAGCGGGCCGCATCATCGACGACAAGGAACTCAAGGACACCTACGCCAACGCCAAGCCCTATAAAGCCTGGATCAAGTCGGTGCGCATCAAGCTCGGCGACATCAAGCTGGGCGACAGCCAGCCGCCGCGCGCCACCGACGCGCAGGGCGAAAAGCCCGCGCTCACGCTGCTCGACCGCCAGCAGGCGTTCGGCTACACGCAGGAAGACCTGAAGTTCCTGATGGCGCCGATGGCGCTGCTGGGCGAGGAAGCCACCGGCTCGATGGGCAACGATTCGCCGCTGGCCGTCACGTCGAACAAGCTCAAGCCGCTGTACAACTACTTCAAGCAGCTGTTCGCGCAAGTGACCAACCCGCCGATCGACCCGATCCGCGAAAGCATGGTGATGTCGCTGGTGTCGTTCATCGGCCCCAAGCCGAACATCCTCGACACCAACAACGTCAACCCGCCGATGCGCCTCGAAGTGTCGCAGCCGATCCTGGGCTTCGACGACATGGCGCGCCTGCGCGGCATCTCGCAGCACACCGGCGGCAAGTTCAAGGCCTATGAACTGAACATCTGCTATCCGGTCGCATGGGGCAAGGAGGGCATCGAAGCCTCGATCGCGTCGCTGTGCGCAGAAGCGGTGGATGCGGTCAAGTCGGGCCACAACATCCTGATCGTGTCGGACCGTCGCCTGTCGCCCGAGCTGGTCGCGATTCCCGCCTTGCTGGCCACGTCCGCCGTGCACCAGCACCTGGTGGCGCGCGGCCTGCGCGCCTCCACCGGCCTGGTGGTCGAAACCGGTTCGGCGCGCGAGACGCACCACTTCGCGCTGCTGGCCGGCTACGGCGCCGAAGCCGTGCACCCTTACCTGGCGCTGGAAACCCTGGCCGACCTGGCGCATGGCCTGCCGCATGAAATGTCGGCCAATACCGTCAGCACCAACTACATCAAGGCAGTCGGCAAGGGCCTGCTGAAGGTGATGTCGAAGATGGGCATCTCCACCTATATGTCGTACTGCGGCGCCCAGATCTTCGAGGCCGTGGGCCTGAACAAATCGCTGGTCGACAAGTACTTCAAGGGCACGGCGTCGAACATCGAAGGCATCGGCGTGTTCGAGGTGGCCGAGGAAGCGCTGCGCCTGCACACGCTGGCCTTCAGCGCCGACCCGGTACTGGCCAATGCGCTCGACGTGGGCGGCGAGTACGCCTTCCGCGTGCGCGGCGAAGACCACTTGTGGACGCCGGACGCGATCGCCAAGCTGCAGCATTCGACGCGCGCCAACAACTATTCGACCTATAAAGAATATGCACAGCTGATCAACGACCAGACCAAGCGCCACCTGACGCTGCGCGGCCTGTTCGAGTTCCGCATCGACCGCGACAAGGCGATCCCGCTGGAAGAAGTGGAAGCGGCCGCCGACATCGTCAAGCGCTTCGCCACCGGCGCCATGTCGCTCGGCTCGATCAGCACCGAAGCCCACGCCACGCTGGCGATCGCGATGAACCGCATCGGCGGCAAGAGCAACACCGGCGAAGGCGGCGAAGACCCGCTGCGCTACACCAACGAATTCAAGGGCATCGCCATCAAGAAGGGCGAATCGCTGGGTTCGATCCTCGGCGGCGACCGGGTGATGGTCGATATCCCCCTCGAAGACGGCGACTCGCTGCGTTCAAAAATCAAGCAGGTGGCGTCGGGCCGCTTCGGCGTCACCGCCGAGTACCTGAACTCGGCCGACCAGATCCAGATCAAGATGGCGCAAGGCGCGAAGCCGGGCGAAGGCGGCCAGCTGCCGGGTCACAAGGTGTCCGAATACATCGCCTCGCTGCGCTTCTCGGTGCCGGGCGTGGGCCTGATCTCGCCGCCGCCGCACCACGACATCTATTCGATCGAAGACCTGGCGCAGCTGATCCACGACCTGAAGAACGCCAATCCGCGCGCCTCGATCTCGGTCAAGCTGGTGTCGGAAGTGGGCATCGGCACCGTCGCTGCCGGCGTCTCGAAAGCCAAGGCCGATCACGTGGTGGTGGCCGGCCACGATGGCGGCACCGGCGCCTCGCCGCTGTCGTCGGTCAAGCACGCCGGCACGCCGTGGGAACTGGGCCTGGCCGAGACCCAGCAGACGCTGGTGCTCAATGGCCTGCGCAGCCGCATCAGAGTTCAAGCGGACGGCCAGATGCGCACCGGGCGCGACGTTGTCATCGCCGCCATGCTTGGCGCCGACGAAATCGGCTTTGCCACCGCGCCGCTGGTGGTGGAAGGCTGCATCATGATGCGCAAGTGCCACCTCAATACCTGCCCGGTGGGCGTGGCCACGCAGGACCCGGTGCTGCGCGCCAAATTCCAGGGCAAACCAGAACATGTGGTGAACTACTTCTTCTTCGTGGCCGAAGAGGCGCGCCAGATCATGGCGCAGCTGGGCATCCGCACCTATGACGAATTGATCGGCCGCGCCGACCTGCTCGATAAATCGAAGGCGATCGGGCACTGGAAGGCGCAGGGGCTGGACTTCTCGAACATCTTCTACCAGCCGAAGGTCGAAAGCCAGCGCGCCCTGTTCCACACCGAAGAGCAAGACCATGGCCTCGACAAGGCGCTCGACCACAAGCTGATCGCACAGGCGCGGGCGGCGCTGGAAAAAGGCGAGCGCGTCTCGTTCATCTCGCCGGTGAAAAACCTGAACCGCACCGTCGGCGCCATGCTCTCGGGTGAAGTCGCCAAACGCTACGGCCATGCCGGCCTGCCGGACGACACCATCCACATCCAGCTGCAGGGCACCGCCGGCCAGTCGGCGGCGGCGTTCCTGGCCGGCGGCATCACGATCGACCTGGTCGGCGAAGGCAACGACTACGTCGGCAAGGGTTTGTCGGGCGGGCGCATCATCGTGCGGCCGAACACCGAATTCCGTGGCCGCGCGGTGGACAACATCATCGTCGGCAACACGGTGCTGTACGGCGCGATCTCGGGCGAAGCCTTCTTCAATGGCGTGGCCGGCGAACGCTTCGCCGTGCGCAACTCGGGCGCCATCACGGTCGTCGAGGGCTGTGGCGACCATGGTTGCGAATACATGACCGGCGGGACGGTGGTGCTGCTGGGCGAGACCGGGCGCAACTTCGCGGCCGGCATGTCGGGCGGCGTCGCCTTCGTGTACGACCCGAACGGCGACTTCGCCGGCCGCTGCAACACCACGATGGTCAACCTGGAGCCGGTGCTGGCCGCGCGCGACCAAACCGATCCCGCCGCCTGGCACAGCCAGAACCGGAGCAGCGAGCGCGAAGCCGATGAGGTCATCCTGCGGCGCCTGATCGAGCGCCACTTCAAGTACACCGGCAGCACGCGCGCGCGCAACCTGCTCGACGACTGGGCCAACAGCCGCGCCAGGTTCGTCAAGGTGTTCCCGACCGATTACAAGCGCGCGCTCGAAGAGATGCATTTCTCGAGCATGGAAGAAGCGAACGACCAGATTGAAGTAGCGGCTTGAGCCAACCAGGGTCCCCGCCTTGCGCGGGGATGACCGTGGTGTCGATCACCGCAGCCAAAATTTAAGGAAACAACGTGGGTAAAATTACCGGCTTCATGGAATTCGAACGGCAGGAAGAGGACCACCTCGAACCGGCCGCGCGCCTCAAGAACTACAAGGAATTCGTCATCACCCTGACCGACAGCCAGGCCAAGGTCCAGGGCGCGCGCTGCATGGATTGCGGCATCCCGTTCTGTAACACGGGCTGCCCGGTCAACAATATGATCCCTGACTGGAACGACCTGGTCTTCCATAACAATTACCGGCACGCGCTGGAGAACCTGCACTCGACGAATAACTTCCCCGAGTTCACTGGCCGCATCTGCCCGGCGCCGTGCGAATCGGCCTGCACGCTGGGCATCAACGATGACCCGGTCGGCATCAAGTCGATCGAGCGCAAGATCATCGATACCGGCTGGGAGCGCGGCTGGGTGGTGCCGCAACCGCCAAGCGTCAAGACCGGCAAGAAGGTCGCCGTCATCGGTTCCGGCCCGGCCGGCCTGGCCGCGGCGCAGCAGCTGGCGCGGGTCGGCCACGATGTCACGGTGTTCGAAAAGAGCGACCGCCTCGGCGGCCTGCTGCGCTACGGCATCCCCGACTTCAAGATGGAGAAAGAGCTGATTGACCGCCGGGTCGAGCAGATGCGCCATGAGGGTGTGACCTTCCGCACCGGGGTCCTGATCGGCAAGGACTTCCCGGCCAGCGTCAGCAACATGGCGCGCGACACCATCTTCCCGGAAGACCTGGACCAGCAATTCGACGCCGTCGTCATGGCCGGCGGCGCCGAGCAGCCGCGCGACTTGCCAGTGCCGGGCCGCCAGCTCAAGGGCGTGCACTTCGCGATGGACTTTTTGCCGCAGCAAAACCGCGTGAACGCCGGCGACAAGGTCAAGGACCAGCTGAAAGCCACCGGCAAGCACGTGGTGGTGATCGGCGGCGGCGATACCGGCTCGGATTGCGTCGGCACCTCGAACCGCCACGGCGCAGCGTCCGTGACCCAGTTCGAACTGCTGCCGCAGCCGCCGGAACAAGAAAACAAGCCACTGGTCTGGCCTTACTGGCCGACCCGCCTGCGCACCTCGTCCTCGCACGAAGAAGGCTGCGAGCGGGATTGGGCGGTGGCCACCAAGCGCCTCGAAGGCAAGGGCGGTAAAGTGGAAAAGCTGATCGCCTGCCGCGTCGAGTGGAAGGACGGCAAAATGATCGAAGTGCCGGATTCCGAGTTCGAGATGAAGGCCGACCTGGTGCTGCTGGCAATGGGCTTCGTCTCACCGGTGCAGCAAGTGCTCGACGCATTCGGGGTGCAGAAGGATGCGCGCGGCAATGCACGCGCCGCGACCGAAGGCGAGAGCGCCTACCAGACCTCGAGCGCCAAGGTGTTCGCGGCCGGCGACATGCGCCGCGGCCAGTCGCTGGTGGTGTGGGCGATCCGCGAAGGGCGCCAGTGCGCGCGTGCGGTCGACGAGTTCCTGATGGGTTCTTCGACCCTGCCGCGCTGAGCGACACGCCATGAAAAAAGGCCGCCGGATATCACCGGCGGCCTTTTTTTTTATTTCACGCGCCGCGTCAAGCGCGTTGCGCGGTTTTCTGCAGCGCTGCAGCATCCTGGCGCGGGTGTTGCTGGCCCGCCGTGCGCCGCAGTGCCAGCATCACCAGCACCAGCAGCACGATCAAGGCCGCAGCGCTGATCCACAGGCCCGCTGTTTCGACCGGCAGGCGGCCGAAGCGCAGCGCCACGTCATGCCGTCCGGCCGGCAGGTCGAGCACGATCGCGCCGGTAGCCGGGTCCAGGCGCCAGGCGTGCGCCTTGCCATCGAGCGTGGCCTGCCAGGCCGGAAAGCCGAACAGCGGCAGGCGCAGGCTGACCGCAGCCGGCGCCTCCACTGTCAGCGAGTAGGTGTGGCTGCGCTTGTCGACGGCGCTGCAGGCCACGCCCAGGCGCGCGCAATCCTGCGCCAGCGAGCCGTTCTCGGCGTAGTCGCGCCACCCCGGGCCGCGCGCGCCGAGCAGGTATTCCGGCTGGCCGAAGCGGCCGCTGAAATACTGTTCGTGGGTGAGCATGCGCTCGCCGTCCTTGACGATCTTGAGTTGCAGCAGCGCCGCCTGGCCGCACTGGCCCAGGATCAGCAGTACCGCCGCGATGCGGGTGAACTTGCCCCAGCGCTTCCATGCGCCCTCGTTGAGCTGGATCGCCAGCGCGATGCTGGCCAGGATCGAGGCCAGGAACATGAAGCGGTACGGGAACTGCAGTTTCTGCATCGGCCCCAGGTAGGCATACAGCGGGTACGCCAGTTCGGTGCCCAGCACCAGCGCGCACAGGGCCACGATGCCGAGGCGGCGGGCATTGACTTGCGCCGGGTTCAGCGGCGGGTTCAGGGGCGAAGCATGGCGCGGCGCCAGCACCAGCACGATCACGCCCAGGCACAGCAGCGCGAACGGCCATTGCACCCCGAACCAGTAGGTGCCATGCACGAATTGCGACACCAGTGGCAGGGCGAAGCAGCGGCGCCAGTTGAAGCCTTGTTCCCAACCCGCAGGATTGATCAGCGCCATCTGGCTCACGGCCGGATAGACGAAGAAGGCGGCCAGCGCCAGTCCCAGTACGATCCCGCCCAGCCAGCCGAGATGACTCGCGATGTTGGCAGGGCGGGGCGGCGCGATGACCAGGCGCGCCAGGCCGGTGCACAGGAGCGTCATCATGCCGCTCAGCAGATGGCTCAGGCAGATCAGCGCCAGCAGCGCGGCGATGATGTGCGCGCGCGGCCGGTCGCGCATGCTCTCGGCCGCGAACAGGAGGCTGAACGGAATGCTCAGGCTCCAGGGGAAGGCCGCCAGGTGGGTCGACATGAAATACAGCGTCGGGCAGCCGACCACGAACATCGCGCCCAGTACCGCGCCGCGGTTCGGATAGCGGCGCAGGAAGTGCCAGTAGACGACGCCGGCCACCATCAGGAACGGGACGGCGGCGGCCAGCACCAGCGCGCGCTCGGGACCAAAGCCCAGCCATACGAACAGGCTGCTGATGTAATAGAACAGCGGCTGGTAATAGAAGAACGACGGGTCGCCCAGGCCACCCTGGGCGGCATGCGCCCAGCGCGGCAGCAACACGCCATCTTGCAGCGCGCTGTAGAACTGCTCGACCCAGCGCAGGTGCACCGCGATGTCGTTCTGGTGCGCCAGCTTGAGCGTCATGGCCGGGTACAGCCAGAGTACGGCGACAAACAGGAACAGGGCCAGCGCGCCGAGGATCTGCAGGCGCGGGCGGTTGGGTAGTACGGTCATGCGTGCGCTCCTTGCTGGCGACGGTGTTTGATTTGTCCAAGCATCAGCATCAACAGCACGGCCACCAGTGCGATCACGCTGATGCTGCGGCCCGTGGTGTCGGCCGCCAGGCCCATCCAGTGCAGGGCTACCTCATGCCGTCCCGGCGCCAGCTGCGCGACGACGACGCCGGTGTCGGGATCGGACGTCAGCGCCTGCGGCGCGCCATCGACGCTCAGCGCCCAGGCCGGATACGCAAACATCGGCAGGCGCACGCTGACCGCGCGCGGCGTCTCGATCGTGGCTGCAAAGGCGTGGGTGCCGTCGTTCTGCACCGGCGTGCAGGCGATGCGCAACCGCAGGCATTCGCCGATCAGGCCACCGTCGGCGACATAGGTTTTCCAGTGCGGACCGCGCACCGCCGGCAGGTATTCGGGCTGGCCGAACATGCCCTGCATGTACTGGGTGCGTTCGGGCAGCGCTTCACCGGCCTTGTGCAACTGCCATTGCAGCAGCAGCGTCTGCGCCGCGTAGCCGGCGATGATGGCCAGCGCCGCCACGCGCAGCAGCCGGTTCCAGCGCGACCAGCCGCCTTCGTTCAGGTGCAGCACCAGCGCGATGCTGCCCAGGATCGTGGCGATAAACACGAAGCGGTATGGGAACTGGATCTTCTGCAGCGGCGGCAGCAAGGCATACAGTGGATACGCCAGTTCGCTGCCGAGCGCCAGCGCCGCCAGCCCGACGACCGCGAAGCGGCGCGCCAGCACCTGGCCGGGCGTGGCTTCGGCCGGCCGGCGCGCCAGCAGCACCAGCAGACACAAGGCCAGCGCCATCAGCGCGAACGGCCACTGGATCGCGGCCCAGCGCAGGCCGTACTGCATGAAGGTGAAGGTCGGGAAAGCGAAGGCGCGGCGCCAGTCGAAGTTGGCTCCGCCGGTCCAGCCTTCGGGATTGATCAGGGCCAGCTGCGTCACCGCCGGATAGACGAAGAACGCGGCCAGGCCCAGGCCGAGCGCGACGCCGAGCAGCCAGGCGCCGTGGCGCAGCAGGTTGTGGCGCGCCGGCACATGCAGCACCAGGCGGCCGACGCCGGTGGCCATGAGTGCGATCAGGGCGCTGAGCAGGTGGCTCAGGCACAGCAGGGCGAGCAGGATCGCGACCCACGCCGGGCGCGGCTCGTCACGCGTGCTCTCCCTGATGAACAGGATGCTGAACGGCAGGCTCAGGGTCCACGGATAGGCCGCCATCTGCGCCGCCAGGAAGAACAGCACCGGACAGAACACGACGAAACAGGCGCCAGCGAGCGCGCGCCCGGCGCCGTAGCGCTTCAGGATCGAACACTGCACGATCAGGCCGAGCATGACGAACGGCGTCAGCGCGCCGCACAGCAGCGCGCGCGACGGCGACATGCCAAGCAGCGAATACAAGCTGGTGATGTAATAGAACAGCGGCTGGTAATACGAGAAGGTCGGGTCGCCCAGGCCGCCGAACGAAGCCCAGGCCCAGCGCGGCAAGATCCAGCCCTCGCGCAGCGCGGCCAGGAACTGATCCGACCAGCGCAGGTGCACCAGGATGTCGACCTGGCGCGGCAGGCGCAATTCGATCAGCGACTGCGCCCACAGCAGCAGCACGAAGGCCAGCAGCAGCGCGCCGGCCAGGAACGGATTCAGGCGCGAGCGAGCGCTCGCGTCAACCCTGCCGGCCGGGCCGGCGCGCTGCGTCACGCTCATGCTTCCGGTTCCTGGCGCTTGCTGAAGTTGCCATCGAGTTCGGACGGCGCCAGGCGGTTGAGCAGGTACAGCGGACGGCGCTTGACCTCATTGAAGATGCGCCCCACGTACTCGCCCAGCAGGCCGACCGAGATCAGCTGCACGCCGCCGAGGAACAGGATCACCGCCATCAAGGATGGATAACCGCGCACCGGGTCCGAGAACAGCAGCGCCTTGGTGATCACGACGATTGCATACAGCATCGCGAAGGTGGCGATCGCCACCCCGGCGTAGGTGCTGACCTTGAGCGGCGCGACGGTGAACGAGGTAATGCCTTCGATCGCAAAGTTCCACAGCTTCCAGTAGTTCCACTTGGTTTCGCCGGCCGCGCGCGGGTCGCGCCGGTAGGCCAGTGGACGCGAAGGAAAGCCGATCCAGGCGAACAGGCCCTTCATGAAGCGGTGCTCTTCGCGCAGGCCGCTCAGCGCCACCACGGCGCGCCGGCTCATCAGGCGGAAGTCGCCGGTGTCTTTCGGGATATCGACCCGGCTCACCTGCTTGATGATGCGGTAGAAGTATTTGGCGGTCAGCTTCTTGAACCAGGTCTCGCCATCGCGCACGGTGCGGGTGCCGTAGATGACGTCGTAGCCTTCGCGCCAGCCTTCGAGCATGGCCGGAATCAGCTCCGGCGGATCCTGCAGATCGGAGTCGAGCACCACCACCACGTCGCCCTTGGTATGGTCCAGGCCCGCGCTGAGGGCAATTTCTTTGCCGAAGTTGCGTGACAAGTCGACGACAGTCACGTGCGGATCGCGTTCGCGCAGGGCGTGCATCAATTGCAGGGTGGTGTCGCGGCTACCGTCGTTGACCAGCACGATCTCGTACGGGCAACCGATGCCGATCATGACGTCGGTCACACGGCGGTGGAATTCGCCCAGCACTTCCTGTTCGTTATAGGCGGGCGCGACGACCGAGATCGATGGCATGGCGCCAGGGCGCGGGGCCAGCGCGGCCTTCAGGCCAGGGCCGGGTTGGAAAGCGACAGCTGCCGGGTTTACCGATAAATCCATTTTTTGCTCACGACGAAATTAATGAAAAGAACGAGGATGGTGGCCACAACCTGGGCCAGCAGGAAATGCAGGCCCAAGCCGCTCAGCCAACCGACGATGGCGCCATTCAATAGGGCCCCAAACACCGACAGCGCAACGAACCGCGGAATTGTCTCGCGGTGGGCACGCTGGGTCGCGAAGGTATAGCGGCGATTGAGCAGATAGACTACGCAGGCGCCAAACGCGGCGCCGATGGTGGCGGCGATGCCCGGCTTGACGCCGAACCCCATCACCAGTGTCAGGTAGATCGCGTAATGCAGGCCGGTAGCAGCCAGCCCGACGAAAGCGAATTTGACGAATTGGGCGCCGCTACGGGCAGGCGCGCCGGACAGCCCCGGTGGGACGGGCTTGTTCATGGCAGGAACCTTGACTTAAAAATAAGCATTATATTAACAAGTAGAAATGACAGGCGCATTTTATGAGCGTAACAACACTTTTTTCTGGACAAAATTAATGTTGGGCTGCCGTTATAGACGAGCCGCGAAAGAATTGGCCACACGCGTTGCAGGAAAAAGCAATGCGCGAAGAAAAGCTGTGTAAAACCGGAATGACGTTGCCTATTTGCATTTATTGATGATAAGCAACTAAATGCAACGTTGTAAAACATACATATCTCAACAAAAACAATAGCTTATCGGATGGAATAGCTGACTCGTGAGTTATTAGTGTTGTAATAGTACGTCGCTGCTCCGCTGGAAACGGAGGT